>ENA-ORPK01003113-ORPK01003113.1-human-gut-metagenome-genome-assembly--contig:-NODE-3113-length-10641-cov-3.263083_pt1 | contig 10641 bp, 7 predicted proteins | sample MGYA00242139_ERZ509068 | MGnify/ENA primary metagenome ERZ509068 (study PRJEB26280, sample SAMEA2338687) | human gut metagenome | biome: human gut; feature: human-associated habitat; material: faeces... | reverse complement strand
TATACAAAAGGAGGGTGCACCATAAATGACCATAGTCAATTATGACACACCCTCATTTTTCATTTGCTAAAATAAATCGCTATGAGTACCAGTATCAAGAAGTAATAGGGTTAGTTTTTCATCATCTTGATCCCATAACATATGACATGGAGTTAATATTTCATTCTAAGCATTGTTTTATTAAATCATGAGCATTTTCTGCATGATAAACTCTACCTGATTTAACGTCATCCAAAGCTTCTTCGATACCACTTTTATTTTCTGTTTGGATAACCCATCCAAACTTCTTTGCCAAATCCTTTAACAAGTTGAAATCTACTTGCGGAATGGTAATGGTCGTTGTAATGTTATTAACAGCTACATCCATGTCGTTATGTTTTTAAATGTTACCTATGGGCAAAGATACTACATTTATTTGAATCTTCAAATGTTTAAGGAAATAAATAGAGCATACAACGAAAATAGGCGACTCCCAATATACGAGAGCCGCCTAAATAGATTATGAGATAAAAAAGAGTTATCTTCTCAAATAGTTTTATTGCTTGGTAAGCACTACACGGTTTGCACCCTCGTAAGAGAGATACAACTGTATCTTGTACTTGCCATCGCCATTAGGAACATTAAAATCCTTACCATCAAACTGACTTAGGTTATCATATGCTTCAGAATTACCAGCTGCACCACCCCAACTAATTGTCCAATCGTCATTTGCAGCAAACTTGAAACCATTGGTAAGTTTAGTAGTGAGCTCCCAACAACCCTCAGTTGCATTATATGTCATATGCTGAGCTTCATCTTTCTCATTCCAATCATTATGCTTACCTACACAAGTAATGCTGTTAATAGCAACAAGGCTATAGGTATTTGTGTTAAGATCAAGATTTATCTGATAGAAACCAGCCTTTGGAGCTGTGAAGTTAGGACCATTAGGGATATCTGCAACTTTGTTGTCACCAGCAGACTCCAAGTCGCCAGCCCAATCATCTTTACCAGAACCAGGCAGTGGTTTAAACTTGAACTCACCATCCAACCAATAGTAACCCTGATAATTTTCATCAAGTTTAGGGCTGCAAAGAGCATTAGTTGTCTTCCAACCAGACTCATTACCAATTTCGTAGTAGAGAGCGAAGTTTATCTTCTCAAGCTTGTAGGTACCATCCATAAGGTTGATAGTCATCTTAACGTACTTAGCATCACCTTTTACATTGACTTTGAATGAACCTTCATTATCAATTTCATTACGACGGCAGATCTTACCAGTTTCGCCATTTTTACCATTACCCTCAGCGCAAGCGTAGACATAAGGCCAATCGTTCTTCTCAATAGTTACATCATCGATGAATGCGAACCAGTTGTCACCCTCTTTTACAGGGAATGTAATAGTAAATACAGGGTCGTCGTAAACATCCTTATCGCTATGTTTGAATGGCATAGCAGTTTCTGTAGGACTCCATGATGTACCTTCGATATCACCAATCAGATAATAGTGCTGAGAAATATGAGGTGCAGTAGGAGTAACCTTAATCTGAATAGAACCTGCATTGATAAGCACAGCCTGACCATCCTTAACAGCATCAACAAGAACTTTGCAGTTGAAAGTACGTGCAACAGGACGACGTCCGAACACTTCTTCAGTTAGAGAATTGAGAGTAGCTGTTTCAACAGTACCATCGTTTTCAAGGTCGATCTCGTATGTTTGAGCATTCTCTACACCTTCTGGAGTAGCCTTAAGGCGAATATTCTCAAGGGTAAAACCCTCAGGTAGCGCATCGCCAGCAAGAGTTAGCACTTTGACAGTAGCTGGAGCATTAGCCATATCGATAACAGCTCCCTCAGCAGCTGTGGCTGTATAGCCAGGTATGGTGATGGCTTCTTCTTCTGGGTTCGTTATAGGAGAAGCCCAATCGTTGAAGTCTTCATCGCAAGATGCCATAAGAACACCTGCGAAGGCAATAGCCAAATATTTTACGAATTTCATATTGTCTATGTTTAATAATTATTGATTAGGTGTCAAGAAGTTGGCAGAAGCGGAAAGCTTCCGCCAACAATTAAATGACATTATTTCAATTCACCTGTTTCAGTACCGAAGTTAATATAGAGTTTCTGACCAACAGAGTTGATTACACGTTCTTGGTCGCCACCTGTGCCACGATATTTAAGCTGATTTCCAAATACCATAAACTCTGTATGCCACCATTCGTGTCCAGGGATAATAACGCAAGCACGAGCACCCTGATCAGAAGCAGGAACACCAGTCATGGCTGGAGAAACGAATGAACCATCTGCGGTAGCTGGAACTTCGAACAATCCTCCAGGGAAGTCAAGTGGTTTAAAGGCTTCATCTCCAATACATACACCAACGAGCCTTACCTCAGGCTTATAGAAGTCGACATTATAAGTAACATTGCGACCACTAACACCACAAGTAACAACCATAAGATACCATCCTGGTCTGCTTGAAGCGATGTTGCCACCATTATCAACGATATCGCCAGCAAGGTCGCCACCTACAGTAATGCCAGCAAAGCCTACTTCGTTATTATCCCAGGCAGTATTCTCATTGATCTTAATACCGTTATCATCAATATAAACAAGATGCCAGAATACATTATCGGTACCCCATACAGGAACCATCTTAAGACACTTGCCCCAATCCCAGTCACAGAATTGACCAACAATATTGAGCTTACCAGGAGTTTTAACAGGAGGAAGTGAATACAACAAATGAACATTGCTCAATTTCACTACGTTAGAAAGAATTTCTGTTCCCTCTACAGGTTCGCCAGAGACATTAGTCATCACGGCACGAGCACGTGCATAAACCTGAATATCCATAGGGAAGTCAGCTTCTGTCTTTCCGTGCTCTAAGGCGTAGTTTGTAAGTGCACTTGCCAAGAGTTCAGAGCTAACATCAAGTTTAGCACCCTTGAAAGTCTGATCAATCTCCTTGTAGTCTGTCATGTTTTCATCGAAAGCCACTTGAAGAGTATATTGTGTACTGGCAGGGAAACCATAATCAGGCTGTGAACATGTAAAGTTGATAGTCTTCGACTTTTCCAAGTCTAAATATTGACCTGCCAAAGCTGGTGTGTTAAGATGGAACTCTGTTGGAGAAACCACGGTTGGGTTGTCATCCCTATCATCAGAGCATGAAGCAAAGAGACTCAAGCCCAATGCCACCAGCAACGTTGATTTCAATATATTTTTCATATTGTTTTACGTTTTTATTGTTATTAGGAAGATTGGCTTGCCCACCGAAGCGGGCATAGCCTTCTTCTATAGATTGTTTAGAATTAATAACCAGGATTCTGCTGGAGGTTGCTATTAGCATTCAACTCACCTACAGGAATTGGGAAGATATTGAGGTGAGAGTCGAAGTTCTTACCTGTTTCAGCATTACCCTTCCAAGACCAATTGTAGTTGTTGTTACCACCATAGCGTCCGAAGCGGATAAGTGTAGGACGGCGGATACCCTCGAAATAGAACTCACGCGCCCACTCGTCACAGATTTCATCGAGAGAATATGAGCCTGTTTCACCACGTGTAGTTGCCTTAGCACGAGCGCGGAGCTCGTCAATAGCCTTTGTACCTTCGGCTGTTGTCTGATTACCATGCAAACGAGCATCAGCTTCGCCAACGATAAGGTAAGCCTCAGCTGCACGCATAAAGAAGCAGTCAGCATCTGCGAAAGTAGGGTTATAAGCTGAAGAGCCATCAGTCTTGAAATTCACGAACTTACAAACGCCATAACCACTCTTGAAGTTTGAAATCTTTGTATTTTCAAGAGTTATAGGGTCTGTTTCATCCTCTGAATAACCCCAGAAGATAGCACGCTTGTCGTTTGCCAAAGCAGGCATCTCATAAGATTTAGCCTTTGGAACATCGCCAGCAGGGAAGAACTTTCTTACCAACTCCATACGTGCACGGTTACCACCCCACGCATTAGAAACACATCCATTAATTGCAGAAGCATCATCAGGATTTGCATGCATTTTATCGTTGAATGTAGAAGCTATAAGGAACAAAGAGTTACCATAGCTACGGATATCCTTAGAATTCTGAATGATAGGGAAGATAGCTTCCTTTGCAGCAGAAGTCTCACCATTATCACCCATAAAGAGCATCTGGTAAGCACTCCAGTTACCAATACCAGTCTTATTCAACTTATAGTCGGAAGCAATAACCTTGTTTGCCCAAGTCTTTGCATTTTCCCACTGAGCAGTACCTGTATAAACTTCGGCATTAAGATAAAGACGTGCCAAAAGCAACCATGCAGCAGCCTTATCTACGCGACCATATCCAGCGTCAGCAGATGTCTTAGCATGAGCATCAGCAAGATTAGGTTCTACATTCTCAGTAAGTTCCTTAACCAACCAGTCAAACATCTCGGCACGAGTGTAGCGAACAGGCTTAGAAAGAGTCTCTGAGAAAGGAACATTTCCGAAAGCATCCATAAGGATATAATACTGCAAAGCACGAAGGAAACGAACCTCAGCAGTCTTTGTTGCATCTTCTTGACCTGCTACAGCGATATACTGATTACAAGTAGAGATACCGATGGTAAGACGTGAGAAGTAAGCCTTCATCATCTGGTTTGAGTTATCGTAGGTGTTAACAACCAACTGGTCGAGACCATTGTCACCCCATCCGCAGATAGCCTCATCTGTGGTAAGTTCGTTGGCGTTCCACATCAAACGATACAAGTTGGTCATACCTTCATCGCTGTATCCCTTAACGTCGGAACCAGCATCGCCATTGTCACCATTACCGCTACCTGCCATGGCGAAGTTTGCATAGCACTTATTAAATAAGCCATCGCTGCTGTATGCGGTATCAATCTTTGGGCTAATAGGTTCCTTGTCGAGGTCGCTCGTACAAGATGTGCCAGTCAAGACCAAAGAAATAGCTGCAAGAGCCCATATCTTTATATTGAAAGTTTTCATATTAATTTCTCCTTAATTAATTAAAAGTTGAGATTCAAACCAAAGATGAACGAGAATGGGCGTGGGTAGATATTATTGTCGACACCACTTACAACCTCAGGATCGAGTCCATCATACTTGGTAATAGTGAACACATTAGAAGCTGTTGCGTAAACACGTCCGCTAAAGCCCTTAACAAACAAGTTGTTGAAGCTATAACCGAGAGTGATGTTATCACACTTCAAGAAAGAAGCATTCTGTACGAACATATCTGTAATCTTAGAAGTGTTATGGTCAGACTTCCAATATAGAGTGTTAAGAGGACGGTTTGGCAAATATGCGTTCTGAGCCCAGATAGCGTTCTCAGATGTTAGACGCATAGCCTGGTCGAAGTTGTTGTAAACATAGTTACCAATGCTTGCACGAAGAGTGAAGCTGAAATCCCAATTCTTATACTCAAGACGAGAAGAAAGACCCATTGTAACAGGAGCTGCTATGTTCTTATAGAGATAGCGGTCAGCCTCTGTGATGCTGCCATTACCATCGCGGTCAACTACGCAACCCTCGATAGGTTTGCCATTCTTGTCGTAAACCTGCTGATAAACATAGAATGAGTTAGCGGCATAGCCCTTCTGGTGAGCGAGGACCTTGTTACTCTGGTCGATTTTTGGACCTGCGAGCACAGGGAGTCCACCCTCAGAAACACCTGAGAGGTCAGTAATCTCATTCTTATTATATGTGAAGTTATAGTCGATAGACCAGAACCAATCCTTTGTCTGGATAGGCTTGAAACCGAGAGTTACTTCAACACCAGTATTCTTCAAAGAGCCGATGTTCTGCTTGCCCATATCAGCAAAACCAGAAAGACCTGCTACAGGAGCCTCGTTGATAAGGTCTTTAGTCTTACGATAATACCAATCTACGCTTGCTGTGATACGCTGATCAAGAGCACCGAAATCCAAACCAACGTTGTAAGTAGTTGTAGTTTCCCACTTAAGGTCTTTGTTGAAGTACTTAGGAGTATAAAGCTTACCATCACCAGCCATAGGATAGTAACCATAAGGGCCACCTACCATATACTGAGGAACCCAAAGGTAGTTGTCTACACCTTCCTGCTGACCAGTTATACCATAGCCAAGACGGAGCTTAAGGTCTGAGAGCCAATTCATGTTGCGGAACAACTTTTCTTCCTTCATCTTATAAGCAAATGCGAATGAAGGGAATGTTCCCCAATGCTCCTTGAAACGCTGCGAACCATCACGACGTACTGTTGCGGTGAGATAATAGCGGTTCATGAACGAATAGTTGGCACGACCAAAGAATGATACGAGGTGATTCTCAAACTTATCAACATCAGGCTGGTTGTTAAACTCTTTACCTGCGTTGTCGCCAGCTGTCTGTGGATAATACTGCTTCCAGCTATTGTTGTAGCGGAAGTAGAAACGCTGCCACTCGTAACCACCCATTACATCAACATGATGATTCTTGTTGATATCCTTATAATACTGTGCGTAGAGAGTGAGAAGCTGATTTCTCTTGAAGTTCTTATTGTTTGTATTACCACCATAATACATATTAGCAGGATCGAACTGGTAAACATTGTTCTTCTCCTTACCCTCTGCTATCTCAAGACCGAGAGTTGCATGGAGGCGCAAGTCTTCGAAACCATGTACCTTATAATCGATGTCTGCACTACCGATGAATGAATTTGTAGTCTGCTCATCGTCGCTACCATAGAGGCAAGCCAATGGGTTCTTAGTAGCATCCTTGTGCTTTGTCCATCCCCAAGCTGCATCACCAAGAGCAGAAGCTGAAGTAGGCCACTCGAAGAAACCACCGAAGTTCTTCAATGTCTGCTCCATCTGATCACCAATCATTGCGATATGGTAAGGAGATGTAAACTTGTAAGGGTCCTGTGTAGGGTCCATGCTTACAGCAGCACCAATAGCATCGCCATTAGCCTTGTGGTTCTTTGAATACATACCCTTAGCATTGAGGTTCATGGTAAGGTGATCGTTGAGCAACGAAGGATTAAGATTCAAAGAAGCTGTATAACGGTCGTACTTAGAAGTCTTCAAAATACCCTGCTGACCTGTGTAGCCTACAGAAACACGATAAGGAAGCGCATCCTTTACAGAACCTGCTACAGTAAGATTATGGTCGTGGCTAACAGCTGTTTGGTAGATAAGATCCTGCCAATCAGTATTAGCTGTACCAAGAGCACGATAAGGATCTGAATTCTCGCCGAAGATACTCTTTACAAATGCACGGTATTCGTTGCCGTCCATCATATCATGAGTTTTCTTCTTTTTACTTACAGTAAGGCTACCTGCATAAGAGATAGTAGGTTTCTGTCCCTTGCGTCCTTTCTTAGTAGTGATAATGATAACACCATTAGAACCACGGCTACCATAAATAGCGGTAGCAGAAGCGTCCTTCAAAATATTGAACGACTCAATATCCTGTGGGTTAATAGTTGAAAGGAGGTTTGCACTTCCGTTTACCTTATTATTATCCATAGGCACGCCATCGATAACAATTAATGGGTCGTTAGAAGCTGAAAGTGAAGATCCACCACGAATACGAATTTGTGTACTTGCTCCAGGTTCACCGCTATCGCCAGTTACGTTTACACCAGCCATCTTACCTTGCATAAGGTCTTGGGCATTTACTACCACACCCTTGTTCTTAGAGTCTGGTTTCATTGCTGTAACAGAACCCGTCAAGTCAGACTTCTTAGCCACACCATAACCGATTACCACAACTTCCTTCAGCGACTGGTTGTCTTCCTGAAGAGTGATAACCATGTTGTTGGCAGCAGCAGCCTGTGCTTGCTCGTAGCCTACATAGGTTACAGTAATTGTTGAGCCCTTGTCGGCTTTAATTGAGAAGTTACCATCAAGATCGGTAACAGCGCCACCACTCTGTCCATTTACACGAACAGCAGCACCGATAATCGGTTCACCGGTAGCATCTTTCACATGTCCTTTGACAATCACTTGCTGAGCAAATGCTGTCGCAGAAAGGGCGAGACCACACGCAAGTGTGAGAGCCCTTCGAGGCATTGTAATCTTTACCTGCTTCATTTTCTTAAGTTTTTAGTTATAACGATTGATGTTGTTTGATATATCGCGGTTAGGTTTAAGAGAGTGCGCATGGTTTTACAAGCATTTTGCGCAAAATCACATTGATAAAAAGCAACATTACACGGCTTAATCAACATTTCATGCTGCAAAATTAAGTTTAATTACCATACGACGCACTTTTTTATAAACATTTTCGTTATTTATAATGTGCAAACGTTTGCGCATTATTTCGTTTAAATAATTTTGACAGCGGCAACAAGGTATATTTGTTTTGCGTAATTTTGCAGTCAAGGACTTACTAACGATGAAAGAACTAACTCCCATAACAATGAAGGACATTGCCAAGGCGCTCAATGTGTCGGTGGCAACGGTGTCGCGTGCACTGAAAGATTGTCCAAGAATTAGCATAACGCAAAGAGACAAAATAAAGGAATACGCGCGTGAACATAATTACTCGCCTAACTTCATTGCCGAGAGTTTGCGAAACAGCAAACGAAAACCGTTGAAGACGATCGGCGTGATTATTCCAAACCTGCCCCACTATTATTTCTCCACGGTGCTTAGCGGCATTGAGGAGGAGGCTTCTGCATGCGGGTATACGGTGATGATGGCGCAAAGTAATGAGATGTATGCGCAAGAGGTTAAGATTTGCGAATCGTTCTACGACCACAAGGTGAGTGGCGTTATCGTGTCGCAAGCCAAGGACACTCTGCGTTTCGACCATTTCCAAAAGCTCTTAGACCACGGCATACCATTGGTGTTCTACGACCGCATTTCTACTGGCGTTAATGCAAGTCGTGTGGTGGTAGACGACTACATGGGTGCTCTCACGGCAGTAAACCATCTCATAGATACAGGATGCAGAAAGATTGCGTTCTATGGTTCGCCTATGAGCATGGAGATATCCAAGAATAGATATAATGGCTACAAGGATGCTTTGCTGAAACGAGGACTAAAACCTGACGATCGCTTTTTCCGCATCTGCGACAACAGGGCTGATGCCGAAGTGATAACGCCTGAGTTGATGGAGCAAGATGAGGTGCCAGATGCTTTCTTTGCCGTGAACGATGATACTGCCATCGGCATTTTGTATTCTGTAAAGCGCATGGGCTATCGTGTGCCTGAGGATATTTCCATCTGCGGTTTCACCAATGGCGAACGTGCCATAGCCTGCGAACCTATGCTCACGACCGTGGAACAACGAGGAAAGCGAGTTGGCGAAGAGGCAGCTAACATCCTCATCGGACATATCGAGGGTACTATTCCTCGTGAGCAAATAGACAAAAGGATTGTTAGAACAAAACTTATCATAAGGGGTACAACGAGGTAAACTCAGAGGTATCCTCCTTATTATATATATTACATATATCTACCACTATCTACCACGTAAAATAATAAAAAATCAATATCTATTATGAAACAAAAACCAGACATGAACTTTTGGGGCTTATGGAACCTGAGCTTCGGTTTCTTCGGAGTGCAGATAGCCTATGCCCTACAAAGCGCGAACATCTCGCGTATTTTCGCCACCTTGGGTGCCGACCCTCACAACTTGAGTTATTTTTGGATTCTCCCTCCTTTGATGGGTATCCTCGTGCAGCCTATTGTTGGTACATTAAGTGATAAGACATGGTGTCGTTGGGGGCGCCGCATTCCTTACCTTTTTATTGGAGCTGCCGTGGCAGTACTCGTGATGTGCTTGTTGCCTAATGCAGGCTCTCTTGGTTTGGCTGTAAGCGGAGCAATGCTCTTCGGCTTGATAGCCTTGATGTTCCTCGACACCAGTATCAATATGGCGATGCAGCCTTTCAAGATGCTCGTGGGCGACATGGTAAACGAGAAGCAAAAGGCTAAAGCCTACTCTATACAGAGTTTCCTCTGCAATGCTGGTTCTATAGCAGGCTACGTATTCCCATTCCTCTTTACTTTCTTGGGAATCAAGAATGTAGCCGAAGAGGGCGTGGTGCCAGACTCCGTCATCTGGTCGTTCTATATAGGCGCTGCTATCCTCATACTTTGTGTTATCTATACTACCATAAAGGTGAAGGAGTGGAATCCTCAGCAGTATGCCGAATATAATGGTTTAACTGGCGATGTAGAAAAGAAAGAAGAGGGCAAGGCAGACTGGATTACTCTCTTAAAGAATGCTCCTTCTACATTTTGGAAGGTTGGCGTGGTGCAGTTCTTCTGCTGGGCTGGCTTCCTTTATCTTTGGAACTATTCTACAGGTGCTATTGCAGAGACTGTATGGTATACCACAGACCCTAAGTCGGCAGAATTCCAGGCTGCTGGCAACTGGGTGGGCATTCTCTTCGCTGTTCAGGCTGTAGGTAGTGTGCTTTGGGTAGTAGTGCTCGCTATGTTTAAGAACATAAAATTGGGATATAGCGTCAGCTTGCTTATTGCAGGTGTAGGCTTTGCCTTGATTCCATTCTTGCACAACCAGTATTTGCAGTTTATCCCATTCTTGATGATTGGTGCTGGTTGGGCTGCTATGTTGGCAATGCCTTTCACCCTCGTAACCAATGCCCTGCAGGGTTACGGTCACATGGGCACTTACCTTGGTCTCTTCAATGGTACCATCTGTATTCCTCAGATTGTGGCTGCCATCTGCGGTGGTACCATCCTGAGCC
>ENA-ORPK01003110-ORPK01003110.1-human-gut-metagenome-genome-assembly--contig:-NODE-3110-length-10646-cov-2.192144_pt1 | contig 10646 bp, 10 predicted proteins | sample MGYA00242139_ERZ509068 | MGnify/ENA primary metagenome ERZ509068 (study PRJEB26280, sample SAMEA2338687) | human gut metagenome | biome: human gut; feature: human-associated habitat; material: faeces... | reverse complement strand
AGACGATGAGGGCGCCGTATTCGGTGTCCCAATCCTCGTCCGTGGCCGCGACCGCGTCGACGATGCATCTCGTGCGTCCGTCTCCGCGGACCTCTACGCCCTTCTCCCTGAACAACGGGACCATCCGGGGGAGGAACTCCTCCGCGACCTTGGAATCCACCAGGAGGGTCTCCATGGCGTTGCAGACGGCCGGGTACTGGACCTTGGAGTCGAGAACCACATCGCAGGCCATGTCCAGGTCCGCCTTCTCGTCCACGTACACATGGCATATCCCTGCGGCATGTCCGAGCACAGGGATCTTGGTATGACCCTGGATGTACCTGACGAACTCGTTGGATCCGCGGGGTATCAGCAGGTCGATGTAATCATAGAGACCGAGTATCCTGTCGATATCGTCGCGCGACTCCATGAGGACGAATGCTTCTGCGGGGATACCGACGGATGCCGCTGCATCCCTCAGGATCCTGAAGAGCACGCGTATGGACTCGGCGGCTTCGCGGCCTCCCTTGAATGCGACCCCGTTGCCGGATTTCAGGCACAGGGACATTATCTGTGGGACCACATCGGGACGCGATTCGAAGATCACCCCGAGCATCCCGATGGGACAGCGGATCTGGAATAGGGTGAGCCCGTCGTCCAGATCGAGTTCGGACATGACATCGCCGACGGGATCGGCGAGACGGATGACGTCGCGTATGCCATCGATCATCCCATCGATCTTGACATCGTCTATCGCGAGCCTCTTGAACATCGACTTCGAGATCTCGCCCGCATCCACCAGCATCTCCCCGTTGGAGAGGTCCTTCGAATTGGCCTCGAGGATCTCCGACCTATGGGAGTCCAGCGCTTCCGCCATGGCTTCCAGGGCAGCGTCCTTGACCTTCGTGGGGACGGATGAGAGTTGGATGGAGGCCGTCTTGGCGGCCTTGACCTCGGCGATTATGTCCGACATAACGACGGCTCATCACCGACCATTAAGATAACGATATCCACTGGTCCTGACCGTCGCATCCGCAGAACATCTCCAGAAATCCCTAAATATCGTGAGGCAGTCGGGATGCTCAAGCCGAGGTAGCCAAGCCCGGTATGGCGGCGGTCTCGAAAACCGCTGGAGTAATCCTCGGGAGTTCGAATCTCTCCCTCGGCGCCATTCTCATGCTCCGAACGACCGATCGGAGGTTTCTGAACGATACGAGGCACCATGCATACGGAACCTCCGGAACGGGAATATTGCCGATTCCCCCGGAACGTCGTTCTTCCTCGGATACATTTTTATAAGGTTCTGAATCGAGCGCGGTATGAGGAAGATTCTGTACTACGAATCCCAACGCATGCTGCAACCTTCAGGCGTCATCGGGATCACACTGCTGGTGTTCGTCATCGAAGCCCTCGCCATCCTGTCCTACCAAGGGATGCTGGACCTGGATAAGGGAACCGACGCGGTGGTGCTCGGCATCGTGACCGTCCTGATGGCGGCCATAGAGCTTCTGGCCCTTCTGCTCAGGATGGACGTGACCGTCACCGAGAAGGGCGTCCGCGTCAGGACGATAGGAACCCGCTACATGTCCAAGGACGAGATCGAGAGGATAGAGGTCCGCGACAAGGTCCGCGCTGTCCGCGAATACGGCGGATGGGGGATCAGGCTCTGGATCCACGGCATCGGATACATCGCACCCGGAAGCAAGGGAGGGGTGGAGATCCGCCTATCGAACAGGAGGACGGGGATCCTGATCTCCTCCCGCGACCCGGAAGCCCTCTTCGAGGCGATATCAGCGATCCTCCGAAGGAGGAGAGAGGATGAGCCCCAGAGAATGGAGCTTCTTCTCCCCCTCCGCATCCCTCGATTCGAAACCGAGGACCATGCGCTCGATGTCCTCGGACAGCTTCTGGACCTCTCTGTCCGTTCCGTAGACGGGGGCGGTCCAGAAGCCCATCGTATCCCTTGCATCCGCCTTCTCGGGATTGATCTCAGCATACGTTCTGAAGCGATTGGCGAATTCGATGCAGAACATCAGGAAGACATCCGCCATCTCGGGATAGGTTATACCCTCCTTCGGGATGCCGTCGATTCCAGGCAGCACGCCGGGATGGAGCGCGTAGGTCTTCTCCACCGTGCCCCTCTTCTGTCTGTAATCCACGACATCCACCAGACCGTCCCTCTCCATCCTGGTCAGAAGACGGTACATGGTGGAGCGGGGGATACCTGGATTCCTTTCGCAGAGCTCCTTCACGGTTACGCGTTTGAGCCTGACGACATCCATCAGTATCCTGCTCGTGCGCGGGTCGACGAAGACCGCGATGAGCGTGTCGTCCATGTTCTTGATCGCTCCTATATGGGTGATATCGTCGCTCTCAAGTGAATGACGCTGTTCGGATCAGGCTCCCTTCCATCTCTTCAATGCGGGGAATATCCGGGCGCAGTGGTCGCGCATCTGCTTCTCCGTCATGCCTGCATGGGGTGCGAGAGGAACGCAGAGTTCGATGAACCCCTCCATGGTGACATCCTGCAGGAACCTGCCGTTATCATAGCAGTATCTGCAGTAATCTGGATTCAGCGTTCCGTCGGAATTCGTTCCCAGAAGGGAATCGTTCGGCATCGGAATGGCGCAACTCTGGCAGAATCTGGTGCATCCGGCGTGTTCCATGATGATAAGACCGTTCCTTGCTATAAAAAGGCCGAGTACGGATGCATACGGATCCGCGAAAATGGGAACAATCGATGCCCCCGGTGGGATATCGTTCGGATGATCCTCCGCCACGTAAGATCGGTCCGATCGGCGATACCATCGGGAATGCGTCCCGATCACGACACCGGATAGAAACAACCCGACTGGCCGGATGCGACGATAATCTCGAACTCTTTGTTCATACGGGAATCGAATCCGTAATCCGGCGGGCATGGGAGGATGTTGCCGACGACACCGTAGGGAATCATGTTGATCGGGATCGGGACCTTCTCCAGGATCTCATCGATCACGGCATCGGTCGCTGAGAATGCGAATTTCCGGAGCTCTATCGGATCCATATTCCCGGCGAACTCGGGATCTATCTGCAGCTCATGAACATCCCCCTCCCCCAGAACGAGGCGGAAGCAGCAGATGCCGGTCCAACTGCGGATCAGCCTCAGGACGCCGTCGTCCCATATAGCGATCCACCTGTCGTCCATGGATCTGGATGTGTGACCCCATTGCAGATGCCACCTGTCCTCCTATCCGAAGTCCCTTCTGTAATCGAAGCGTATCGGATCCATTTCGAAATCGATGAGAGGTTCCTTCCAGTTGTATGAGGGGAGCGTCGAAGGGCAGTGCTCCATGATCGCCTGACACGCTGTGAATTCGATTCCGTAGGGAGCCGCGAAGTGACGGTACAGCCTCCTTCCCTCCGAGACCATGGATAGACGTAACGTGATCCTTCCGTGCTTGATGGACTCCGCTTCCGCCACGATCCTGTGGCCGGAATCCATCAGGCTCGCAATCGCCTTGTTGTCAACGCGAGGGATGTATCCTATGCGCTCCCCGCCGCGATAGACGGCCACGGCCGCATGATCGTGCTCATTGAGCGGCATCCTCATGAGATCCAGGACGTCCCCGGCCTCCAGACCTTCGGTCAACCGCTCGAATCCATCGATGAACCGCGTCCCTGCGATCTCGGTGCGGATGATGAACGTGACCACGTCGACATCGTTCTCGATGCAGAACGGTATCCCCAGCTCCCTGCTGATCCTCTCCGCCTCGTCCTCGGAGATGACGGCCCCGCCGAACATCCATCCGACAGGCGGGTTGTAAATGGGCTATTCCGGAATCGCCTTGTCCATGGAGGGAGATGGTGCCCGGTGTATTAGGCGGTTGCCAACACGAAAAGGAACGCCGGAGCTATCGATACGAACGATCTGCCAGCCTCGGACCTATAGGATCTGGATCCCCATCTGCCTCAAATCAAGGCCCCAGAACAGTAGGAGGCAGAACATACACGCCGTCATCCCGCAGATATGCCGCGTTCGTCATCCCGCAGATCACGCACATGAACTCGGGTGGCCGTCCGTGCTCCTGGTTGCGTATCTTCCTGACCATCCTCAGCAGGGACTCTGCACCTTCGTCTATCTCATGTGCCCCGGTCTTCATTTCGAACGCGCCCCATCTCCCGTCGGGCATCTCCACGACCGCATCGATCTCGTTCCCGTCCCCGTCACGGTAGTGCATCACCTTCCCTTCCGGCATCATCGCATACACATTGAGATCATGCACACACAGTGCTTCGAAGAGGAATCCGAACGAGTTCAGATCGTTGAGGTACGATTCCACGTTCATCCCCAGAGCCGCAGCCGTAAGAGACGGATCCGCAAGATGCCTCTTGGGAGACTTCCCCACCCTTACCGAGGATCTCATATTCGGGTTGAAGGCAGGTTGGAAATCCGTGAAATAGAGTCTTTCCAGAACGGAAAGATAGCCGTCTAACGTGTTATCGGCGATCTGGAGGTCGTCCTGGTTCTCCATCATGTCCCTCTTGAGGACTTTCTTGGATGCAGTGGTGCTTTCGTTGCGCGCCAGGGAACGTATGAGACGGAGCATCTTAGCGGGATTGCGATTCACTCCGTCGAAGGAGATATCGTTGTTCACCAAGGTCTCGATGTATCCTCTGGCTACCTCCAGCGAAGCATCGGTGGGAATGCTTCTGACCCCGGGCCAGCCTCCGTGAACAGTATAGTCTATCACATCCCTCAATTCCGCTTCCTGCGTAGAGAAGGAGAATTCAGGACGATCGAACAACCCCCTCAAGGATACCGAACCGTCGGAGAGCCCCCTTTCGAGCAACGTCATGGTCCTCATGCGTAATTCCTTGACACGGCCCGTACCGGAATGCACGAACCCATCCCTGTTCGGAGTGGTAGAGCCTGTGAGCACGAACATCCCTTTCCCCCCTACATCATCGATCCGATATCTGACCGCGTCCCAGATGCCTGGAACATCCTGCCATTCGTCGATCAACTGTGGCAGATCGCTCTTGAAAATGAGCGTGGGGTCAGTCAAGGCCAACTTGCGGTTCTGATAATTCCCTTTCGGATCGGCTATGAGTATGGCACTGTTGCAGCAGTTGTATCCTGCCCAGGTCTTTCCACACCATTTGGGGCCGGTGATGCTGACGGCACCGAAGAGGGACAGACATCTTTCCAGTTCGTTGTCTATCATTCTTGGAACATAACCTTCCTTCCTCAGGGTCATAACTGAACAGCCTGTTGGACAGTATATAATGTTGATGATTTTTCGGACCGATTATTGACGTTTTTTCAGATTTGTAGCAATCGCCCGCAATCTTCCTGTTGCATCACGAATGATGGAAGCTACACACTCCTCGCTATGATGGCTGGCCACGACATCACGGTCGTACCTTCGCCCAGCCTATCGAGCGGTCGCCGACACGGAAAGGAACACCTGCGAAGCAGGATAGAGAGAAATCGACGCCCCCGGGGGCAACGCCGGGGGCTGGAAAGCGTTTGTTGGAATCGTATTCAGGGTCGGAGGTTGTCCTTCAGATCCTTGAGGTCGTCCATCGTCTCCGCGATCTTCTTGCGGACGCCGCCCTTCCTCGTTGTCTTGGTCCTGGCGGCTCCGGCCCCGGCGTCGAGCTTCATCAGGAGCTCCTTCTCCTCCGGGGTGACCTTCTTGGGGATGTCGATGGACACGCGGACCATCAGGTCCCCTCTGGACGAGGAGTTCATCCTGGGAAGGCCCTTGCCTGCGATGCGCAGCACGGTACCGACTGCCGTTCCGGCGGGGATCTTCAGCGCGACCGTCTCCCCTTCGAGCGTCCTGACCTTCTCCTCGCCTCCGAGCACGAGCTTCGGATAGGTGGTGGAGATGCCGGTCCACAGGTTGGAGCCGTCGCGGTCGAAGGTCTTCTCGGGCTTGACGTGGATCACGACGTACAGATCCCCTGCGGGACCGCCGTTGACGCCGGCGTTCCCTTCGCCCGATACCCTGAGCCTCATCCCGTCCTCGATCCCCTTGGGGATGTTGAGTGAGATCTTGGCCTCCTTGGTCACACGGCCGGATCCGCGGCACGAAGGGCAGCGCTCCTCGAACGTGGTTCCGCGTCCGCGGCAGTCGGGACAGTCCGTGACCGTCACCATGTTGCCGAACGGGCTCTTGGCGACCCTCTGGACCTGGCCCTGGCCTCCGCATGTCTTGCATGTGGTGACCTTTCCGCCCTTCCCTCCGGTTCCGTTGCATGCTTCGCAATTAACGGAATGGGGGATGTCCAGGTTGACCTTCTTCCCGTTGAGCACGTCGGAGAGGGTTATCTCCAGGTCGTAGCGGAGGGAGTCCCCCTGCTGGGGGGAGTTGCGGGAGCGGCGCGAGCGTCCGCCCCCGAACATCCCTCCGAAGATGTCCCCGAAGATGTCGGAGATGTCGTCGGCCCTGGTGAAGTCGCTCCACGTGAACCCGTCCTGCCCGAAGGAGTTCTTCACACCCTCGTGGCCGTACTGGTCGTACAGCTTCCTCTTCTCCTCGTCCGACAGGATCTCGTACGCCTCGGAGATCTCCTTGAACTTGGCTTCCGCCACTTCCTTGGGCTCGGTGGAGACGTCGGGGTGGTACTTCTTCGCGAGGCTCCTGTAAGCCTTCTTGATGTCGTCCTGGGAGGCGTCCTTGGCGACCCCCAGGATCTCGTAGTAGTCCCTCGGCATCCACATTCGCCTCCGGAATCACTCGTCATCGACGATCTTGTAGTCGGCGTCGACGTAGCCGTCGTCGGATTTCTTCTCCTGCGACTGCTGCTGTCCGGCACCGGCCTGCTGCTGGGCGCCTCCGTTCTGGGCTCCCTGCTGCTGGGCCTCCTGGTAGATCCTCTGGCTGATGGGAGCCATGGCCTTCATGAGGGCGTCCATCTTGGACTTGATCTCGTCCACGTTGTCGCCCTTGTTGGCGGCCTCCAGATCCGAGATGGCCTGGTCGATCTCCATCCTCTCCTGCTGGGAGACCTTGTCTCCGAGCTCGTCGAGGGACTTGCGGACGGTGTAGACGGATGTCTCGGCCTGGTTGTGGACCTCGACCAGCTCCATCTTCTTCTTGTCCGCCTCGGAGTACTGCTCGGCCTGCTTGACCAGCTCGTCGATCTCCTCCTTGCTGAGCTTGTTGGAGGATGCGATGGTGATCTTCTGCTCCTTGCCGGTTCCCTTGTCCTTGGCGCTGACGTTGATGATGCCGTTCGCGTCGATGTCGAAGGTGACCTCGATCTGAGGCATTCCGCGGGGTGCGTGGGGTATCCCGTCGAGGACGAATCTGCCGAGCGAGGTGTTGTCGGCGGCCATGGGCCTCTCGCCCTGGACGACGTTGATCTCCACGGAGGGCTGATTGTCGACCGCTGTGGAGAACACCTGCGACTTCTTGGTCGGGATCGTGGTGTTCCTGTCGATCAGCTTGGTCGCGACTCCTCCGAGGGTCTCGATTCCGAGGCTCAGCGGCGTGACATCGAGCAGCAGGACGTCCTTGACCTCTCCGGACAGGACGGCTCCCTGGATGGCGGCTCCCATGGAGACGCACTCCATCGGGTCGATTCCGCGCTGGATCTTCGGACCGACGATGGACTCGACGAAGTTCTGGACGATGGGCATCCTGGTCGGTCCTCCGACCATGATGATCTTGTCGATCTTGTCGGCCGAGAGCTTCGCGTCGGACATGGCCTGCTCGATGGGTCCCTTGCACCTGCTGACGATGGGCTCGACGAGCTCCTCCAGCTTGGCGCGGGTGAGGGTCTGGATCAGGTGCTTCGGACCGGATGCGTCGGATGCGATGAACGGGAGGTTGATCTCGGTCTGCATCGTGGTGGACAGCTCGATCTTGGCCTTCTCGCAGGCCTCGCGGACCCTCCAGAACGCCATGTTGTCCTTGGCGAGGTCGATGCCGGTCTCGTTCTGGAACTGGCCGATGACGTACTTGGTCAGGGCCTCGTCCATATCGGATCCTCCCAGCTGGGTGTCTCCGGATGTGGACAGGACCTCGAAGACTCCGTCGCTGAAGTCCATGATGGTGACATCGAGGGTTCCTCCTCCGAGATCGAAGACCATGATCTTCTGCTCCACGTCGGATTTGTCGAGACCGTATGCGAGAGCGGCCGCGGTGGGCTCGTTGATGATACGGACGACATCGAGTCCGGCGATGGCTCCGGCGTCCTTGGTCGCCTGCCTCTGGTTGTCGTTGAAGTACGCGGGAACGGTGATGACCGCCTTGTCAACGGTCTCGCCGATGTACGCCTCTGCGTCCTTCTTGATCTTCTGCAGTATGAACGCGGAGATCTGCTGGGGGGTGTATTCCTTCCCGAGAGCGGTGACCTTCTCGTTGGACCCCATCTTCCTCTTCACGTTCTTGATGGTGCCGTCGGGGTTGGTGACGGCCTGTCTCCTGGCGGGCTCTCCTACGAGCAGCTGCCCGTCCTTGGTGAATGCCACATAGGAGGGGAATGACTTCCCTCCGACGCTGGTCCCCTCGGCGCTGGGGATCATCGTGGGCCTTCCGCCCTCCATAACGGAGGCGGCGGAGTTGCTTGTTCCCAGATCGATTCCGATTATCCTTGACATTTCAATCACTCCTTGCTTTGATCCTCTTCAGCCGGCTCCTGCCCGGCCGCGGGGGCCTCCGGCGTCTCCTGCTCGGACGTCTGGGGCTCCTTCTTCTTCGTTACCTTCACTTTGGCGTATCTCAGGACCTTGCCGTTGAGGGAGTATCCCTTCTGGAACACCTCCGCGATCATGCCGTCCTCGTCGCCGTCCACGGTGCACAGTGCCTCGTGGTAGTTCGGGTCGAACTTCCCGTCTGCGGGGATCTCCTTGAGGCCGTTGGCCTCCAGGACCTTCATCAGGTTGCTTCTGACCCCCCTGACGCCCTGGGTGAGGACGTCGTCCGGCTGAGCGCTGGCGAGTGCCCTGTCGAGATCGTCGACGACCGTCAGCAGATCCTGGACGATGGACGCGCAGGCGGACTTCCTGTACTCCTCCGCCTCGCGCTGGGACCTCTTGCGGTAGTTGTCGAAGTCGGCCTGCAGACGACGGGCCGTATCGAGGTACTTGTCGGCCAGCTCCTTGGCTTCGGCCAGCTCCGACTCCATGTCCCTCTCGGGGGCCTCGACGGCCTCGTTCTCCTTCTCGACCTTGTCCTTCCTTACGGTCATAGGTTACGCCTTCTCAGTGGGTTCACAACGGATTAATGAGGGGCCGGGGCCCCTCGGTTTGTTTTATCGTTTTCACTCATCCATTCCAGGGGGCATTCCGCCCTCTCCGACCTGGGGTGCGGGGCTTCCCTTGGCGGCGATGACATCGTCGATCCTGAGGATCATGATGGCGGCATCGGTCGCAGAGTTGATCGCCTGCTTTCCGATCCTGTAGGGCTCAATGACATTGAGCTTCTTCATGTCCTCGACCTTTCCGCTGTAGGGGTTTAGTCCGGCGTACTTCTTGCCGGCCTTGTGCTGCTTCCTCATCTCGATGAGGACGTCGATGGGGTCCAGACCTGCGTTCTCGGCGAGGGTCCTGGGGATGCTCTCCATGGCGGACGCGTAGGCCTCGATGGCGATCTGCTCCCTTCCGCCGACGGATGCGGCGTAGTCGCGGAGCTGCATGGCGATCTCCATGGCGGTGGAACCTCCGCCGGTGACCATCATGCCGTCCTCGATGGCGACCCTGACGACGGACCAGGCGTCCACGAGGGACCTCTCGACCTCGTCCGCGACGTGCTTGGTGCCTCCGCGTACCATGATGGAGACGGTCTTGGGCTCCTTGACGCCGGTGATAAAGGTCATCTCCTCGTCCTCGATCTTCTTGAGCTCGACGGTGTCGGCGTAGCCGAGATCGTCGGCGGTCAGCTCGACGTCGAGGGTGACGCCCTTCTTTTCCTTCATCTGGTCGATGAGCTGCTCGAAGTACTTCTTGCCGACTTCCATGACGACGTCGGAGAACATCTGGATGAAGCGGCGGTAGCAGTCCCACGCCCAGCGCGGGTTCTTCGTCTGCTTCGCGAGGGAGTTGACGACGGTCTCGTTGAGGCCGAGGTTGAGGATCGTGTCCATCATGCCGGGCATCGACGCGCGCGCGCCGGAGCGCACGGAGACGAGGAGCGGGTTCTTCGCGTCGCCGAACTTCTTGCCGGCGGACTTCTCCAGCTTGCCGACATACTCCTGCACCTGGCGCATGATGTCGTCGCCGATCTTCCGCCCGTCGTCGTAGTAGCGCGTGCACGCCTCGGTCGAAATCGTGAAGCCCTGCGGCACCGGCAGCCCCAGGCTCGCCATCTCCGCGAGGTTCGCGCCCTTGCCGCCGAGGAGGTTGCGCATGTCGGCGTTGCCTTCCGTCTGGCCCGCGCCGAAGAAATACACGTACTTGGTTGCTTTGCTCATTCTCGTCATTCCTTGCCTGTCACCTAGTTCTGTCTCGTTTTACATCCTATTCATTCAGTTCGTGGCCATTATAGCCGAATCCATGCGGAAAGGGAAGCCCAATCCCCGCCCGCTCAGAAGAGCCCGGGGACGTGGCCCGTCTCGACGTCCACGTCGATGCGGCGGTAGGCCGGGTCGGAGCCGGTACCGGGCATCATAGAGATGCTGCCGGCCACGGGGCACAAAAACCGTGCGCCGCTGTACTCCAGCACATCCCGCAC
>ENA-ORPK01003107-ORPK01003107.1-human-gut-metagenome-genome-assembly--contig:-NODE-3107-length-10651-cov-2.346923_pt1 | contig 10651 bp, 9 predicted proteins | sample MGYA00242139_ERZ509068 | MGnify/ENA primary metagenome ERZ509068 (study PRJEB26280, sample SAMEA2338687) | human gut metagenome | biome: human gut; feature: human-associated habitat; material: faeces... | reverse complement strand
GCGATGTTATGACGCTCACCAAAACCGGAGAGAGGACTTTTTTCCATCACCGTGGCGCTAATCGTGAATTTTCGCCCGATGATATGGATATTCGAACGCTTTCCTGCCGTATGCTTCATATCGGGTACATACTTCTATTAGATTGCTTCGATAAAGCCGACCCTGAATACGGAACTGTGATGGCGCGTTTTTTGAGAAGCGTTCAGAAAGCCGGGATACTTACTTCGGTGGATGTGGTCAGTGATTCAAACAGCTGTTTCCGCGAAAAGACAATACCGGCTCTGAAATATACCGATAACGCATTTATGAATGAGATAGAAGCCTGCGGAGTGTCCGGACTTGAGCCGCGCAGACTCGGCGGAAAGCTTAATATTGACAATATCAGACAGAGTGCTGAAATGATAATGGACTGCGGGGTCGGTCAGAGAGTCATAATTCATGCCCCGGAAGCTGGCTTTATAATGAATAAAGCCGGAGAATTCACTGTAGTGCCGTCGATAAAGCACCCAGAGGGGTACATCAAGGGTACCGTCGGTGCCGGGGATGCGTTCTGCGCCGGATGTTTGTACGGTATCTATAACGGATTTGGCGACAGCGATATCCTTGAATTTGCGTCCGGAGCCGCAGCCTGCAATCTCGCAGCTGAGGACTCGGTCAGCGGCATGCAGTCAAAGGAATACATCCTCGATCTTCTCAAAAGAAGCGAAAAAAAGGAAATTTAGGAAGCCTCTAAAAAATGTTTCTTAAAAATTCCAAAAACTTTTCTATAGGAGAAATGATATGAAATCGGATGAAATAAAAAAACAGCGTGAAAAGGCACTGGAGTACTATAACAGGGCGGGGATCGTGCTGACCGCCAAAGAAGCGGAAAACATAGAAATCGCCGAGTTTGGGCTTGGCATGGTTGACGAGGTGGGACTGCAACTCGTGACATATATAAATACCGACCGGGTTTGTGCCAAGGAGATGGTCCTGCTTCCGCATCAGGTTTGCCCGGAGCATCGCCACATACCCACAGACGGTATGGAGGGCAAGGAGGAGACTTTTCGCTGTCGTTACGGAAAGGTATACCTGTACACCGATACCGACAGCACTGCAACGGCAGATGATATAAGCATCCCGCTACCAAAGACAGATGTCACCGTATTTGCCGAGACTGTCCTCTATCCGGGGCAGCAGTTCACGATCATGCCGTTCACACTTCATTGGTTTGCCGCGGGCGAGGATGGGGCTGTAATTTCTGAGTTCTCCACACACAGCACCGATGAGACCGACTTCTTCACCGATAAGCGCATTGTGCGTTTGGCTATAGTAGAAAACTGATTGCCGGATTCGCAAATATAACAATTCGCCGAAAGGGAAAAACAGACATATGGAAAAGAGGAATTTTTACAAATGCTTGTAAACTTAAAAAGTGTGCTTGAAAAGGCACAGAAAGAGAAATACGCAGTAGGATTGTTTAACACAACGGATACCGACATGCTGGAAGCGGCAATATCCGCCGCAGAGGAGCTACGTTCGCCAATTATCATTGGCACCGCCGAGGTACTACTCCCGTATGGAGAACTTAAGCTTATCGCACCGTCCATTATCGAAGCAGCAAAACGCGCAAGTGTGCCGGTGGTGGTTCATTACGACCACGGTCTGACTTTCGAGCGGTGCATGGAAGCTCTAAAACTAGGCTTTTCCAGCGTGATGTTCGACGGCTCTGCTGGGAAATACGCTAAAAATATAGCGGATACTGCAGAGATCGTGAAAATCGCACACGCATTCGGCGCAACAGTCGAAGGTGAGATAGGACACGTCGGGGAAGCGTCAAGTATGGACAACGATGCGAGCAACATGTATACCAAGATCTCGGAAGCGCAGGACTATTTCTCGGCTACCGGTGTGGATGCACTTGCGGTCTCTATCGGAACGGCGCACGGTGCGTACAAAAGTAAGCCAAAGCTCGATTTCACCCGACTCAGCGAAATACATGACGAACTTCCCATCCCGCTCGTACTGCACGGCGGCTCAGGTCTGTCCGACGATGATTTCCGTGCTTCCATAAAGCATGGAATCAGTAAAATCAATATTTTTACCGACCTTTGCAACGCCGGTATTCACGCTATGCGGACCGGGCTGGATAACGGATTTTCCTATCTTGATATCCGTGCAAAACGTGTTGAAGAAATCAAAAAAGAGATTATGAAAAAAATATGCCTCTTCGGCTCCGACGGGAGGTATTAATATACGAACAACTGTTGGAAGAAAAACGGTGTTTGAAGGAAACGCCGATCGAGGGGATTCGGGTTGCCGATGCGGACTATAAGACCACCAACTGCCCGCCGCCCGAGAGCGCTTTCCGTGACATGGCTCCCGGGGAATCCTGGGGGAGTGGGAACGATTCCCATGCGTGGTTCAGGTTTTCGGTTTCGGATGTGGGTCAGAATACCTATCTGAAGATCAAGACCGACAAGGAGGGATGGGACGCTTCCAACCCGCAGTTTTTGGTGTACTGCAACGGAAAGATCCGGCAGGGGGCTGACACCAACCACACCGAAATCCGGCTGGAGGAGGGAATTTCCACGGACATCTGGCTGTACGGATACACCGGCCCCGCCATTCCGTCGGCGAAGCTCTATGTTTCCACGGTGGTCATCGATCCTGTACCGAAACTCTGATTCCGCCTGAATACGCTACCGTGGAATGTGATTGCGCAAACATCATCTGCGAAACGGTGAAGCCTGCGGAGGACGGGAAGGGCGTGGTCATGCGCTTCTATGAGTGCGCAAATAAACGGACTCCTGCAAGCGTGACAATCGGTCTGCCGGCGAAACAAGTCTTCCTTTGCGATCTGATGGAGAATGTGCTGGAAGAACTGCCTCTGACGGATGGTTCCTTCCAACACACGTTTGGCAATTTTGAAATTCTGACGATTCGGGTGGAGGAGAGATCATGATCAAACTTGAAAAGATATTTCCGGGCGGCGATCCGTTTCTGATGCAGCATAACGGGATCTATTACATCTATTGCACATCGGAGAATGACGAGAAATTACAGTCCCCGGGCGCATTCAATACGGAAAAAGACGGAAAAGACGGCTTTTATGTGTATCAATCGAAGGATCTGGAGCACTGGGAAAACAAGGGGCTGTGTCTTTCAAAAGCGGACGCAGTCGGCGAACGGTGGTTCTGGGCGCCGGAGGTTTCCTACTATCGGGGAAAGTTTTATATGGTGTATTGTGCCAAGGAGCACCTTGCCGTTGCCGTTGCCGATTCTCCGCTGGGACCTTTCCGCCGACATTCGGACGGTTGGCTGCGGGAGAAGCATGGAATTGACGGGCATCTGTTGTTCGATGACAGCGGAATTTTCCTGTACTATGTGGGGTTTGGCGGCGGAAACCGGATCTATGTTGCCAAGATGTCGGAGGACCTGAAGCGGATCGAGCAGGAATACGAGGGCGATCTGATTTCCGCGCAGGAAGAATGGGAGACGGTTGACGGGGTGGTTGCCGAGGGACCGTTCGTCCTGAAGCATCATGGATTGTACTATCTGTTCTATTCCTGCAACCATACGAGATCGGAGGATTATGCGGTTGGGTACGCTGTTTCCGATTGCCCGATCGGACCGTTCAGAAAGTACAAGGGCAACCCGGTATTGCACAAGAAAGGCAGGATTGTCGGTGTCGGTCATAATAGCTTTATGAAAACGGAAAATCCGGATCGCTTTCTCTGCGCCTACCATTGCCACAGCGGAAATCCGGATAATTTCAAGCCCCGTCAGGTCTGCCTGTGCGAGGCGGAATTTGTGACGGAGCAGGGGAAAGACGAATTCAGAATTTATAATTGAATACACCGTGCCCCCGAGGGGGGCACGGTGTAAATCAGTCAGCTCTGTGCATGTTTAGCTTTATATTCTGCCGGGGTACAGTGGTAGGTGTCTCTGAAGTGTCTGAGGAAGGTTCGGGGACTCCGATACCCTGACTCCTGCATGATCTGCTCATTTGTCAGATTTGGATATTGCTGTAGTAATCTTACTGCTTCTATCAACCTAGTTCGTTCGATATATTCGAGGATGGACATATCCAATGTCTTTTTGAAATTTGCCGACAGGTCTTGAGAACTGCAATTCAGCATCTGACAGATGACGGATACATTGATGTATTCCTTGAAGTGTGTTTCAATCACACCGACTGCGTCCGCTACAAGTGCCGAAATGCGTTTGCGCTCATATAAGCCGCATTGATCGATGAATGTTTGGACAAGATAGGAGCTGAGGGGGAAAGGCTGAGAGTCTTTGCTGCCGGTCGAAATGAATCTAACCGGATTTCCCCAAATGTCACGATTATGAGTGATATTTTGAATCTGTTGAAAAATATGAAAAAGCGGGCTGGGGGCGGAGTCTGTAACGATCGGATTTTGAAAACTGTTACCGTCGTTTGAAAAGATTGTCCTGATGCGGACGGTCAAAAAGCAACCTGACATCTTCACCGAGGCGGAGTGGGCGGACATCAAGGCAAAGCACTACATCCATGAGTTGGGCTTTGTCTCCAACCTCTCGCTTGATTACGGTCGGGTCATCGGTTCGGGTCTGCTCGCCGTGCGGGAGAACGCGGACGCATACGGAAGGCGCGTGCTCGATGCGATTATCGACCTCTGCGACCGCTACAAGCGCTTGGCAGTCGAACAGGATCGCCGCGATGTGGTGGAGGTGCTGTCCCGCGTCCCGCGCTACGGCGCAACCAACTTCCGCGAGGCGCTCCAGATGTTCCGCATCCTCCATTACGCGCTGTGGTTGGAGGGGGACTACCACAACACGGTCGGGCGGTTTGATCAATACATTTACCCGTATTTCAAGCGGGACATGGACGCGGGCGTTTACACCAAGGAAACCGCGCTCGACCTCCTGGAGGATTTCTTCCTGTCGTTCAACAAGGACAGCGACCTCTATGTCGGCGTTCAGCAGGGCGACAACGGGCAGAGCATGGTGCTCGGCGGGAGACTGGAGGACGGGAGCGAGGGCTTCAACGAACTCTCGGAACTCTGTCTGCTTGCAAGCCGCGACCTCAAGTTGATTGACCCGAAAATCAATCTGCGTGTGAGCAAGGCAACGCCGCTTGAGATATACGAAAAGGGGACAGAGCTGACCAAAGTCGGTCTTGGTTTCCCGCAGTATTCCAACGACGATGTGGTGATTGAGGGACTGCAAAAACTGGGCTATGACTACAAAGATGCGGTCAACTATGTGGTTGCCGCGTGTTGGGAGTTCATCATCCCGAATGTGGGGAATGACATTGCCAACATCGGCGCGGTGAACTTCCCGAAATTGGTGGACGAAGTCTTGCGCCGCGACCTGCCTGCTAAAAAGGATTGGGATACTCTGCTTGCGGATGTCAAGGCGGCAATCAAGGCGGAATGCGACCGCATCACGGAAAGCATTCATGACGTGTGGTTTGTCCCGTCCCCGTTCCTTGACCTCTTGCGGGACGGAAAGAAATACAACAATTTCGGTCTGCACGGCTGCGGGATTGCTTCGGCGGCAGACGCTCTGGCGGCGGTTAAAGCGTATGTTTACGACAAACAGACCGTCACGCCCGACCGTCTCATTCACGCGCTTGACACCGACTATGCGGATGACCCCGAACTGCTGCATCTGCTCCGCTACGAAGCCCCGAAAATGGGCTGTGACGATGACCGCGCGGACCGTCTCGGCACGCTGATTCTCGATGCCTTTGCGGATGCTCTGGAGGGAAAGAAAAACTGTCTCGGCGGCATCTGGCGCGCGGGGACGGGAACGGCGATGTACTATCTGTGGTATTCGCGCGACCTCGGCGCAACGGCGGACGGTCGGCACGCAGGGGAGCCGTTCGGCACGAACTTCTCGCCGAATCTCTTCACGCAGGTGCCCGGACCGCTGACCGACATTCAGTCGTTCACGAAACAGCACATTGAACGGACGATCAACGGGGGACCCTTAACGCTTGAATTCGCGGCGGGCATCTTCTCCAAAGAGGAAAACTGCCGCAAGGTTGCGATGCTGGTCAAGCATTTCATCGACCGCGGCGGTCATCAGCTACAGCTGAACGCGGTGAACCTCGACGCGATGAAGGACGCGCAGATTCACCCCGAAGCGCACCAACACTTAGTTGTTCGCATCTGGGGCTGGTCTGCCTACTTCGTAGAGCTCGACAAGGAGTTCCAGGACCATGTGATTGCGCGGCAGGAGTACGAGGTGTAAGGGGAAGACACTATATATAGGAAAGGGAAATCGTATGTGGAAGAATAGGCTTTGTTTGGGAACAAACAATCAATTTGAACTGTCGACGATTGAACAGATCAAGCTGTTCCGTAAAATCGGCTTTGACGGATTTTTTACCGATTATACGGGTCATGCGGACGTAAAAGAGCAAAAGAGGCTTGCCGATGAAACCGGGATGCTTTATCAGTCGGTTCATGCGCCGTTTGGCAGGATGAAGGAGATGTGGGAAACGGGTGAAGAAGCGGCTGCGGAGCTGATTGACTGCCTCCGTGCCTGCGCGGAAAACGGCATTCCGATTATGGTGGCGCATACCTTTATCGGCTTTCAGGATCATTCCCCGAATGAGCGTGGATTGGAGAATTTCGGAAAGGTTGTGGCGGAAGCGGAGCGGCTCGGTGTCAAAGTCGCATTTGAGAACACAGAGGGGAAGGAGTATCTGGCGGCGGTGATGGAACGCTTCGGGGACAGTCCTGCGGTTGGCTTCTGTTGGGACACGGGGCATGAGATGTGTTACAACCACTCAAAGGATCTGCTCTCGCTCTACGGCGACAACCTGATTGCCACGCACCTGAATGACAATCTCGGCATTCGGGACTATGAGGGAGAAACGACATGGATAGACGATTTGCATCTGCTCCCGTTTGACGGAATTGCCGATTGGAATCACATTGTTGAACGATTGAATCGGTGTAATTATAACGGCATCCTGACCTTTGAATTGAACCGTTGGTCAAAGCCGGACCGCCCTGAAAATGATTTTTACAAAGAGATGCCGATTGAGCAATATCTGACACTTGCGTATATGAGAGCCTGCAGAGTGGCTTCCCTGAGAGGTCGGTAAAACGCTTGCTATGATACGTTTCAATTTATCTAATCGGAATCGGCAAAGAGTGCTGATTTTTATCTGCTTTCTGGTTTACAGTTTTGCATATGTGGGGCGCTACAGTTACAATGCGAATCTGATGCCTGTGATGACACTTTACGGTGTGACGCGCGCCGAAGCAGGACTTGCCGGTACATTCTTTTTCTTCGCCTATGGTGTTGGGCAATTGTTTCATGCCATTTTCTGCAAATACTATCCGAGGCGCATTGTGGTGCCGGGGGTACTTCTGATTTCATCGGTTCTTAATTTATGTTTGTTTTTTGGTGTTCCATTTGCGGCAATCAAGTATTTGTGGTTGCTCAATGGATTCTGCCAGTCGGTTTTGTGGCCGACCTTGGTTTTAACGTTGGGGGAAACGATTGAGCCGGAATTGATGAAACAGGCTGTATTTGTGATGAGTCTAACCGTTGTAGTCGGAACCGTGATTGCTTATGGCGGAAGTGCGGTATTTACACGGGTTGATTTCTTCAAAGGTTCTTTCCTTTTGGGGGCGGGCTTGATGCTCTGCATTGGTGTGATATGGCTGATTTCTTACGATACACTGTCCAAACAGAAGATTAAAATGTCCGAACAGATCTCAAGATCAAAAGTTAAGTCTGAACAAAAAAGTTCGGTTGGGTTTGCGCTTGTGGGATTGGTAACCGTCAGCGGAATACTCTTGGCAATTGACAATTTTGTCAAAGAAGGACTGAATACATGGACACCGGTGATTTTGAGGGAACAGCTTGGGACTGATGATAGTCTTTCGATTATTCTGACAATCGTTCTGCCAATTTTCGGCGCGGTTGGAACAATGTTTGCATTGCGACTGAATCAAAGGGTAAAAGATTTTCGGCTGCTGAACGGAATTCTGTTTTTGCTTCTCTGCGGAAGTATATGCGGAATCTGTTTCTGTATGAAACAGGGCAGCATATTTGGTACAGTCGCTTTTCTCGGATTCGTATCCTGCTTTGCATATGGAATCAATTCCATTGTAACCAATATGATGCCACTTGCTTTGCGTGATCAAGCCAATTCCGGCTTTTTGGCAGGTGTGATGAACAGCGCGGGATATGTTGGAAGCACCGCCAGCGCATACGGCTTAGGATACTTTGCAGATCGTGCAGGATGGGAGACGGTGATGAATATTCTGCTCTTTACATCTTTGGGGGCTGTAATCATTTCATTCGGTACTACATTTTTATCAAAGCATAATAAAAGAAAATAGAATTTGTTTAGAAAGGACAGAAAAAATGGAACTGAAGGGCTTGAAAGCATTGTTTTTGGGAGATTCGATCACAGAGGGAAACGGTGCGTCATCGATTGAGAAAACCTATTGGAACGTGCTTGGCAAACGCACCGGAATGGAAACGGTTGGCTACGGAGTCGGAGGCACTCGTATCGCGCGGCAAACGCATCCGAGCGAGCTTGCCTTCTTTGACCAGAATTTCAATCAGCGCGCGGAGCAAATGGAGAAGCAGGCGGACATCATCGGCGTTCTGGGCGGTACAAACGATTACGGTCACGGGGATGCCCCGATCGGAACGCCCGATGATACGGAGGTGGATACCTTTTACGGCGCGCTGAACCATCTTTATACCTATTTGTTGACAACCTACCCGAATGCGTTTCTTTTTGTCATGACTCCAACCCATCGAATTGGAGAAGGTGCAAAGCCCGCGTGCGGTTTCCAACCCGCAAAGCCGCCGCTCCAAAGATATGTGGAGATCATCCGCGAGGTTGCGGAGAAATATTCGCTTCCCGTTCTGGATCTGTACCGCGAATCGGGCATCAATCCGATCATTCCCGTTCTGCGCGAGCGCTATATGCCGGACGGTCTGCACCCCAACGACGCGGGATATGAGAAGCTTTCCTACATCGTCGAAAACTTTCTTCGGACGCATTATCATCGGTAAATCTGTCAGGGGTTCGGAGGCGCGATGCAGTGATGCAGGGATTGATTTTTGATATCAAAGAGTTTGCACTCAACGACGGGGGCGGGATTCGGTCAACCGTCTTTTTCAAAGGTTGCCCTCTGCGGTGTGTGTGGTGTCATAACCCCGAGGGACTGTCGCCGAAACGGGAATTGTATGTCAAACAGAAGGGATGTTTGCATTGCGGACTGTGTCAAAAACCGTGTAACCATCCGGACTGCAAAGGACTGGGGCGGTGTCTGCATATCTGCCCGAAGAACCTCGTCAGCGTTGCGGGCGTGGAGTGGGAGAGCGGGGCGCTTGCCGAAAAACTGCTCAGGCAGACCGACATCTACCGCGAAACGGGCGGCGGGGTCACGCTGTCGGGCGGAGAACCGCTTTTGCAATGGCAGTTTGCCGCAGAATTGCTTGACCGCCTGCACGGAAAGGTTCATACCGCCATTGAAACTTCGGGATATGCCGAAGCGGAAGCCTTCCGCACGGTGATTGACCATTGCGATTTCGTTTATATGGACCTCAAACTGATGAACCGCGAGAAGCACAAGACCTACACGGGAGTTTATAATGACAGAATCCTGCAAAATGCGGCGTACCTCAAAGCGAGCGGCAAGCCGCATACCTTCCGCACCCCGTTGATTCCGAACATCACCGATACCGAAGAAAATCTTGCCGCCATCCGCGCATTTGTCGGGGAAGATTCGTGGGAACAGTTGCCGTATAATACGCTTGCGCCCGCCAAATATGCGAGCGTCGGGCGAGAGTTTCGGTATTCGTTGCCAAAAGCATAATCAGATAGTCCCTGTCGGAAAATTTCATCTCCGACAGGGACTATTGCCATCAATTTTACTTCCGTGCACAATCAATCCGAACCTGCATCCGGGGGAAAACAGAAAAGAAAAGAGTGAAGAAGTAAGAAGTAAAAAATCCCGGGCGCAAAGCGTTCGGGATTTTTTGGTGGACCATCAAGGGCTCGAACCTTGGACCTTCCGGTTATGAGCCGGTGGCTCTGACCAACTGAGCTAATGGTCCGCAACGGGACAGCATGAATATTATACCGCATTTTCGCTTTTTTGTCAAGAGTGATCGCGCAATTATTTCGCTTCCGTAAAAAATTTATCCGACAGACGGATTTCGCTTGCTTTCGACCAACCGTTTGTGGTAGGATAAAAGCGGAAGGGAGTGATACAAAAATGAAGAGGAAAAACAAGTCCGTTTGCGCGTTTCTGCTTGCCGTCGCTTTGCTGACCGTCCCGCTCTCTGGCGGATGTATGACCGAAAAACAATCTCTCGGCGGAGATGCGGAAAGCGGCGGGACAAGCGGGGAGACGGCAACCGAAACGGAACGCATTGCAGCGTTGGAACGTCAGTTGGAGGCTCTGCGGGAAGAGCAGGCGTTGAAGAACGGGGCATACGAAGCGCGCATCCGCGAATTGGAGCGCGCGCTGTCCGCATCCGACGCACCAACCGCGTCGGACGGGTCGACATTTACATACGAGGAGAACGGGCAGGGCTTGACATTGACGGGATGGAACGGGAAAGGCGGGACTTTGGTCATTCCGCAGGCAATTGAAGGAAAGCCCGTAACGGCGATAGCGGACGGCGCGTTCCGCGA
>ENA-ORPK01003106-ORPK01003106.1-human-gut-metagenome-genome-assembly--contig:-NODE-3106-length-10659-cov-3.126367_pt1 | contig 10659 bp, 11 predicted proteins | sample MGYA00242139_ERZ509068 | MGnify/ENA primary metagenome ERZ509068 (study PRJEB26280, sample SAMEA2338687) | human gut metagenome | biome: human gut; feature: human-associated habitat; material: faeces... | reverse complement strand
ACAGATGATACCGTGGCGAAGCTGACGGCATTGGGGGCACAGGTCACGGTGGAGCGCATCGACCCATGGCGCTTTGATACCGCACGGAACCGCTCGCTGGCGCTGGTGCCGGAGGATGCGGATCTGTGCGTCTGTACCGATCTCGATGAGGTATTTCATCCGGGGTGGCGCACGGCGATGGAGCGGGCACTGCACGGCGGCGCGAAGCGCCTTCGCTACCGCTACACATGGAGCTTTCTGCCCGACGGGCGCGAGGGCTGCGTGTTCTGGGCGGATAAGATCCACAAAAACGGCTGCTACCGCTGGAAGGGCGCGGTGCATGAGGTGCTGGAATACACCGGCGAGGGTACAGAGCAGTTTGTTGACGCTGAGGGTGTGCAACTCGACCACCATCCCGACCCCAGCAAATCGCGCGGGCAGTATCTGCCGCTTCTGGAGCTTGCGGTGCGCGAAGAGCCGGACAACGACCGTGACCGCCACTACCTCGGGCGGGAATATATGTTCCGCGGCGAATGGGAGCGCGCCGTCGCCGTGCTGAAAGAGCACCTTGCGATGCCGCGTGCCGTCTGGCGCGATGAGCGCTGCGCCTCGATGCGCTACATTACGCGCTGCCTGCGGCAGTTGGGGCGCGACGAAGAGGCCGCACTCTGGCTGCACCGCGCCGTTGCCGAAGCACCATATCTGCGCGAGCCGTACCTTGAATTCGCAGACCTGCTCTACGCGCAGAAGAACTGGTACGGCGTTATTTTTATGGTAAACCGCGCGCTCACGATCACGGAGCGGCCGCGCACCTACATCTGCGAACCCTTCGCCTGGGGAAGCTACCCCTACGACCTGCTCTCGCTCGCCTATGACCGCACGGAGCAGACGCAGCGCGCACTCAGCTGCGCGGAAAAGGCACTGTCCCTCGCGCCGCAGGATAGGCGGTTGCAGAAAAACTGCGCGCTGCTGCGGGTGAAATTGCAGGAGGAAAGTCGGATTTAGCGGCTTTCCCCCTGTTTTTTTGTTGATTTTTCCGTCACTCTGTGATATTTTGTTAAAGATTATGGACTGGAGGTGAGGAAAATGGAGCTTTTGGAACATGAGGCGTATAATCTGCTCGAGCCGCGCGAGGGCGAATCGCCCGCGCCCGACCCCGACGCAGGCAAGCACGCTTTTGAGGTTTTCTGCGACTGCATCGCGCTGGACGAGCAGCTTGTCGCCTACCTTATCGACGTTTTGAAGCGACAGGACAGAACTGCGTTCTATAAGCTTTCGCAGGTCACAACACACCTCGATCTCGACCCGCGTGAGTTCCTCTACTGGCTCTCCCATCGCGAGGACTACGGTTCCACTGACGAACGTGCCTGTGCCCTCATTATGGACGCCTGCTTCACTCGGCTCTACGAAGAGCAGCAGGGCGAACTTCTGGGCGCGCTGCTCTCGGGCGACCGGCAGACCTTCGAGCTTTTCCGCACGGAAGCGCCCGAGCTGCGCCAAGTTCCCGCCGCAACCTACGAATGGTACAGCCGCAACTATCTCGACCGCGACTATCCGCTGCGGTTTATTTTACGATGCAACGGCGTTGCATTTCCCGACACGCCGGAGGAGGAGAAATGAACAGAGATGAAATGTATTTGTCGCTCGGTGTGAGTGAAAAGGTGCTCGCTTTCGGCGAGGCCGTGCTCGATGAGCTCAAGCCCCGCTTTGCCGAGATCGAAGAGATCGCCGAGCTCAATCAGGCGAAAGTCATCGGCGCGATGCAGAAAAACCGCGTGAACGCGACGCACTTCGCCGCCTCGACGGGCTACGGCTACGACGACGAGGGCCGCGACAACTTAGAGCGCGTGTACGCCAGCGCCTTCCACACCGAGGCCGCGCTCGTCCGCCCGCAGATCACCTGCGGCACGCACGCGCTGGCCATCGCGCTTTCCGCCAACCTTCTGCCGGGCGATGAGCTGCTCGCCATCTCCGGCAAGCCCTACGACACGCTCGAAGAGGTCATCGGCATCCGCGAAAGCCCATGCTCGCTCAAGGAGTACGGCGTCAGCTATGCGCAGGTCGACCTGCGCGAAGACGGCAGCTTTGACTTCCCCGCCATCGAGCGCGCGCTGAACGATAAGACCAAGCTCATCCACATTCAGCGCTCCAAGGGCTACTGCCCGCGCCCGACGATCTCCGTCGACGCCATCGGCGAAGCGATTGCCTTCTGCAAGAAGCTGCGCCCCGATGTTGTCATCATGGTCGACAACTGCTACGGTGAATTTGTCGAGGCGAACGAGCCGAGCGACTTCGGCGCGGATATGATCGTCGGCAGTCTCATCAAGAATCCCGGCGGCGGTCTTGCCCCCATCGGCGGCTACATCTGCGGCACAGAAAAATGCGTCAGCAGTGCGTGGATCGCTGCGCCTACCGCCTCTCCGCGCCCGGCCTCGGGCAGGAGGTCGGCGCGAACCTCGGCCTCATGCCCGCGCTGTACCAGGGTTTCTTCCTTGCGCCCAACGTTGTCTCCGGCGCGGTCAAGGGCGCTGTGTTTGTCGCGGCGTGCTATGAAAAGCTCGGCTTCACGGTCGTCCCCTCCTCCAAGGAGACGCGCCACGACATCATCCAGTGCGTTGAGCTCGGCTCGGCCGAGGGCATGGTCGCCTTCTGCAAGGGCATCCAGTCCGCCGCCGCGGTCGACAGCTATGTCGACCCTGTCCCCGCGCCGATGCCCGGCTACGACTCCGACGTCATCATGGCGGCGGGCGCGTTCGTGCAGGGCAGCTCCATTGAGCTCTCCGCCGACGGCCCCGTGCGCGAACCCTACGCCGTCTACTATCAGGGCGGCCTCACCTGGTACCACGCCAAGCTTGGCGTGCTGCTGTCGCTGCAAAAGATGCTCGACGCCGGCCTCATCACGCTCTAATTTTTCGCTCTCAGAATTCGTTAGAAAGAATTTTTATTCATGCTCATCCGCAGAACACCCGCGACCAACCGGCATTTTCGCCGCCGTCCGCCCCCGCGTACTGTTTGTTTTTTCATCTGACCAAAAAATCCAACAGTACAAAGGAGTTTAACAATTCAATATGTGGTTCTGGCTTTCTCTGATCGCACTGCTCTGCTGGAGCGGCAGCGACCTCTTTTCCAAGATCGGCTGCCAGGGTGAGGACGATCACCTCGCCCACCTCAAGATGGTCATCGCCGTCGGTACAGTGATGGGTCTTCACGCCGCTTACGAGATCTTCATCGGCGGCGCGGAGATCAGCTTTTCCATCATTCTGACGTATCTGCCCGTGTCGCTGCTGTACATCGGCTCGATGACACTCGGATACCTTGGACTGCGCTACATCGAACTGTCCGTTTCCTCCCCAATCTGCAACTCCTCCGGTGCGCTCGTCGCCATGATGACGCTGCTCTTCCTCGGCGGCGAGGATTACTCCCCGCTCGCCATCGGCGCGATCATCCTCGTGTGTTTTGGCGCGATCGGTCTCGGCGTGGTGGACGCCACGGAGGACCCCGAGCTGCGCGCCGCCCGTCAGGCCGAGGGCAACCGCAAGTATTCCAAGAGCTTCCTGGCTCTTGCCCTGCCGGTCGCCTACTGCCTGCTTGATGCCGCCGGCACCTTTGCTGACAACCGCGTGCTCGAAACGCTGAATGAGGGCAGCGCAAACGTCGCCTACGAGCTGACGTTCCTCTGCGCCGCTGTGCTGAGCTTTCTCTACGTTGTGGTCATCAAGAAAGACCGTCTGATCCCCAAGCGCGAAACGCCGAAATACTTTGGCGCCATCTGCGAAACGGCCGGTCAGTTCGCCTACATCTATGCCATCGCCGATACGGAGCATCTTGCGATGTCCGCGCCGATCATCAGCTCCTACTGCGCGGCAAGCGTGCTGTGGAGCCGGCTCTTCCTCAAGGAAAAGCTCTCGTGGAAGCATTACCTGATGATCCTGTTTGTTGTTATCGGCATTGCCGTGATGGGTGTGTTCGACATTTGATCTTTATGCATAAAAAAGAGTGTTCCCGCCAAGGCGGGAGCACTCTTTTTCTTTTTTCAAGCCTTTTTGATGGGGTGGCGGAGAACGGTCTTCCGCTTTTCCGCCACGACGCGGCGCGGGTCGGAGAGATAGATCTCGTGGTGCAGGCGGACGTCGTTCAGGTCGTTTTTATATCCGTTTTCGCGCAGAAATGCGTCCATCCTCGCAACGGACTCCGGTTCATCATCGAACGAACCCACGTGCATAATCTGCACGCAGAGGCCCTCGTCGACGGTCAGAAATTCCGCTACCGAGCAGTCGAGCTTTTTCTTCTTTGCCGCCGCCTCGACCGCCCAGTCGAAGTCCGCTTTCGTGATGAAGTCCGGCAGACGCAGGACAGAGATCCAGCAAAAATCCGATTTTCGCCCGTAGTCGATCGTCTCCGTGTCCGGCATCTGCCAGAAACCCTCAAGCGGCGGCACGACATAGTCGAAAAAGCCGTCGATCTCGTGTCCCGCGCGCTTGCTCATCTTGAGCGTGTAGGCCACGGCGTAAAGTACACCGATGGCGCGCTGATACGCGCCGTTTTCCTCGTTTGGGTCACCCCGCCCGCGCACGGCGATATAGTTTGCGCGCGGCACGGTGACGATCTCCGGCTTTGCCTTCGGCAGGTAAAATTCCCTGTATTCTTTCTTGAAGTCAAAGGACATGGTCCTCTCCTTTTTCAGTCCAGTGGGATGTCCAGCACGTTCACACCGCGCTTGAAGGCGTATTCGATCGTCGAACGCGTCCCGCCGCGCGCGCCGTCGTTCACGGCGATCAGCAGGCTCGCATGGTCGACCATGTAGCGGTTGCGCCGCTGCATGCAGCCCGGCGTGTAGCTCTGCTGCACCATAGTCTCATAGTCGCAGCGAGCTAAAATGTCGCGGTAGCGGGATTTTTGCGCTTCGCCCCAGCCGTCCGCCTGCGAGGGACACGGGATGGCCGCCTCGAGCGTGATGTGCGGGTATGTGCTTTTCAGCGCCAGCACGGTTTCGGCAAAGTAGAGGTCACAGCCCTCGGCCATACCGCAGATAAAATGTTCCATCCCCTCGTGGATGGCGCTCTCCACCGCGGCGCGCAGCTTCGCCTTGAGGGCGATACAGCGAAGGTCGCTTTCATCTTCTCCCCACGGCAACTTCCCCGGCCGGTGGCCGGTGAATGCGCAGGAACAGGGTCTCCCCCGCATGGACATCGCCTCCTCTCTCTTTGCCATTATAGAACATTCGTTCGTCTTTGTAAAGCATTTTCCCTCTTGACAAACCGAAAATTTGTCGTATACTCAAGCTATCAACTGAATCACTTGTCTTCGAGGCGGGGTGAAACTCCCCACCGGCGGTTACAGTCCGCAAGCGGTATTTTTTTATCGCACGAACCGGTGAAATTCCGGTACCGACGGTCACAGTCCGGATGAGAGAAGATGTGCTGCGCGCGATTTACCACGCAATTTTCACGCTCTTTTGCGTCATGCACCTTGGAAGACTTGTTCTTTCAGGGGAAATGACAAAAAGGAGTGTATTTTTATGTCCGAATCCAATGCCAGCGCCATCCCCACCCCCCGCGCGGTCAGCCGCACCCACAAGCTCACGGTGACCGCCATGCTCTCGACCGTCGCGTTTCTGCTGATGTTCATCGAGTTCCCGATCCCCGCGCTCATCCCCGCGTTCGTCAAGCTCGATATCTCTGACCTTCCAGAGCTTCTGGCGGCGTTCTCGCTCGGCCCCATCTACGGCGTGATCGTCACGCTGCTCAAGAACGTGCTGTTCTCCGTGCTGCACGGCACGTCGTCCGCGTACGTCGGCGAGCTTTTCAACTTCATCATGGGCAGCGTGTTTTCCTTCACCGCGGGCTTCATCTATCAGAAGAAAAAGTCCCGCAAGAACGCGCTTATCGGCGCTCTCGTCGGCGCGCTGCTGATGGCGGTGCTGTCTGTGCCCCTCAACTACTTTGTGGTCTACCCCGCCTACGTTGTGTGCTATCACCTGCCGCTTGAAGCCATCATCGGCATGTATCAGGCCATCCGTCCCTCGACCAACGGCCTTCTTGAGTGCCTGATGGTCTTCAATATGCCATTCACCTTTGTCAAAGGCATGATCGACGTGGCGCTGTGCTTCCTCATCTACAAGCCGCTCTCCCCGCTGCTGCACAAATAAGGAAGCTGCCAAATCTGAAAAAGGAGATACCAATCCATGGCGTTTGACTGGGGCATTCTGCACTGGATCCAAAACACGATCGCCTGCCCGTTTCTGGACGCTGTGGTGCCGAAGCTCACGATGCTCGGCAACGCTGGCATCATCTGGATCCTCGCAGGCGTTCTCCTGCTGTGCACAAAAAAATACCGCCGTCAGGGCGCGCTCGTGCTGATGGGACTCCTTGCGGGACTGCTCGTCGGAAATGTTGCGCTCAAGCATCTCGTCGCGCGCTCGCGGCCCTGCTGGCTCGATCCCTCCGTGCAGCTTTTGATCGCCACGCCGACGGACTACTCGTTCCCCTCGGGACACACGCTGTCCTCGACGATTGCCGCAACGATCCTGACGAAGACCGACAGGCGCTTCGGCTATGCGGCCATTCCGCTCGCGGTGCTCATCGCACTCTCCCGCCTGTATCTTTATGTCCACTTCCCGAGCGACGTGCTGATCGCTGCACTGCTGGGGCTGCTCATCGGCGAGCTGACCTTCCGCTACGGCGGCAGGCTCCTTGATAAGCTGCCGCATAAAATCGCATAAAAGAAGAACCGCTTACCGAGTAAGCGGTTCTTCTTTTATTCTTTTCTTGCCGCAAGGAAAAGGTTCGGCGGCGCAGGAAACAGGTTCTCCCTCGCCAGCACGGAAAATCCCGCGTTGGCGACTTCCCTTTCCAGCGATCGCATCGTATCGAAGGAAACATAGGGCCGCTTGCCGGTCTTGTACTCGAACCATTTCGTCATGCGCTCGCGCGTGATGCCCTCGCCCAAGCAATCCGACACCAGAAGCAGCATTCCCTGCGGTTTGAGCAGCGCGCGGATGCGCGCAAGCGCCGCGGCACGATCCTTGATATAAAGCAGCACATTGCAGGCCAGCACCGCGTCAAAGCTCTCCTCCGCAAGGCAGGTATCAAACAGATCCGTCTGCGTAACGGTCACATTCTCCATCCCCTGCGCTTCGGTTTTTTCCTGCGCGCGGCGCACCATTTCGCCGGAAACGTCGATCGCGCGCACGGACTTGACCGCGGGCGCGACCGCCAGCGTCACGATCCCCGTTCCGCAGGCAAAGTCCAACACAGTGTCCGTCGGCTTGAGATACTGTTTGAAGCGATCCGCCGTCATTTCATAGGCTTTCGCATAACTGGCGCCGACTTGCGCATCGTAATTCTGCGCGCGGCCGTCCCAAAATTCACTCACCGTCGGCATACTGTTGTTTCTCTCTTTCTCGTTTTGTTCAGGTGTTTGCTTTTCCGCCCTTGCATACCACGCGGACCCCGTCACTGTGTGTAAGATAGGCCATCGGGCCATAGGCCTTGATGCCAAACTCCAGCACGTCGCCGACGTGGATCTTGTCCTTCACATTCTCAACGTCGAGGATCGTGTGGTCGGACGAGGCACCGATGACCTCAACGCCCTCCATGCGCGGAACAAGATCGAAGCAGTTGCCGTAGTCCACGCGCCCCATGGCAACGATCGCACGGCGGCGAATGCCGCGGTCTTCATAATGCCCCACCTCGCCGAAGGCATTTACACCCAACTCACCGACCGGAAAGCTCGGTTTGTCGCGGCACTCGATAACCTCAGCCTTAATCGTCAGCACATCCTTATGTAAGAAATCAGGGGAGAAATTGTCTGACTCGCCAAGCAGTCCGATCTCACCAAAGCGCAGCAGGTTAATGCGGTAAGGCATCGTGCCGTTCAAAGCCATATAGGCAGAGGTCGACGCGCCGCCGCTGATGTAATCAAGCGGCCTGCCGATCTCGCGCTCAATGTCTGCCGCCAAGCTGACGAGCGCCTGCATATTTCGCTTGGTCGGCACAACGGAGCCGTAGCAGCTCAAGTTCACGCCCACGCCCGCAAGGCGCAGGTTTTTGAGCTTATTTTCCACCTCAAGCGCAGCGTCCAGCGCGTCCTCTTCATTCCAGAAGCCCTCGCGCAGATCGCCGAGGTCCATCATCAGGATCACTTCATGTATTTTATTCTGCCGCTTCGCCTCTTCATTGAGTGCGCGCAGCACGGTGATGTCACTTTGCAGGCTGATGTCGCTCAGCTCCACCACGTCCGGAAGCTCCGAAAGCATGGGAATGCGAATGAGCATCAGCGGTTTTTTGGTGAGTCCCGCCTCGCGCATGATGCGCAGCTGACTCACGCGCGACGTGGCAATAAACTTCACGCCGCTTTCTTCATAAACGCGCACGATCTCAGGCAGTGCGGACACTGCCTTCACGACGCCGGCGACCTCGATGAGAGAATCATGGCAGCGCTCTACGAGCGCTGCCAGATTCTCTGCCAATAGATCGAGATCGAATTCCACACAGGGATACAGATTCCGATTCATTGTCATAATTGTATTTCCTTATTAAGAGGTTTGCGTACTGTTTGGGATTATGTTTCTGTCAGGTGCTCACTTCGCAGCCTTCTTAGCCTTCTTGAAGGGCTTACCGGCAAGATCCTTGAGCGTCCAGCCGATCAGCACGCACAGCCAGTTGATGATGGGCATGAGCCAGTTGAAGATGGCCCAGGGACCGTAACCGCCGGCGCCCCAAGGAGCGATGTTCAGGGTATCCTTAATGAACACACCGCAGGTGTTCCAGGGGATCAGAGCGGAGGTAACGGTACCGGCGCCCTCAAGAGCAGAGGACAGAACCGCCGGGTGCACGCCCATCTTGTGATACTCCTCGGCATACATACGGCCGGGAACCACGATGGAGATGTACTGCTCGGGCATGGTGGCGTTGGAGAGAACGCAGGTCACTTCGGTCAGGCCAACGAGAGCCGCAGGGCCCTTGGCAAACTTCTTGAGGGCGTTGACGATGACCTCGAGCTGGTGGGTCTCCTCCATGATACCGCCGAACATCATGGCGATGATCGTCATGGAGACGGAGGACATCATACCCATGATACCGCCGCTTTCCAGGAGTCTTGTCATGGTGTAGCTCGTTTCGGGAGAAAGACTGGCTTCGAACATGGCGAGCGCTTCGTCGGAGAAGTAGTAGCCGTTCTTACCATAATCGAAGATGGTACCAAGCGTGCAGGCCTCAGGCTGGAAGATGAGACCCAGAATGGCACCGACAACAATACCGAGGGTAATGCCGGGGATCGCGGGAACCTTCAGGGCAACTGCCACGATAACGACGACCGGAGGCAGGAGCAGCACAGGGTTGATGTTGAAGATACCGCCCTCCGCGGCGTTCAGCGCGTTGGAGAACTCAATCACGCGGGACATATCTGCGTCGCCGCCGTGATACTGCACAGCACCGAGGACGCCAAAGAATACCAAGGTAATGCCATAAGTAATCGCAGTGGGCAGGATCATGGCCTTGACGTGGGTGATCACGTCCGTACCGGCCATGGCGGGAGCAAGGTTCGTCGTATCGGACAGCGGGCTCATCTTATCGCCGAAGTAGGCGCCGGAGAGAACCGCACCGGCGGTCATGCCGGGGCTCATGCCGAGACCGAAGCCGATACCCATCAGGGCAACGCCCATCGTACCCATCGTGCCCCAGGAGGTGCCGGTGGCGAGTGAGGTGATGGAGCAGATCAGAACGCAGGCAATGAAGAAGATCGCGGGCTTGAGGACTTTCAGGCCGTAGTAGATCATCGTAGGCACAACGCCCGCGTTGATCCACACGCCGATCAGGATACCGACGATGATCAGGATGCAGATGGACTGCAATGCTTTGTAGATGCCGTCCATCATGGACTTTTCAACTTCATCCCACTTGTAGCCGAGATGCAGTGCCATGATCGCGGCAGCCATCACGCCGACAAACATGGGTACATGCGGGTCGACACCAAAGATGATAATACCGACCGCCAGAGCGGCGACCAGAACTGCCAGTGTCAACAGGGCTTCCCCTAGTTTGGGCATTCTCTTTTCCTTACTCATAGTGTTACCAACCTTTCGAAATTTTGGGGGTCACTTTGCTACTTGCATGGATATCTATGCACATACTTTAGCACAGTATCGCAAAAATAGCAAGTTGTTTTTGAATGGTGAACGCAGTTTTACGGTAATGCCTTTTCTTCTTCAATTCTCGTGGTATCTACCAATGCAGATCTTGGATAGCACTCCTCCTTTTAATTTTACAGCAGCACAACACATAAGGGTGGGATTGCACTCTGCAAAATGCAGAAAATACCTCGCTCTCCGGCCCACCGATCCCCCATCGGCAGGCCGGGGATGAGGTCGTGTATACTTTCCGGCACGGCACGGGTATTTACCCGTGCCATGCCAGCCTCGCAGGCAAGAAATGCGAGGATCGTATCCTGTTTTTACCAGCCGAGCTTGGTCATGGCATCATCGACTGCCTTGATGACGATGTCAATTTCCTTCTCGGTAACGATCAGCGGCGGGACAAAGCGCAGCACGTTGCCGTTGGTGTTGTTGATGAGAACGTTGCTGTCCTTGAAGCACAGGTCGACAACGGGCTGGCCGGTGGGATGATTGAGCTGGATACCGTCGATCAGGCCGAGGCCGCGGATCTCGTTGACCGCCTTGGG
>ENA-ORPK01003104-ORPK01003104.1-human-gut-metagenome-genome-assembly--contig:-NODE-3104-length-10664-cov-3.939957_pt1 | contig 10664 bp, 10 predicted proteins | sample MGYA00242139_ERZ509068 | MGnify/ENA primary metagenome ERZ509068 (study PRJEB26280, sample SAMEA2338687) | human gut metagenome | biome: human gut; feature: human-associated habitat; material: faeces... | reverse complement strand
TGCCCAGGGTGTACTCCTTCTCGATGGTGCAGCAGGGGATGCCCATCTCCTGCTGAAGCACGTGGCTGGCCAGCACCTTTTCATAGCTCCAGAACTCGCAGAACTTCATGCTCTCGTAGATGATCCCGTCGGCGCCGTAGTCCTCCGCCAGACGGCGCAGCTCACTGTGCCGCTGGTCGATCTTGGCGCCGTCCATAAACCGGACGCACTGGTTGTGGTGCAGATAGTGCCGACATACCGCGTCGAAGGCCGTCTCGCCGCCGTGGATCTCGATCTCCTCTCGGCCGGGGAAGGTGCCGAAGCAATAGCGATCTGCCACCACCATGGCACCGCAGCTCTCCAGCAGCTTGGTAAATTCCGGGTCGTCGATCTCGCTTCCGGCCAGCACGACACGGGCACGGAAGGGGAATTCCGCCTCCGGCCGGCGTGTTTTCAGCTCCGCCAGCGTCTCCTCCAAATACGGCAAAATCAGGTCGTGGGGACAGACCTGACTCACCAGGACGATGACGTGGTATTCATAGCCGGTGATGACCGGGTTTTCCGCCTTACGGAGGTCGCCGATCTCCGTGATGACCCGGCAGAGACGGTTGTGCTTTTCAATGGCGGCACGAATCGCATCGTCAGAGGTATCCACGCCGAAGCTGTCGCGCAGGGCGTCCAGTACCTTTGCTTTCAGCTGTGCCTTGTAGTAATCCAGGCTGGTCCTGTCGCCTTTCATGGGTGGGTCGATGATGGTGGTGATGAAGCGGTCGTTCTTCACCGGCTTCAGCAGGGTAAAATGCTCCTCCATGCGCTCCATGGCGGCGCAGCCCTCCGCGCCGAACAGGGCGTTCAGATAGTTGAAGCCGCCCTCAATGGCCCGCTCCAGGATGCAGCGGACATAGGGACAGTTGCGGTTTGTCATGTAGTAGGACGCGATCTCTGCGGTGCCGCTGTTGGGGGCCCGAAGGCGGCTGGAAAAGCAGCCTGGCAGGTTCAGCAGCACTTCGGGTATATAGTAGCAGTTATATCCCAGAGCCAGCTGGCCCTCCGCCGCGGCGCGCTGGACCAACTCGTTGTTGGCCTGCTGCAAAAGGTCCTCAAACCAGATCAGGTGCTTCAAGTCTTTCATGGGCAAAACTCCTTCTCAATGGGGACTTCTCCCCGGATTTGGGTCGTGGGTCTTGCTGGTTCACACACTATTTATAGTTTAGCATTTTTCAACTATTTTTGCAACTATTTGCGCCGTATTTTTTGTCGTTTTGGAAAAAGAATGACCGCCTCACGGCGGTCATTCTTTTTCTGATTTACTGCCACAGGGAGCAGAGCAGGTCGGTGTAGGCGGTGGGATCGTCGATGGGCAGACCGGCGATCAGCTGTGCCTGGTTGTAGAAGACCTGGGCGAACTTTTTGGCTTTCTCCGGGTCGGTGAGCCGGGTCTTTTCGAAGGTCAGGAAGGCGGGGTGATCCACGTTGATCTCCAGAATACGCTTGGCCTTGAGCCCCAGCTCTGGCTGGGCAGCCGTGAAGTACTTTTCCATCTCGAAGGTAACGCCCTCACCACTGGAAAGGCAGACCGGGTGGGTCTTCAGGCGAGTGGAGGCCTTGACCTCACTCACCTGACCGCCCAGGGCCTCCTTGATAAAGGCAAAGGCCTCCTTGTACTGCTGCTCGTCCTGTTCCTGCTTCTCGGCCTCACCGGGCAGGTCCAGATCGCCGTCGGTGGCGGAACGGAAGGGCTTATCCTTATAGGACCTCAGGATATCGGACAGAAACTCGTCGGCTTTGTCGGTAAAGTAGAGTATCTCCATGCCCCGGTCCTTCAGCAGTTCCGTCTGGGGAATGTGGTCCACAGCGTCCACCGTGTCGCCGGAGGCAAAGTAGATGTACTTCTGGCCCTCCTGCATACGGGAGACGTACTCGTCCAGCGTCACCAGCTTTTTCTCGGTGGAGGAATAGAACAGCATCAGATCCTGAAGCATATCCTTCTTCTCGCCGTAGTTGTCCATGGCGCTGAGCTTGATCTGGCGGCCGAAGGACTGCCAGAAGGACTCATACTTCTCGCGTTCGTCCCGCAGCAGACGCTCCAGCTCGGCCTTGACCTTTTTTTCCAGGTTGGCGCCGATGAGCTTCAGCTGACGGTCGTGCTGCAAAAGCTCACGGGAGATATTCAGGTTCAGATCCGGGGACTCCACTACACCGCGGACAAAGTTGAAGCACTCGGGCAACAGCTCCTTGCACTTGTCCATGATCATCACGCCGGCGGAGTACAGCTGCAGCCCGCCCTCGAACTCCTCGGAGTAGTAGCGCAGGGGCGCCTTCTCTGGTATAAACAGCAGAGCCTTATAGGTCACGGCGCCCTCGGCAGAGACGGTGATGACACTCAACGGCGGCTGGCTGTCCGCAAAGCGCTGCTGATAGAACTCGTCGTACTCCTCCTTCTTGACATCGGCCTTCTTCCGCTGCCACAGGGGCACCATGCTGTTCAGCGTCTCCCACTCGAACTTCTCCTCGTACTCGGGGTTCTCCTGGGTGCTGCCCTCCTTCAGCTCCGGGTGCGGCATGCGCATCCGGATGGGGAAACGGATATAGTCGGAATACTTTTTCACCAGCTTGTACAGGGGATACTCACGCAGATACTGGCTGTATTCGTCCTTTTCCTCCTCGGTGTCGGGCTTGATGTGCATGATGATATCGGTGCCCACCGTATCCTTCTCGCAGGGCTCAATGGTATAACCGTCCACGCCGGTGGATTGCCACTTCCAGGCCTGGTCCTCGCCGTATTTCTTCGTGATGACGGTGATCTCGTCGGCCACCATGAAAGCGGAGTAGAAGCCCACGCCGAACTGACCGATGATGTCGGTATCGGCGCTCTCGTCACCCTCCACCTCCTGGCGGAATTTCAGGCTGCCGGATGAGGCGATGACGCCCAGGTTGTTCTCCAGCTCCTCCTGACTCATGCCGATGCCGTTATCGCTGACGGTCAGCAGGCGGCGCTCCTTATCAATGGACAGCTTGATCTCAAACTGGTCCCGAGTCAAGCCCACCTTGTCGTCCGTCAGGCTCAGGTAGCACAGCTTGTCGATAGCGTCGGAGGCGTTAGAGATGATCTCCCGCAGGAATATCTCCTTGTGGGTATAGATGGAATTGATCATCAGGTCCAGCAGGCGTTTGCTCTCCGCCTTGAATGCCTTTTTCTTCATACTTGCTCAGATCTCCTTTGCTCTCCCCCGCCCTTCCCTGCGCGGTGCGCGGGAAACGCGGGGCTTTGTTTAAGGGAGATGCGCCCCGGCGCATCTCCCTGTGGTATACGCGTTTCGCTTACGCGAATTTTTTGCGGCTGATGAGCCAGCCCACGCAGGACAGCAGCGCCACCGCGCCGGACACGATCATCACGACCTTGCACACCGGCGGAATGAACTTCTGCACCTTTTTGCCCACGCCGCAGGCCGCCTTTCCCAGCAGGCCCTTCACAGCCCTGCCCACGGCGGACACCGCCGCGCCGGCAGCCTGCAATACGATGTGCGCCAGCTTCTTCGCCAGCTTTGCAGCAGTGGCCAGCGTCTTTTTGGCGATACCGCCCGCCATGTGTAAAAACTTCCTCATGGTCAGCCCTCCTTCGTTTTATACCAGTCGATGATCGGTGTCAGGTTCTCCGCGCTGACGGCGCTGGCACCCTTGGTCGCCATGTCGTAGGTCAGCTGCTGGGCGGGGCTGAGACTGGCCTTCCCCGCCAGCGTTTTGCGGATCTCTTTGCACTTCAGCTGCATGATCCACTTATAGGGTCCGTGCAGCTTGTTGATATCGAAGCCGCCCTGCAGGGTGAATACCGGCACCTCCGCCGGAATGCCCATCTTGGCCCGGACCTTTTCGGCCCCGGCCTGACTGGCGGGACCCATGCCCACGGCGCAGACGGCGCGGATATCAAATTCTTTGGCCGCTTTCGCATATCCCTGGACCTTGCCGGCCATGAGCCAGCCCAGGTAAATGACCGCCCTGCCCGGATGGGGATCGGCGCCCCACTTGGCGTCGGTCACGGGCAGATCCAGTGCGGCGCCCAGCAGACGGGCGTACTGCGCCGTGTAGCCGGAATTGGATGTGTAGACGATGCCGGAAATCATAGCCTTCCTCCCTCTCTGTCACTCACGTTTAGTATAGTCCCCCGCCCCGCCGCTGTCAATGCCGCAAGGCGGTATTCAGACATTCTGCCGCCGATGTCCGGAGCGCTACCGCATAAAGCGGTCGATGGCATCGTTCAGCGCCTGGATGGCCTCCTGGTCACCGGCCTCCACCGCATCCACGATGCAGTGGCTGATGTGGTCCTTGAGAATGGCGCGGCCCGTGCCGTTCAGCGCGGAGATCACCGCGCTGAGCTGCACCAGCACCTCGGCGCAGTCCTCGCCGCGCTCCACCATCTTCCGCACGGCATCCAGATGGCCCTGTGCCCGGCTGAGCCGGTTCAGCACGGCTTTGGTCTGGGCATGGGAATGGTGGTGGCCGTGGCTGTGCTCATAGACATGGCCGTTCTCGTCCACATGGGTGTGGGTATGACTGTGTTCGCTCAAGGGTATCGCCTCACTTGTTATACTCGTATCGGGGCTTGTCCATATCGTACTTCTGCTTCAGCGGATCGCGGCGCTTCATGCGGTCGTAATGGCGGCACAGGAACGGCTCCACACCGTAGAACAGCGCCTTGCCGTCCAGGTCGAAGAAGAACACGGCGAACAGTGCGGCGTAGACGCCCAATCCGATCAGGACGACCTTTTTCAAAATCTTGAATACAGTTTTCATGTTCTCTTCCTCCTCTTACCAGCTCATAGAATCGTCGAACTCCAGCAAAGACGGATCCAGCGGCTCCTCCTGCATGACGGTGGTCATGTAGTCGTTGATGATGCTGCGGATCTCGGCCCGGGAGACATTACGCTTGTCGGGCAGGGCATGGGGCATCCAGATGGCGTGGATATTGCGGGCGCGGAACTCATCCTCGAACAGGCCGTGGACGCCCTGCATACCCTTACACAGCAGCTGGTCGTACATCATGACCATGTCGCAGTGGAAGCGCTCCATGTTCTCCCACAGCTCGAAGATGTGGTGCATACCACCCACAGCCATGCGGCGCATCGGCGCCCACTCGTGGTAGGTCGCCATGTCCTCCAGGGTGTGCTCGTAGCCGTCGGTGCGGAGGGTCATGTCGAACATCAGGGAGTCCATGTTCATGATGGTGTTCAGGCCCCAGCAGTTATAGGCCCAGGTGCACCAGTTGGAATAGTACAGCGGCGCACAGGACCAGGCAATGACGCGGTGGCGGGTCAGCGGGAAGTTGTTGATGCGCTGCTCCACGCACTTCTCCATGATCTTGCGGACCTTCTTGTCCGTCTCGTGCCAGATGGGCAGGTCGCCGTACTGGGACTGGTAGATGCGGTAGAGGGCCTGGGACACGCCGTTGATGGGGTAGTAATTGGTGTTGGCCGCCACGTCCCACTTCTCCCACTCGAAGCGCTGGAGCTCGTTCTGGCTCTCCAGCTTCTTGCACAGCTGCTGGTAGTCGAAGGGAACGCCGGTCTGCTCCTCGATGAACTTCCAGGCCTCCTCGATCTCCTTCATGCAGTGCTTGTGGACCAGCGGATCGTCGAACTGCATGGGCTGGGGCATGGCGAACAGGGGCTTGTCGATGAGCCAGTCCTGAATGATGGACGTGGCCACGGAGCCGTCGCAGGCCTCGTTGGAGGTGATGACCGCCTTGTAGTAGTCGGGCACATCATCCAGCACGAACAGTCCGGCCTCGGCCTGACACATGGGGCAGGGGTCGCCGGGCAGGCCCAGGGACTGCACCGCGTCGATGTAGTTGAGGACCGTGTGGTTGTTCACATGGCAGGTGACGAAATAGGGGATCATCTGCAGGGGGACGTTCTCCACTTCCTTGCTGAAGGGATAGAAAATGCCGCCCCACACCGTCTCGTCGTGGGCGATGGTCTTGTCGTGCCGCGCCTGGACCTTCTTATTCCCCTTGTTGGTGTTCAGGTCGTTGCGGAACATCTGCATGAACTGGTAGATAGTGGCGTTGGTCATGGCCCGATAGTGCAGCGGACAGGCGCGCAGCGCCTCACCCCGCAGGCCCTCCATGCCGCGGTCGAACCAGTGGAGCACGGGCAGATAGGTCTGGCCCATCCAGCGATAGCGCCAGCAGCCCTTGGCAAAGGTCCAGATGCCGCCGTAGCGCATCACATCGTAGACCAGCATACCGTAGTTGTACAGCCACACCTTGTTGAAATAGTAGAAGGTGTCCTTCACACCGCGCCACTCGCGGTGCTTGTACAATCCGGTCTTGTCGCAGTACAGGTCGCCCAGGCGGCGCTCGCCGTGGGGCTTGCCGTACCAGAAATCCTTAGCCAGCTTTTTATAATCCGTGGTCTTGACCTTCTCCACCACGTTTTTCAGATCAAATTTCTTCATCTCTTCACGCCCTCCTGGATCTTCTTGATCTCCACGCTCTCAATGAACGCCTGGAACCGGGTACGCAGCTGGCCGCTGGCCGCGTTGATATACTCCTTCTCGATGGAACAGACAGGATAGCCGAAGTCGCGCTGGAGAACGACGGTATCGATGACACGCTCATAGCTCCAGTACTCGCAGAACTTGTTGGAGGCCACGATGATGCCGTCCGCCTTGTACGCCTTTGCCAGGTCGGCGATGTGCTGCTTGCGCTGGCGCATCTCATGCTGCTCCATAAAGCGGGTGCACTGGCTGGTGAGCAGATAGTGGCGGGCGATGGCACGCAGCGGCGTCTCCCCTTCCCGGATCTCGATGGGCAGACGGGACTCCATGCCGCCGTAGCAGTAGCGGTCCGCCACCACCAGGGCGCCGCAGCTTTCGATAAGCTTGGTAAAGTCCGGGTCGTCGTTCTCGCTGCCGGCCAGCAGGACCTTGCAGCGGTACTGGGGTCTGGCGTCCGGCTCACGGGTCTTCAGCTCCTCCAGCGTCTCGCGGAGCTTGTCGATGATCAGGTACTTGGGACAGGCCAGGGTCACCAGGTTGATGACATGGTACTCATAGCCGGTGATGGTGGGCACGTCCAGCTTGCGGTAATCGCCGATAGCCTGCATAATACGGCAGAGCTCGTTGTGGCTCTCGATGGTCTGGCGCAGGGCCTCGTCAGAGGTGTCCACGCCGTAATTGTCATGGAGGAAATCCAGGACGTGGGCCTTGATCTGTGCCTCGTAATGGTCAATACTGTTTTCCGTCTTTTTGAACGGGACATCCATGAACTCGCACTTGAAGCGCTCATTCTGGATGATATCCATACGCTGGAGGTGCTCCTGAAAACGGCAGGTCACGGTGCAGGTCTCGGTAGCCAGCTGGGCATCCAGGAAATTGAAGCCGCCCTCCAGGGCACGCTCAAGAAGGCTGCGGCCGTAGTGACAGGTGCGGGAAGACATATAATAGGTCGCCATATCAGGGGATGTGCAGCGGGGGGCGCGCAGGCGCACAGAGAAGCAGCCGGGCAGGTCCAGCAGCACCTCCGGCATGAAATAGCAGGTGTAGCCTAAAGCCAGTTTTCCGTCACTTTTCGCCTGCTTCACCAGGTCGTTATTGGCCTCTTGCAGCAGGTTCTCAAAGTAAATCAGATGTTTAAGGTCCCTCATCTCTCGTCCTCCTTGCTGCGCGGAACGCGCAGTATTATCCAGTAAAATTATACATAATTGCAGAAAATTTGTCAATGAAATTGTGCTGTTTGCACAGATTTTTGACATTTCCAGGAGATGTGTCTGTTATCGTCTGTTTTTTGACGATTTGGGGAGGAAAATTGACTTTTCAGCGCCGCCGTGGTAGAATAAGCACAGAAAAAACGGAGGTGCGGATATGTGTACTATTGACGAGAAAGCGGCCGTACATTCGGCCGATCATGCCGGTGCAGACGCGCCGCACACACACGCCCATACCCATGAGCATGGGCACGATCACGGGCATACGCATGAGCACCACTCGCCGGAGGAAACGGTGGCGCTGCTGGCGTACATGGTGACGCACAACCAGCACCACGCCGAGGAGCTGCATGAGCTGGCCCACAGCGTGGAGGGCGAGGCCGCGCAGCTGCTGCATGAGGCAGTGGTGGACCTGACCGTGGGCAACGAGAAGCTGGCGGAGGCCCTGCGGATCCTGAAAGGAGAGGAATAAACGATGTGTCTTTCCACAGTATGGACGGCGGAACGGCAGCCGGGGTGCAAAAACGTGGCGTCCGTAACACAGAAGGACGGACAGCTGGTGTTCACCGATATCATGGGCATCCCCACGGTGGTAAATGGGCAGATCGAGAAGATCGACCTGATGGAGAACGAGATCATTATCAGAAAAGCGACCGCCTGATGGCGGCCGCTTTTCTGTCTGCCGGCGAAGCAAAAAAGAAAGCCCTTACGGGCTTTCTCTTTTGTTGACTTAGTGCCGCTTTTTGCCGGCCCACGCCATGCCGGTCACGGACAGCACCGCCGTCACGGCGTAGATGCCCACGCCCGCGTCGAAGGTCTTGGGGCTGGTCTTGCCCTCGTCCTTCTTCGTATCGGTAGTCGTGGTGGAGTTGTAATAGTAGCGCGGCGGCTGCTCGGGGGTGGGGTTGGGCGTGACCGGCACGGTATACTCACCGCGTGCCGCATCCTTACCGTTGATCTTCACGCCATCCGCGTCAACGGTCACAGTCACATTTTCATTCACACCGTTGATCTCGCCGCCCTTGGTGATAGTGACCTTCTTGCCGCTGTTTGCCGCATCGGCAATAGCCGCGCTGCCCACTGCGTACATGGTATTCTGGCCATCCACCACGGTAGCCTGCGGCGCATTGATAGTCTCACCCATCAACGCCGTTACCATAGCTTCGGACACAAACGTACCGCCGGTAACAGTCAGTCCGCTCTTGTTGTTGGGGCAGAAACGGTTTGCGTTCTCCTGCGCAAACACACCATTGGAGATCGTCACCTTGGCCGTCGCAGTTCTGATGTCGATCACTTCGTTGGTATCCGTATTGAAAGCAAACTCACCGCCGTTGATGTTCACTGCGCTTGTACCGTCGGCGTGTATCTCACCGGCAAACTTACCGCCATTGATGGTCAATTTGCCATCACCGGCGCAACTCACATCCGTTTTGAAATCTCCATCATTGATGGTCGCGGTACCGGTCTGCACAGAAACGCCTCGTGCGAACGTACCGTTGTTGATGACCAGCGTACCACTGCTGTAGAAGTTTCCACCAGCGCTGAACGTGCCACCGGCCACGGTCAAACTGCCCTTACTTTCAATACTGCCGCTGTAATTCCCGCTGTTTATCGTGACCGCTGCATAGGGATGAATCGTCAGGCCAATGCTCATATCACCGTTGAGTACAGCCGTACTTTCAGAAATAGTCCGGCTCACGGCAGCCTTTATCTCGCCGCTGTTGGTATTCGGCGCGGACGCATCATTAGTATACTCACTGTAGCAAATAGCAGAGCAGTTCTCACCCTCAATCACGCCCGTATTGCTGCAATTCACAATCTTCAGATCATGCCCTTTCGAGTTCACCGACACAATACCTGCGGTCATAATATTCTGTCCCGCATTTGTCGAATGGACCGAACCATTATTCACGCATTTTTTGACGATACCACTGCCGCTGTCACTGACATTGAACACAACACCTCCGACAAATGGGCCGCTGATCTTCCCATTGTTCGTACAGCCGTTAATGGTAAATTTCGCCCCCTGGGCATATACCACAATACCGGCAGCCCCGTTTACTGTATCGCATTTAATCTCGCCATCGTTCGTACAGTCATCAATGACCACATTGGCGCCATCAATTTTAACGGTAATACCCGCTGCCTTGCTGGTACCTGTTACATTCGCTTTATTGATGCAGTTGATAACTTTGCTTGCACCGTCCAATCGTGCGACCACACCCGCAACATCAGACCCGTTGATAGTGCCGGCCACCGTCAGGTTCTTGATAGTCGCGTCCTTAACCGCGCCGAAGAAACCGGCGTAGCCGCCGAAAGCGGGATCGAGACTACTATTGATGCCATTGATAGTCACCGTCTGGCCGTTGCCGTCAAAGGTACCGGCAAACTTGTTGTCGCTGCCCTTCTGTCCGATGGGCGTCCAGTCCGTCACAGTGATGCTCGCGCCCAGCTTAAAATAAGTGTCGCTGTACACTGTACCGCTGTTCACGTCCGTGGCCAGCTTATTCAGCCCCGCCTCGGTCGTGATCACATACGGGTCAGCCTCCGTACCGGAGCCTGTCCAGTCTCCCTCCGCCGCCCATGCGCTCGTACACAGCCCCAGCGCCATGACCAGCGCCAGAATGGTTGCCAACAATTTCTTCATGTCTCAAACCCCATTTGTTTTAGATTTCCGCAGGACGCATCGTTTTAAGATCGTTAAAACGCAAATGCAGAGGTACCTCTGCGGATAGTCAGATTATAGCACAGTCACACCGTTTGTCCAGCCTTTTTGTGGAAAATTTCCGTTTTTTTGCCATTTCCGGTAATGGAAATCGTGCAAAACACCCCTGACGCCCAAAAGAGACGGCAGCGCCGTCTCTTTTTGCGTTCAGTTATACTCCCGCACCACGGCGGTGACCTTGCCCAGCAGCGTGGCCTCGCGGCCGTCGATGGGCCGGTAGTTCTCGTTCTCCGGCAGCAGCCACACCTCGCCGTTCC
>ENA-ORPK01003098-ORPK01003098.1-human-gut-metagenome-genome-assembly--contig:-NODE-3098-length-10680-cov-2.927812_pt1 | contig 10680 bp, 13 predicted proteins | sample MGYA00242139_ERZ509068 | MGnify/ENA primary metagenome ERZ509068 (study PRJEB26280, sample SAMEA2338687) | human gut metagenome | biome: human gut; feature: human-associated habitat; material: faeces... | reverse complement strand
GGCAGGCGCTTAGGTTAAGTATAATGTAGAATAGTGTCGAATTGCAATAGAAAAGTATATCAAGCGCATAAAAAGGCTCCCTGTCGAGGGAGCTGGCAAACCGTAGGTTTGACTGAGAGAGTAAACAAAGAGGAACGGTCTCCCGTTCCCCATATCTTCGCACCTTCACCGCATGCGCAGGCGTGCCTTAATCCAACTCTATCCTCGGGTTTTCTTTGCTGCGGCGGTAGAGCGTAAGCTTTTTGCCTATGCACTGCACCGGCTCCGCATGGAGCCGCGCGGCAAGTGTCTCTATGGTGTCCTTGGGGCTTTCTGGCGCGGTCTCGAGCACCGTTATCTTTATCAGCTCCCGCGCCTCAAGCGCCGCGTCAAGCTGCTCCGTCACCGCGGGGGTAACGCCCGCCTTGCCTATTTGATACAGCGGCTGCAGCGTGTTGGCCATTGACCTGAGCTGCGCCCTTTGCTTGCTTGTCATAATATTCAGTCTCCTTTTTTATTCTACAAAGTCAAATTCCCAGTCTCCCATGCGCACAACGCTGTTTTCGTTCGCCCCCGCGGCACGGAGGGCGTCTATTATGCCTTCCTTTATAAGGTATTGCTGGAAGCGGCGCATGGAGCCTTCGTCGTCGGCATAGGTGGTATCGAGTATATAATCCACGCTGCCGCCCGTTACCACGAACACGTCGCCGTCGCGCTCTATATTGAAGCCCGGTTCGTACTTGTGGCCTATGTTTATCTCCTCCTCCTCAAACTGATAGGTCTTGGGCAGAGTAGCAAGCGTCCTAACAAGGCAGTCTATCAGCGCGTCAAACCCGGTAACGGTCGCCGCGGATACGGGGAACACCTCAACTCCTTCGTCCGCAAGCGCTTCCCTCAGCCGCGCAAGGTTATCCTCCGCGCCGGTTATGTCCATCTTGTTCGCGGCAACCACCTGCTTCAGCTCGCCTAAACGGGCGCTGTAACGAGTAAGCTCGCCCTTTATTTTGAAGTAATCGTCAACGGGGTCGCGCCCTTCGCTGCCGGATACATCGATAACGTGTACCAATACGCGGGTGCGCTCGATATGCCTTAGGAAATCGTGCCCAAGGCCCGCGCCCTCCGCCGCGCCCTCTATAAGGCCGGGTATGTCCGCAAGCACAAAGCTTTTGTCGTAACGCTTAACAACGCCTAAATTGGGCGTAAGGGTGGTGAAGTGATAGTTGGCTATCTTGGGCTTGGCGCTGGTCAGCACGGAAAGAATGGTGCTTTTGCCAACGTTCGGCAGGCCTATAAGCCCAACGTCCGCAATGGTTTTAAGCTCCAGCTCCACTTCCCTTTCAAGCGTTTTCTGCCCGGGCTGGGCAAAGCGGGGGGATTGCTTGGAGGGCGTTGCAAAGCGGCTGTTGCCCTTGCCGCCGCGCCCGCCATCATTCTGGCGGATGAGCCTACGGGCAATCTGGATTCCAGAACCAGTCAGGACGTGCTGAGCCTGCTGAAAGTCACCAGCCAGAAATTTGCCCAGACCATCGTCATGATTACCCACAACGAGGAAATCGCCCAGACGGCGGATCGGATCATCCGCATTGAGGACGGACGGATCGTGAGGTGAGCGGCATGAAGGTGAAAAACGGAAGCTGCATTCGCCATTTAAGCTTCAAGACCCTGATGGCCGCGAGAAAGCGGAACATCATCGCGGTGCTGGCAATTGCCCTGACCGCCCTGCTGTTCACGTCCCTCTTTACCATCGTAATGTCCATCAACGAGACGAACCAAAACTACCAGTTCCGCTCTGTCGGCGGGTATGCCCACGGTGCGTTCAAGGACGTGGACGAAGACCAGATCGCGGTGCTTTCGGCACATCCCGACGTCAAAGCCGTGGGCGTGCGGACGGTGTTGGGTCTTGCCACCCAGGGCGCTTTTGAAAAGGACTACGCCGAAATCAGCTACATGGACGACAACAACGCCAAGTGGAGCTTTTCCCAGCCCACAGTGGGACGCGCCCCGAAAAGCGGGAACGAAATTACCATGGACACCAAAGCTCTGGAGCTTCTCGGCGTAAAGCCGGAGCTGGGGGCACAGGTGAAGGTCACTTACACGCTGGCGGAGAAAGAACAGATGGGCTGGGACATCACCGACACCTTTACGCTGGTAGGCTGGTGGGACTACGACGAGCTGCTGAGCGTCCACTTCCTCAACGTTTCCAAGGAATACGCCCAGAAGATCGAAAAAAAAGCCGTGGCGGGAGGCTTAAAGCCCTTCCGCACGGATTTGAGCGTCATGCTGAGAAGCTCCCTGAACATTGAAAACGACCTGACCAGAATCGGCGAGGACTGCGGCTACAGCATCGGCGACGGGCATTTCTTTCTGTGTCCCTAAAAGGGAGTAAAAAACAGGAACCGTATTGGCGCAGCCCATACCGATGAGGACATATGACGCGAACAGTAACGGGCCGCCGCTGATGAGCAAGATTCCCAAAAAGCCGACAAAGGCAATGGGCAGGGAAAAGGCTAGGAGACGCCGCGCCCCGAGATGCATGGTCAGAGTATCACCAATCAGGCGGACCAAAAAGGCTGAAGCCGTAAACAAGGTCAGACCCAAGCCGGATTGGGAAATATCGATGCCCTTTTCCGTCGTCATGAAAACGCCGCTCCAATCGTTGATAGAGCCTTCGACGAGGAAAGATATGGTACAAATCAGCCCAATAAAGACAATGGTACCCTTCGGCCACACGAAATGGCTACCGCCACGGCTTCCATTCCGCTCACTGTGAAGATGGGGCGAAAAGAAGAAGACACAGGCGGCAATCAGGACAGCACCGGCCAGGGCAACCCCTTGCCAGGGCAACTGAAACTGCAGCAGCATGGCGAAAAAGGCGGCGCCAGCAAAGTTTCCCAAGGACCACATAGCCTGCATGCCCGACATGAGGCGCTTGCGGACTTTTCGTTCAATGAAGATGCCATTGATGTTGACGACGACATCGAGCAGCCCCAGAGATGAACCGAGTAGGACGGCTACTAGCAGCGCCACAGCGTAAGCTGGCACATAACAGAGGACGTTCAAGGCGACAGCAATGGCCAGGCCGGCAACGGTCAAGGACCGGCGGCAGCCTAAGCGTCCAGCAATAGAGCCGGCCAGCATCATCATAATCAGAGCCCCTAAGCCTACGGCCAGCAAGAGGAAGCCCAAATGGTCATCGGGAATCTGCAGTTTCCGTTTCAAGAAAGGAATAAGCGACGCCCATGACGTAAAGCCGAAGCCGCCAAGGAAGTAAAAAGCTTTGGCACTGTAAATCTGCCAAAGGATATCTCGTTTATTCAGCATTTCTATCACCTCACAACAAAAAAGCCGGATAAGAAACCACCCAGGCCTGCACCTTTATCGAAGAACGTGTTTACGTACACGCCCTTCCTCCGCTACAGGGCTGAAGTGACATCTTATCCGGTTCTATACCATACGAGTATAAGCCTCCGATGAGTTTCCTTATTATAACATGAAAAGAAATTTTTCTCAAGAAGCAGTAGGATCATCAAAAATTTCTTGACAGATTCCCAGCCAAGTGATAATATGTACACCAACAACAAAACATTGTCTTTCATCAAGAGCAGTCGAGGGAATGGCCCGATGACGCTGCGGCAACCCCCTATCGGGATAGGTGCCAAGTCCAGCGGTATATACCGGCAGATGAACGAATCGCAAATCGAGCCGTCATCTGTATGACGGCTTTTCTTTTTGACCGGCAAGATTTTATCCAGAAAGGAAATGATTACATGAACGCAACAGTAAAAAAACTCTTTGCCGCCGTCCTCATCACGACGACATGCCTCTTTGCCGCCGGCTGCGGTTCGTCTTCCAATTCCGGTGCTTCCGGTGACAAAAAAGAAATCAAGATGGGCGTCACTGCCGGTCCCCACGCTGAAGTCATGGAAGAAGTCGCAAAAGAAGCGGCTAAACAGGGCATTACCATCAAGGTTGTCGAATTCAACGACTACGTCCAGCCGAACAAAGCCCTGGCCGAAGGCGATTTGGACATGAACTCCATGCAGCACCAGCCGTACATGGACAACGTCGTCAAGAAACAAGGCCTGAAGATTACGTCTATCGGCAAGACCATCATCCTGCCCATGGCCGTTTACTCGCACAAATATAAAGACATCAAAGATGTCGCCGATGGCGCCAAAGTCACCATCCCGAACGACCCGACCAATGGGGCCCGCGCTTTGCTCCTGCTCCAGCAGGCTGGCTTGATTAAATTGAAGAACGGCAATTCCGTCGACGCTTCGGTTACGGACATCACAGAAAATCCCAAGAATCTCCAGTTCGTCGAACTTGATGCCGCTCAGATTCCCCGTTCCCTCGACGACACGGACCTGGCTTGCGTCAACACCAACTACGCTATCCCGGCCGGCTTGAATCCGCAGAAGGATTCGATCCTCGTCGAATCAAAAGATTCGCCGTATGCGAACGTCATGGCAGTCCGTCAGGGCGACGAAAACAACGAAACATATAAGAAAGTCTTAGAAATCTACCAGTCGGAACCGATCAAGAAATTCATCGAAGAACACTTCCAGGGAACTATCTTGCCGGCATTTTAATGGCTCATGACTCGTAGGGGCCGCCCAAAGGGCGGCCCGCCTGATTCATCTCAAAAGGGCTTGTCGCACGTGCGACAAGCCCTTTACTTATGGTATAATAGGGGTTGTCCATCATATTCAGAAAGGAGACACTTTTTTATCATGAAAGCCGTATTTGTCGATTTCGAGATGAACCCCATCGGCCGGAACCAGAAGGAAGCACGCCGCATCTGCAAGGGCGAAATCATCGAAATCGGTGCTGTCAAGATAGACGAAGACGGGAAAGAAATCTCGTCGTATAAAGAATATGTGCTGCCCGAATATACGACAGCCATGAACCAGACCTGTCAGGAACTGACAGGCATCACCATGGAAATGCTGGCCGGGAAGCCTCATTTCCGCCAGGCCTTCGACCATTTTCTGACCTGGTGCAACGAAGGTAGCCCCAATGCCTACGAAATGTTCGCCTGGAGCGAAAATGACTGGCGTCAGCTGGACTGCGAACTCCGCCTCAAGGAAATCGATGAACACGACGACCGCGTCCGCTGGATGCTCGACCACTGGCAGAATTTCCAACAGATTTACTGCAATCTCCTAGGCCTGGACAATGTCATTTCCCTGGACAAGGCCGTCAGCACCCTGGGCGAAACCTTCGACGGTCAGATGCACGACGCCCTTTGGGATGCCCGCAATACGTCCAAGCTCTATGTCTTATCGAAGAAGAAAGAAGAATTCCGCGACATCATGCAGCCTATCATCGACGCCACCAAGCCGGCAGAACCGCTGACGTTCTCCCTGGCCGACGCCTTCCGCGCTGCCCGCAAGTAACGAGGACGGCTATGGAAGATACGACGCTCCGGATGATTTATATTTTTACAGATATCATCCTGCCCATGATAGCCGGCTATGCCGCCAAACAACGTCGCTGGCTGACACCGGAACAGTCGAACTGGCTCATCCGCTTCAACATCATCGTCATCATGACCGCCCTGACCCTGCTCAGCTTCTGGGTCCTGCCCATGCGGACCGATTTACTGAGTCTGCCGTTCTTTGCCTTTTTCAACGGCCTCCTGCCCTTGGCGTTCGTCCTCTTACTGGGGCGGCAGCGCAAATTCTCATCCTTTGTCGACCGCGGCAGCTATCTCATCGCCGCCATCCCGGCCAACACCGGGACGCTCGGCGGCCTGTGCAGTTACATCCTCTACGGGGAAATGTCCTATGCCTACGTCCAGATTATCGGCGTATTCCAGAACTTGCTCATGTTCTTCGTCCTTTTCCCTATGGGATACTACTATCAGCACAGCGGGAAAGACCATAACTTTTTCGTCTTTTTCAAAGATAATTGGAAATCCATCTTCATCAACTGGAACCAGCTGTCCGTCGTAGCCTTAGTCATCGGCACAGCCTTGCATGCTGCCGGGATTCCCAGACCCGCTACGGGAACGACGATTTTCCAGGCCCTCATCCATGTCAGCGCCTGGGTAGCCCTCATTCCCGTCGGGTATCTCATTGATTTTTCCCATTTCAAGGACTACGCCCGGAAGACGTTAGACCTCATCCCGATAAAGATGATCCTGACGCCGTTGGCATCGTATGGCCTGGCTCTCTGCTTTACGTCAGACCCGGTCCTCCTTGGGACGATCATCATCGTCATGGGCACGCCTTGTGCCATCAATGCCTTGATTACAGAACGGCTCTACGATTTAAATGTCAATCTGGCCATGGCGCCTTTCATTACGACACAAATCCTCTATATCCTTATCCTCTATCCGGCATTTTATCTGCTCGTATCCTGGGGATATTTACCTTTTAAATAACGCTTGCGAGGTGTATTATGACTCATACCCGAATCCGTTCTCTCTTATTGGCCCTCTTCCTGGTCATCCTGACCTTTAGCCTGACCGCTTGTTATACGATTACTTTGAAAGAAAAGCGCATCGACGGCATAGGCTCGTCCATTACGGTGAAACTTCCTGGGAATCCGCAAAAGCTCGACTTCCCCGTCCCTGTCGACCCGCTTACACAGCGCTATTTCAAAGGCAGCCGCCTGTACGGCGAAATAGACAGCGGCCTGTATGTCGCCATCTATACCAACAGCATCGATACCCAGCAGATGTACGACGACCTGCACATCAGCCAGGGCCAGGCCATTAGCCAGCGCCTCAATCAGACGGCCGAAGCCGCAGCCGGCGCCGTATTGTCGAAAATCGACGCGAAGAACGTTTCAGTCAGCCAGGACACGACGACGGTCAGCGGCCAGCACACCGTCGTCCAGGACTTTACCTTCACGTACGAAGATAAGTCCATGCGCGCCCGCCTCATCGGCTTTGCCGACGGGCCAGCCACATGGATCGTCGTCGTAGCCTGTGATGGCAGCAAAGAAGATAAAGTAAAACTAGCCGATGAAGTGCTTGAATCTATCCAAATCAATTAATCTCCAGCTTGCATCCTGCGATAAATGGGCAATCTCTTCAAATGGCGCAACGTGAAGATGGCCGTAATGCCGATGAGGATACCCGTTCCGGTACCGGCGACGGCCAGGAGCGGCAGATAGAGCATGATTTTGATATTTTCTACGACCAAGGAGGCCACGATGACCTGACCTAAGTTATGGAAAATACCACCGGCTGTGCTGACGCCGATAATAGAGAATTTCCCGGTCTTCTGCAAGACCATCATAGCTGCCAAGCTGAAAGCAGCCCCGGAGACGCTGTACAGGAAAGCGTTGATGCCGCCGCCAAAGGCGGTAGCCAAGATGATGCGCACGAGCAGGATGAGGCAGACGTCGCGCTTGTGCGGCAGGGCATAGAGAGCGATGACGGTAATCAGATTGGCCAGCCCCAGTTTCGCTCCTGGCGCGATGAAGGGCACAGGCAGCATCCCTTCGACGATATATAAGACCAGGGACTGGGCGATGAACAAGCCCAGGATAATGATGTGGAATGTCTTTTTCATAAGCTACCTCTAATGGGCCGGAATGACATCGGGTTCGTCACTGCCGGCAGACTTCACTTCGACTAACACCTTGTGCGGCAGGCAGACGACAGTCGCACCGGGTTTGCTGACAAAGCCTTCACTGATGCAGATTTTATCAGGACAATCGGCTTCAGTAATGCCGACGCTCTCGTCTTGGATGACGACCAGGTTGTGGCCTTTATCGGTATCAATAGAAATCGTATCGGTCCCATGGTGGCCTGACAAAGGTACTTCCTTGTAGACCTTGCCATCGACTTGGATGACAGCATACGTCCGGTCTAGCGACGCGTCATTGCCGGTCAGGTAAAAGATGCCTTCCGGGATGAAAGATAAGACGAGCAGCGTAATGATGAGGACAATGTCCCCTTTTTTAATAATATGTTTCATAAGATTTCCATATTGACGAACAGGAGAATAAATATGCAGAACAAATACTTGGTCATCCTGCTCCTGCTGGCGTTAGCTGCTGGAAGCAGCGGATGCGGCTCGCAGCCATCATCGTCTCAAACGGCACAAGCAGTACAAGAAGAGCAGGCTTCGACGGCACCGGTTATCCAAGCCGATTCGCAAGCCTATAGTGACGAAGGCCTGAAAAAATACCAGGCTGGCGATTATGCCGGAGCCATCAGCGACTTCGACAAAGCCCTTTCTATGGACGCTCATATTTACCAGGCCTTGAGCAATAAAGGCGTCACCTTAGCCATGCGCGGCAACAGTACGGGCAGCAAAAACGACGTCGCCCAGGGCATCGAGCTCATTGAAAAAGCGTTGAAAATAGCCCCGAAAGACGTCGCTTCGTTCTACAACCTGGCCTTGGCCTATAAAATAGACGGCCAATACGATAAAGCCCTGACGTATTTCAAGAACGTCATCGCCGCAGACCCGGGCAATACCTGGAGTTACTACGGTATCGCCACCATCTACGGCGACCTGGGCAAAGCCGACCAGGCTCTGCCCTATCTGAAACAGGCCATCGACCTGGGCGGCGAAGACGTCCGTCAGGCAGCCCGGACACAGAGCCATTTCGATAAAATCCGGAACAACAAACAGTTCCAGCAGATTGTCGGCTGATTACATATCTTCTTCAGCGATTTCGCAGAGGATATGACCGATCATAATATGCATTTCCTGAGCCCGTGCCGTCACTTTTGCCGGTACAGACAGGCAGATATCACAGGCCTCCTTCATCTTACCGCCGCCATAGGCGGTCATGCCAATGACAGTGAGGCCTTTTTTGCGGGCTGCCTCGATGGCTTCCAAGACATTCTGGCTGTTGCCGGACGTAGAAATGCCGACCAGGATATCGCCCTTTTCACCTAAAGCCCGGACCTGACGGGCAAAGACCGTGTCGAAGCCGTAATCATTGCCGACAGCCGTCAAAATCGACGTATCGACAGTCAAAGCCAGAGCCGGGAACGGCCGCCGTTCTTTCTGGAAGCGGCCGACGATTTCTGCGGCTAAATGCTGAGAATCGGCAGCACTGCCGCCATTGCCACAAAACAGGATTTTGTGGCCCGAAGCCAGGGCCTCTTTGAACAAGGCCCCGGCTTTTTCAATATCCGGAATCAAATCCATCGTCGCTTCGAGGACAGCGGCATGGTCTTTCATTCGTTGTGTGACAAGACTCATAATACCTCCTATTTCTGGCCTTCTCCATCGTCGACGACTCGGATTTCACCGGTGTGCGGATGGATGACCATACCATAAATTGTAAGGGATGAAGGCAAGTAGGGATTGGCCCGCAGGCGGCGGACCGTATCACAGACGGACGCATCGATATCGGTAATAGGGTCGGCCCATTGTTCCAGCTTGGGCCGAACAGCAGCAATAGCCGCGTCAGAGACGCCTTCTTCTGCCATGTGACGGCACAGGCTGTCTGCCGTCGTCTTGAGCATGCCGCAGTCGTCATGGCCCATGACGATGATGTCGTGGACGTGCAGTTCATAGACGGCGACCATGAGACTGCCGATGACGCTGTCAAAATCTTCAAAGGCCGTATTGCCGGCGACCTTGATGAGTTTAGCTTCCCCCCGAACGAGGCCCATAGCCGGTTCAAGGAAGCTCAAAAGGCGCGTATCCATGCAAGTCAGAACAGCCAGGTTGCGGCTGGGATACTTGCTGACCTCATCGAAGCCACCTTGGGACAGGGATTGTTTAACGAAATGTTCATTGGCCTTCAATATCTGCCGTGTCAGTTCACTCATAGCCGGCCTCCTCATGCTTTCGCAGCGGCCATAACCTTTTTGGCCTTCAAGTACTGGTCGATACCGGCAGCCGTCTTACGCCCTTCGCGCATAGCCAGGACGACGGTCTGCGGTTTGTGGACGATATCACCGGCAGCAAAGACGCCTTCTTGACTGGTCATGCCATAAGGCAAATCCTTGACGGCAATGTAGCCGTCGTCATTGGCGTCGACGCCAAGAGCTTTGACGATGGGCAGCTCCGGTTTATTGCCGATAGCAGCGATGATCTTATTGGCCGGAACGACGCCGAATTCGCCTGTCGGAACCATGGTTGCATCTTCGAGGATCTGCTGTTTTTCATATTTCAGCCCTTCTACATGATCCGTCCCGACGACGGCTTTCGGTGCCGAATAAAACTGGAACTGGACGCCATCAGCCTTGGCTTCTTCATATTCCGACGGCAGGCATTTCATGTTCTTTTCAGCCCGGCGATAGACGATCTTGACGTCTGCCCCGAGGCGCAGCGATGTGCGGGCGGCATCGATGGCGACGTTGCCCGCACCGACGACGATGACCTGGTCGCCTTTCTGGACGGGCAGGTCTTCCAAGGCGACTTCCCCGTTCTGGACGCGCTGGACGTCGCGCAGGAACTGTTCGGCATCGACGACGCCATCGAGGGTATCGTTATCGACGCCGAGATTCCAGGCATTCATCGTACCGATGGCAATGAAGACGGCATCGAAAGCTTCCTGCAGTTCTGCCAAGGGCTTATCCACGCCGATTTTGACATTGTATTCAATCGTGACGCCCATGGCTGTCAGAGCCTGGGCTTCACGCTGCAATAATTCTTTATGGAGCCGGAAAGTCGGGATACCATAGGTCATGGTACCGCCTGGTTGGGAAGCGGCTTCAAAGATGGTGACATCATAGCCCAGCTTGCGCAGGTCGCCCGCGCAGGTGAGGCTCGCAGG
>ENA-ORPK01003094-ORPK01003094.1-human-gut-metagenome-genome-assembly--contig:-NODE-3094-length-10684-cov-3.474269_pt1 | contig 10684 bp, 8 predicted proteins | sample MGYA00242139_ERZ509068 | MGnify/ENA primary metagenome ERZ509068 (study PRJEB26280, sample SAMEA2338687) | human gut metagenome | biome: human gut; feature: human-associated habitat; material: faeces... | reverse complement strand
TCTCGACGGGGATGACGCCATATTCGCATAGGCCGCCCTCGACTGCCGAGAGGACGGCGCCGATGCTGTTGCAGGACCTGTATTCCGCCCCGTCGCCGAAGTGCCTGAGCGCGGCGATATGGGAGAATGTGGCGGATGGGCCGAGGTATGCCACGCATTTGCTCCGGCGGATGCCCGATGCGGCCGCGGCGGAGCGCAGCTTCATGGCTGCGTCCAGCACGAGCGCCTCGGTCTCCTCGAATCCAATGCAGGCATCCGTGACCGAAATGCCGCCATCGGGCCTTGTGCCTGGGGCGATTGGCTGCCTGCCCTCCTTCAGGTTGCTTTCCAGCATCATGCCGAGGATGCCCGTGTTGCCGTCAAGCCGCTGGTCAAGGACATCTTCGAAGACGATATGCTGGCGCGTGTAGTCCCTGCGGGAGTTGCCGTGGCTGCAGTCGACAAGCACCATCGGCCTGAGGCCGGCGTTCTTCAGCTTCTCCTGGGCTTCCGCAATGGAGCTTGCGTAGTAGTTTTCGCCGTTTGCCCCGCCGCGCAGCACGAGGTGTCCGTAGGGGGTTCCCGTGGTCCTGACAATTCCGCTGTGTCCATTGCTGAGCAGTCCGAGGTAGCTATGGGGGGATGCGGCCGTGCAGATTGCATCGATGGCGACCTGTATCGAGCCGTCGGTTCCGTTCTTGAATCCGACTGGGACATCCAACGCGCTAGCCATCTGTCGGTGTGGCTGCGACTCGGTTGTCCTCGCCCCGATTCCCGCGTATGAGATGAGGTCGGCGACGTATCCCGCCGTTGCGGGGTCGAGCAGTTCGGTGGCCGTGGGGACTCCCATCTCCGCCAGCGTGAGGAGGAGCCTGCGCGCCAGCCGGACTCCCTTGGCGATGTTGCATTCGCCATTGAGGTCCGGATCGTAGATCAGCCCCTTCCAGCCGAGGGTTGTGCGCGGCTTCTCGAAGTATGCCCTCATGACGAGCAGGATTTCTCCGGAGACCCTCTTCGAGAGGTCGGCAAGGCGGCGCGCGTATTCGACGGCCGCGTCCAGGTCGTGTATCGAGCATGGCCCCGCAATGACGAGCATCCGCCGGTCCTTTCCCGACACGATGTCGCGCACCTGTTGCCGGCACCTCGCCAGATTCTCCTTCATACTCGGAGCCAGCGGCAACTCCGCACAAAGCTCCTCGGGGGACTTGAGGTCGATTTCCTGCATCATCTCTGAGTAATCTCCTGTCAAAAAAAAGGCCGCAGTCGAAGTATTTCCTCCGAATGCGGCCATGGCTCCAAAACAAAAAAAGACGGAATCGAATCACCGATCCGTCTCTGCTCTCGTCAAAATCCTATCCAGGCACACATCGCGGGCATCAACGGATAAACCACTGATACTCGAAAAATCGGAATGTGCCGGACATCTCTTTCGTCATGCCGCGTACTGTAATCCGTCCGTGGATGTCAAGTGGTCATTCCAGGACTTTTCTGATGTCGTCTGCAGTCACGACTCCTTCGCGGATGACCTTCAGGGCATCCTTCCCGCCTACGATTGAGACGACCGTGGACGCCTTGCCGCCAGTGACCGTGATGACGCCGCCGTCGACGGCGAAGTCCGGTTCGCCGTCCAGCCCGGCGAGTGCGTCCTCCACATTGACTGCCGGCGGGGTTCCTGACAGGTTTGCGCTTGTGGCCGCCGCGACGCAGCCCGCGGTCTCCAGCATCTTCAGGAGGAATGGGTGGTCTGGGATTCGCAGCCCGATTGTCTCCCCCTGCGTGTTTCCCTCCACGACGACCGTGAGGGGGCCGGGCCAGAATCTCTCCGCAAGCCTATCCAGGTCGGCGGAGGGCTTGACGCCGGCGCGGACGGCTGCCTCGACGGAGGGCGCAAGCATTTGCAGGAGCTTGTTCTGGGGACGGTGTTTCAGCGCGTAAATCCTTTCGCGCCCGGAGTCGCTCCCCCAGCGCGTCATGATGCCGTAGACTGTCTCCGTGGGGACGACCAGGACGCCGCCGCCGGAAAGCGCCGCCGCGGCCGCCTCCAGGGTTGCCTCCTCCCATTCCTTGTGGACTTTCATTGTGGTTCCCTCCTAGAATTTCGGCATGGCGAGCAGATGCGCCTCGATTTCGGCAAGCTGCTTTTCGGGTGAACGGGAGACGAGGACGGGGATTTGCCCCCCCACGCGGTAGAGCCCCTTCGGGGTTTCGGCGACAAGGCGCCCCTTCTTGACCGAAAGGCGCACGAGGTTCTTGTTGCGGGCGATGTTCTCGATGCGGTGGACGCAGAGGAGGTTCTCGACCGAGGCGGGGAGCGTCCCGAACCTGTCGCACAGTTCCTTGCCGTATTGGTCGACCTCCTCGGGGGTGGCAAGTTCCTGGAAGCGCCTGTATGCGGCAAGCCTTGCGCCTGGGTCCTCGATGTATGCGGAGGGAATGGAGGCGATTGCCTTGCCGTTGACGGGGGTCTGGGACTGGCAGACCATGTCCAGCTCGACGTCCAGGTGGCGTCTCTGGAGCGAGGGCTGCTTCTGGAGTTTTGCGACGCAGTCCTTGAGCAGCTGGCAATACAGGTCGAAGCCGACTGCGGCGATATGCCCCGACTGCTCCTGCCCCAGGAGGTTTCCCGCGCCGCGGATTTCGAGGTCTTTCATTGCGAGCCGGAAGCCGGCGCCGAGATGTGTGAAGCGCCGAATCGCGGCCATTCTCTCGCGGGCATTGGAGGGCAGGGCGCCCATTGGGGGCAGAAGCATATATGCGTATGCCTGCCTGAAATGCCTTCCGACGCGCCCACGCAGCTGGTAGAGTTCCGAGAGGCCGAATCGGTCCGCGCGGTCGACGATGATTGTGTTCGCGTTCGGTATGTCGATTCCGCTTTCAATGATGGTCGTGGAGATGAGTACGTCGATTTCCCCCTTCACGAAGCGTGTCATCACCACCTCCAGTTCGTCGGGCTTCATCTGACCATGCGCCACCGCGAATGACGCCTGGGGGACGAGCTCCTGGAGCGTCTCGCGGATCTTCTCGATTGTGCGGACGCGGTTGTAGAGGAAGAACACCTGGCCGCCGCGCTCGACCTCCTGGGTAATCGCCTGGCGGATCAGCTCCTTGTCGAAGTTGGCGACCACGGTCCGCACGGAGAGCCGGTTGGTGGGGGCTGTCATGATGGTGGAGAGGTTCCGGAGCCCCGAAATCGACATGTAGAGCGTGCGGGGGATTGGGGTGGCGCTCATGGTGAGGATGTCGAGTGACGCGCGCAGCGCCTTGAGGCGTTGCTTGTGCTTGACGCCGAAGCGCTGCTCCTCGTCGATAATCAGAAGCCCGAGGCGCGGGATGTGGACATCCTTGGAGATGAGCCTGTGGGTGCCGATTATGATGTCGGTCCTGCCCTCCTCGAGATTGCGCAGCGTCTGCCGCTGCTCGGCGGGGGACTTGAAGCGGCTGAGCATTTCGACGTGCACCGGGAATTCCCTGAAGCGCGCCAGGAATGTCTGGTAGTGCTGTTGCGCCAGGACGGTTGTCGGCACCAGGACGGCGACCTGCTTCCCGTTCATGACGGCGCGGAATGCGACCCGCAGCGCAACCTCGGTCTTGCCGTATCCCACGTCGCCGCAGAGGAGCCTGTCCATTGGCTTTTGCGCCTCCATGTCCGCCATGCATGCGTCAATGGCCTCCTGCTGGTCGGGAGTCGGTTCGTATGGGAAGGAGGCCGCGAAGGAGCGTTCCCAGTCCGGGACGGGCTTGAACTGGCACCCCTCCGAGGAGGAACGCATCGCCTCGATGCGGAGCAGTTCCGCCGCCAAATCCCAGGCGGCGTGTTCGGCCTCCTCCTTCTTGCGAGCCCAGATGGACGCGCCAAGCTTCGAAAGCTGGGGCTCCACCTTGCCGCCGCCTACATATCTGCTGACAAGCCGGGACTCCTCGAGGGGGACGTAGAGCTGCGCCTCGTCGGCGAACTCCAGCTCCATCGCCTCTATCTTCTCACCATCGCACTCCATTGTGTGGATGCCGTGGAATCGGCAGATGCCGTGGTTGAGGTGGACGGCGAGGGAGCCCTCCTCCAGCTCGAGGAACTCCTGGCCGCCTGAACGCTCGTAGTTGTATTCGACATGGCGGTGGCGGCGCTTGACAGGCTGGCGCCCGAAGAGCTCCTGGTCGCTAAGCAACGCCAGCTTCTGCCTCGGGAAAAGCAATCCCATGGATAGTTCGCGGTGCTCCAGGTGCAACGGCAGCGCCGAGACCTCCGCGTCCTGGGAAATCAACTCCTTCAGGCGTTCCAGTTCGCCGTCGCCAGAACAGCACGCCACAATCTCGTAGCCGCTCTCATTCCAGCGTTTCAGCGCCTCCTTGAGCTGCTGCCAGTGCCAGAGCGCCACCCCGTCCGCCTCGTCCTCGCTGATGGCGGGGAAGAGTTCATCGCCGATGGCGGCTACGTCAAGTTCGGGGCGCCCCAGGTTTCCCCTGCGCCCGTTGTCCAGCAGCGGAGGCTCTTCGATGCGGAGGGCGTTCCGCATTGAGGAGACGTATTCCTGCCAGCTCCCGAGCGCGTCCTCCTGCCCGGAGAACTCCTCGAGGTGGTCTTCGATTGAGTCGGGCAGCACAAGCACGAAGGGGGTCTCCTTCGGGAAGTATTCGTGGACGCGTGTCGTCTCACCCGGCGCGGAGTCGATGATTGCGGCGCCCCGCGGCGTCACCTTGAATTCTGAGATTTCCTGTGTGGAGCGCTGTGTGGCCGCGGAGTAGAACCTCATCGAGTCGATTTCGTCTCCCCAGAACTCGAGTCGGACCGGGTCCGCGTAGAGGGGGGAATAGATGTCCATGATTCCGCCGCGGCGTGCGAATTCCCCTGGCGTATTTGCCTCGAACTCGTTGTCATAGTCCAGTTCGACGAGTTGTTTCGCCAATTCCTCCATTGAGATTTTCTGGTGGAGTTTAAGCGAGAAGCTCTTCTTTTTGAAGGCGGCCGGCGCGAGGGTCTGGGAGAGCAGCGTGCTTGCGCTGGATATGAAGATTGCCGGGGTCCCTGAGATTGCCTCCTGGAGCGCCGCGCTCCTGGCGGACTCGTTTTCGGGAATCCACTGCCTGCGTCCAAGATTGACCGCGGGGATGGGGATGATTGGGCGCTTGTCCCCGATGAGCTCCTGGTAGGCCGGCAGAGTCGAGGAGAGTGTCTCCAGGAGCGCCTCGTCGCTGACGGCGACAAGCATCGCGCCGGAGGGGATGCTTCCCAGGGCGCGCACCATTCCGATGCCCGCAAGGCTCTTCTCGTGCAGGACGATCTGGGTGACTGGCTTTCCGAGGTCTTCCTTCGCCCAGTCGCTGAATCTTGAGGTCCAGTCGCTCACCTTGCGCCGCCCTTCCTGCGGCCAAGCAGCCATGCGGCGGCGTCCGCCAGGTCCGTTGCCGCGTAGTCGGCCCCTTCAATGCGCTTCCTGCCGGGCGCAAGTATCTGGATTGCGGTGATGCCGGCGTTCCTGCCCAGCAGGATGTCCGCCTCCTTGTCCCCCGCCATCGCGGAACGCTCCAATATCGTCGGGAAGTCGTGGCACGCCGCCTCCAGCAGTCCGGTGGCCGGCTTGCGGCACGGGCAATTCTCCTGCGGGGCGTGGGGGCAGAAATACGCCGCGTCCAGGCTGACTCCCTGCGCTGCGAGAAGGCTCTGAAGCCGTGCGTGGACGGCCTTGAGCTGTTCGCGTGTGAACAGGCCGCGCCCTATGCCAGACTGGTTGCTCAGGAGAATCAGGCGGTAGCCTGCGTTTCTGAGCATTATAAGTCCTTCTACTGCAAGAGGATACAACTCAACACGCCCCGGATCGCTCAAATAGGGCACGTCCGGGATGAGCGTGTCGTCCCTGTCCAGGAAGAAGGCGGGCCGCGGCACGTTTCTGTCCAGGACGGGCGTCAATATGCTTTCAGGTAGGAGCGTCATCGTTTTCGGGGGAGGGCGTGTCGGCTACCCCTTCATTGCCTCCATTGCGGCGTTGAAGACATCGTCTACCTCCGCCATCCGTCCTTCGCCTTCCTCTCCGCATGCGACATGTCCTTCGACGGGGCCCACGAACCTGACTCCCCGTTCCCTGAGTATCCGGCAGTTTTCCCGGGTGGCCGGGTGCCGCCACATTCTTGGATTCATTGCGGGGGCGACGATTACCGTGCCCTCGTGCGAGAGGCAGAATGTGGACAGTGCGTCGTCGGCGATTCCATTTGCCATCTTTGCGAGGATGTCCGCCGTGGCCGGCGCTATGAGGAGCGCCTTTGTCTCGAGTGCGAGTTCGATATGGCGCGGCTTCCATGTCGGCGCGTCCCACAGCGAGACCGTCACCGGGTTTTTCGAGAGGGTGAGGAAGGTCTGCGGCGCCACGAGCCTTGTGGCGGCCTCCGTCATGATGACATGCGTCTCCACGCCTTCCTGGCGCAGGCGGCTTGTCAGTTCGGCCGCCTTGTATGCGGCGATCGACCCCGTCACGCCCAGTACTAGGATATTCTTCATCATCGTGGTTTCTCCGTAGTTGCCCACCGCCAGTGCGCGGGGTGGGTGTCGTCTTGTGTCAGAATATAATTTAGGGTATGGAGCCTGTGGCTTGTGCCTTTGCTTGGAAAAGCGTGGCGGGAGGGGTATATTATGCACTTTGCCAGCCCAGCCTTTCTTGTGGAAAGCCTGTCTTTCCGCGGGCGAGGAGTGCCAAGGCGTGTAAATTATGCGCCGCGACTTTCGGGATGGTAGCTCAGTCGGTAGAGCATTGCACTTTTAATGCAGTGGTCACGGGTTCGAGTCCCGTCCATCCCACCATTTTTCATTCTGTTCTTTGAGTAATCAAAACCATTAGCAAAGCGAGGTATTTATCATGGCAGCAATCTGCGAGATTTGCGGCAAGCACAAGACCAGCGGCGGTCACATCACCCGTCGTGGTCTTGCCAAGAAGAAGGGCGGCATCGGTATGCACGTGGTGAAGAACACCAAGCGCGAGTTCAAGCCGAACCTGAAGAGCGTCCGCGCGGTCGTCAATGGCGGCGTAAAGCGCATGACGGTCTGCACCGCATGCCTGCGTTCTGGCAAGGTGGTCAAGCCCTAGTGATGGTCTGGATGCCGACGGCGGGGATCCTGGCGGTCTCCGCCGGTTGAATCAAGCCGACGGGCCATCTGTCACTGGTTTCATTCACGATCAAGGCGGCCACGGCTATTTCGTGGCCGTCTTTTTTGCGTACCCGCCTCGCTTGCCCTGTTTTTCACCTTTTCCCCCTTTTTTTCTGAGAGAGCGATGTCGAACCGACTTCTGACACAATGGCCGATGGAACGCGTGCTTGTCGCCCCGTCCCTTCTGGCCGCCCGCTATGACAGGCTTGGCGAGGAGGTCGCCGCCGTCGAGAAGGCAGGTGCCGAGGTATTGCATCTTGACATCATGGACGGGCACTTTGTGCCGAATATCTCCTTTGGCGCGGATGTGGTGAAGGCCGTGCGCCCCCTCTCCGGGATGTTCTTTGACGCGCATCTGATGATCACCGACCCGCTGAAGTATGCGCCATCCTTCCAGGCGGCGGGGGCGGAGCATATAACCTTCCATGTGGAGGCGGTCGACAATCCCCGCGAGGTGATCGATGAAATCCACAGGCTGGGTTGTTCGGCGGGCATCTCCCTGAAGCCGCGCACGCCGGCCTCCGCAGTCGTCCCGTTCCTCGACAAGGTGGAGCTTGTGCTGGTGATGACGGTCGAGCCCGGCTTTGGCGGACAGTCCTTCATGGCGGACCAGCTCCCCAAAATCAAGGAACTCAGGGACGCCATTGATGCATCGGGCAGGAAGGTGCGCCTCGAAGTCGACGGCGGAATCGCACCCGCGACCGCCGTACTTGTCCGCGAGGCGGGCGCAGACCTGCTTGTGGCAGGATCGAGCGTCTTCCGGACAAGGGATGGCGACTACCGAAATGCCGTAGACGCGCTAAGGTAGAGGACAGACAGAATTTCAGAATAATCCGATAACTCAACCAATTCCCTCCAACAGAGCAAACATGTTCATCTCCCATTTCAACCGATACTTCGAGAAGCACGCGAAGCTGACGTATTTCGTCCTGCTCGTCATCATCATCGCCACCTTCGTCATCTTTGTGACGCCGGGCAGCATGACCGGAGGCCAGGGGCGCCTGACCAATATCGGCAAGATGTATGGAAAGACGCTTCGCGTGGACAAGATGCAGGCGGAGATGGCAAAGTCCACCCTTGCGCTCTGGTTCCAGAACCCGGATTTCTTCGGCGTCGACCTGAGCAGCCAGCGCCAGGCACTCTTCGATTTCACCCTCGAAAGAATGCGCGTCCTCCACTATGCGGCCGAAAAGAAGCTTGACAAGGTGACTGACGACGAGATGCGCGACTACATCAAGGAGATTCCGATTGTCAAGAACGAGGCCGGGGTATTCGACAAGGTGAATTTCGAGCGCCTCCTGGGGGCCGCGAACAACATGCTCCAGATCAGCGGGGCGGGGTTTGACGAGGTGGTCCGGGAGTCCATCATCATCGACCGCGTCGCCAAGCAGGTCACCGACTCGGTCACTGTCGCGGACTCCGAGGTTGACGACCTTATGGCGCAGTTCACGCTGAAGTGCGCCACAATCCCCGTCTCCCCCAAGGACTCCGTCCCCTCCGAGGAGGAAATCCAGGAGTATTTTGCGTCCCGCCGCGCCGACATCAAGCTTCCCGAGTCCAAGAATGCCCTGGCGGCAGTCTTCCGCTACGACGCAGTCTCCGCCGCGATGGGCGATGCCGCCATCCCCACCGAGGATGAAATCAAGCAGCGCTACGAGGCCAACAAGAACACCGTCTACAAGGACAAGTCCCTGGAGGAGGTCACCGCCGCCATCCGCACCTCCCTCTCTGGCGAGCGCGTCCGCGCCAAGGCGCGTTCCGAGGCGCTGACCCTCTACCGGGATTTCCAGAGCGTTGTCGACAACGAGGAGCAGGAGGCGCGCGTCTCCCGCTATACCGCGCAGGCTGAAAAGCTTGGCGCCACAGTCACCCCCACCGGGGTCGTCGCCCTTGGCGACATGGTCGGCAGCCTGGGCAGCCAGAAGCGCCTTGCCGACGCAATCCGCGGCGTCTCCACCCTCGGTGGCGTCACCTCCCTGGTGGTTGCCGACGAGTATGTCGCCGTGGCCATGGTTACCTCCATGCAGGCCACCCAGATGCCTGACGCGCTGCCCGCCCTCGCCGAGGAGAGCACCCCCGACGCGCTCCGCGCAATCATCATCGACGCCATCACACGGGAGAAGGCGCTTGACTTCTTCCAGAAGAATGTCAAGGCTCCCTACGATGCATTCATCGCGGGCGTGGAGCAGATTCGCAAGAGCACTGCCTCCGACCAGCAGAAGCAGACTGCATTCCAGGAACTTCAGCATGCATTTGACCTGCAGCTGGTCAGCGACTTCGTGGTCTACGAGAACCGCTCATTCGTCCAGGTGACCTTTGATGGCCAGCGCTACCTGGACCAGGTGCCCGAACCCACCGAGGAGAAGATTGCCGCCGCATACGAGGCAAAGAAGGCCGACTTTGACGGCAAGACCCTCGACGATGTCCGCGAGACTCTCGCCGCCGAACTGAAGGCCGCCGCTGCACGGAACCGCGCCGACGAGGCGGCCGTGAAGTTCGCAAGCGACCTGGCGGATGCCTGGTGGAAGGCTGTCGAAAAGGATGCGGACGCAAATCCCGCCGAACTCACCGCAAAGATGGGCGAGGCAATTCCGCAGGCGCACGTCTCCACGGTCGAGAAGATGGATGTCCTCCAGCAGAATTCCTCCAACAGCGAACTGGCGGGAGCACTCTTCTCGCTGACCATGACCACGCCTATCTCCTCCGCAATCCTCGGGCAGGACGCATCATACGTCATCTGCCTGACTGGAATCGAGAAGCAGCACCTTGCCGACCCCGCGACCGACCCCACCAGCTACCAGACTCTCGCACACGTCTATCGCGAGTCCGTGGAGATGGCCGCTGCAAAGACACGCGCCGGGGCTGAGACAAAGCGCGCCGCAGATGCGCTGGCCGCCAATGAAGGCGACTTCGCCGCCGCGGCCGCAGATCTCCAGTTCACGGACCTTCCCTCCTTCAGTGTCAGCGACATCTACAACCAGTCCGCAGTCGTGAACTCGGTCAGGCAGTCGAAGCAGCTCCAGCTTGATGCGCTGGCAGAGGAGCTTCCCAAGGTCAAGGCGCCAGGCGTCTTCCTGGCTCCACACAAGGCACAGCAGGTCTTCAGCCTCGGCAGCAACATGCAGTCCATGGTGATTCCCGTCGGATACCAGATCCTCTACGTCGCCAACCGCACTGTGCCAGAAAAGAGCGAGACCAATGCCGCCGAACGAGAGAGACTCCATGACGGGCTCCTGGCCATGAAGCAGAGCGCTGAACTCAAGAACTTCTACCAGATGCTCCTCGAACAGTCCGACACGGAACTGGTCCCAAATACCCCCTTCACCGCTTCCATGCCTGAAGAAGAGGAAGAATAGCCTCCGACTAAAATCCTAGAAAAAAAAGGGCGAATCTCTCCGGAGGTTCGCCCTTTTGGTTAATTAGGTGGATCCACTAATGGACACGAATGGATTGAACCACGAAAGACACGAAAAAATTCAGAACCACGAATGGACCCTAATGGACACGAATATTGAGGTGAACCACGAATGGACACGAATGGACACGAATATTGAAGTCAGGGGAGATTAAGAA
>ENA-ORPK01003087-ORPK01003087.1-human-gut-metagenome-genome-assembly--contig:-NODE-3087-length-10695-cov-4.534305_pt1 | contig 10695 bp, 9 predicted proteins | sample MGYA00242139_ERZ509068 | MGnify/ENA primary metagenome ERZ509068 (study PRJEB26280, sample SAMEA2338687) | human gut metagenome | biome: human gut; feature: human-associated habitat; material: faeces... | reverse complement strand
CGGCGTCGGTGACAGAAGTGATTACTGCCTCGGTCTCCTCGACCTCGACCTCATAGCTTTTACCGTTAAGGTTTACTATATATTTCATGATTATTTATCCTCCGTTATCTTGATGGATTTGAAGCTCAGTCTGTTAAGCGGGATGCCGCTCTCATTGCTGACTATTGCCATTACGACCGCTGCGGTGGGCTCGTCAACGCCGACAAGCTGAACGCCTGCGCTCGGTGCTGCGGGAGCAACCGCAGGAGCAGCTGCAGGAGCGGGTGCCGCGGCGGGAGCAACCGACTTCTTGGAGACCGCGCCCTCAAGCGCTCTGACTATCTTTGAAATGCCCTGGATGAGCACGGCGAGGATGCCGAGCTCAACGAGGACGATCAGAATGCCTACGAGCGCAACGATGAGCATACTGCCCGTCAGCTCCAGATTATTCGGAATATTCTTGATTATCTCGATAATGTTGATGTTGTCACTCATACTCTTTCACCTCAATCGACCTTTCTTATGGTATAGGAGAAGGTGTTCTTTTTCTTAGCGTCCCTCTTGTCAAAGAAAGCCTCTGCCTGAGTGGGGAACGCAATATAGGAGAGCACGTCCTCATCGCAGGTCGCTCTGCTGCCGAGATAAGCTCTCGCAGCCTCAACACCCGGCTCAAGAGTATCGGCAAATCTGCCGGTGTAGGGCTTCTCGTCGCCGAGGACGAGCTTCTGGAGCTCGGGGCTGACTTCGCCGGGAGCCTTGCCGTATTCGCCCTTGATATAGTTCTTGACTTCCTTGGAGATGTTCTTGTATCTCTCACCCGCGAGCACGTTCGCGGTCGCCTGAACGCCGACCATCTGGCTCATCGGGGTGACGAGCGGAGGATAACCGAGGTCTTCGCGGACTCTCGGAGTCTCTGCGAGAACTTCGTCGAGCTTGTCGAGCTTGTTCTGAGCGGTGAGCTGAGCGACAAGGTTCGAAAGCATTCCGCCGGGTATCTGATAGTTGAGCGCGTCGGTCTGAGTGGTCAGCACGACGGGGTTGAGCAGACCGCTCTTGAGCGCGTCGTTGCGGACGGGCTTGAAGAAATCGTTGATCTTCTTGAGCTGAGCCATATCGAGCGGAACTTCGTAGCCCTCTTTCTGGAGGATATAAGCCATGGTCTCTGTGGGCGGCTGAGAGGTGCCGTTGGAGAAGCAGGAGATAGCGGTGTCGATAACATCCGCGCCGGCTTCAACAGCCTTCTGCAATGTCACAGGGCCGAGACCCGTGGTCGAGTGGGTATGGACGATAACGGGGAGACTGATGTTCTCCTTTATGCCCTTGACAAGATCATATGCTGTCTGGGGATCCATGATGCCCGCCATGTCCTTGATGCACACGGACTGAACGCCCATGCTCTCGAGGTCTTTTGCGAGCTTGATGTAGCTTTCGATGTTGTGGATGGGGCTCGTGGTGTAGCAGATGGTGCCCGATGCGTGAGCGCCGCACTTGATAGTCTCGTCAACGGCGGTCTCAATGTTTCTCAGGTCGTTGAGCGCATCGAATATACGGATGATGTCGATGCCGTTTTCAACGCTCTTTCTGACGAAAAGGCGAACGACATCGTCGGGATAATGCTTGTAGCCCAGAAGGTTCTGACCTCTGAGGAGCATCTGCAGCTTGGTGTTCGGGCACGCCTTGCGGATTTTGCGCAGGCGCTCCCACGGATCTTCGTTGAGATATCGCAGGCAGGAGTCGAACGTAGCGCCGCCCCAGCACTCGAGCGAATAGTAGCCCGCCTTGTCAAGCTCGGGCAGTATTGCCTCGAAATCCTCATAGGGCATACGGGTCGCGATAAGCGACTGGTTCGCGTCTCTGAGGACAGTCTCAGTGAAATTTACTTTCATATATTTCGCTCTCCTTTGGATTTTATAAACTTATTTGAATCAGAACTCGATGCGCGAAACAATGTAGCTTTCGAGCTCGTCTATAGCGATGCGCTCCTGCTTCATCGTGTCGCGGTCGCGCACTGTCACGCAGTGATCCTCGACGGAGTCAAAGTCATAGGTGATGCACAGCGGAGTACCGATCTCGTCCTGGCGGCGATAGCGCTTGCCGATGGAGCCGGTCTCGTCGAAATCGACCATGAACTTGCGGCTCAAGTCGTCGCAGATCTTTATAGCCTCTTCCGAAAGCTTCTTCGAGAGGGGAAGCACCGCGGCCTTGTAGGGCGCGACAACGGGGGAGAGATGGAGCACCACGCGGGTGTCGTTCTTCTCTGCGTCGATAACTTCCTCGTCATATGCTTCGCAGAGCAGTGCAAGTACGGTTCTGTCGAGTCCGTAGGTGGACTCTATAATATAGGGAATGAACTTCTCGTTTGTCTCGGGATCGAGATAGTCCATCTTCTGGCCGCTGTATTCCTGATGCCTCGTCAGGTCGAAGTCAGTTCTGTTGTGGGTGCCGTTTATCTCGCCCCAGCCGAACGGGAAGAGGAACTCTATGTCGCACGCGGCTTTCGCGTAGTGGGCGAGCTTCTCGTGGTCGTGGAAGCGCAGATGCTCGGGAGCTATGCCGAGATCCTCAAAATACTTCTTCCCGAACTGCTTGAAGTAGTCGTAGAGCTTATTGTCCGAACCCTTCTTGCAGAAGGTCTGGAACTCCATCTGCTCGAACTCTATCGTTCTGAAGGTGAAGTTGCCGGGGGTTATCTCGTTCCTGAACGCCTTGCCGATCTGACCGATGCTGAAGGGCAGCTTCGCTCTCATCGAACGCTGGACGTTGAGGAAGTTTACATATTCACCCTGCGCGTTTTCGGGGCGCAGATAGATAACGCTCTTTGCGTCGTTGGTGACTCCGCGGTAGGTCTGGAACATGAGGTTGAATTCTCTTATGTCCGTGAAATTGTGCTTGCCGCAGTGGGGGCAGGGGATCGAATGAGCCTTGATGTACTCAAACATCTCCTCTTTCGTCATCTTGTCGGGGTGGGCGTCGGGATCAAAGTTTTCGATGAGCGTGTCCGCTCTGTGGCGCATCTTGCACTCCTTGCAGTCGAGAAGCGGGTCGGAGAAGCTGGCGATGTGACCGCTTGCCTCCCAGACTTTCGGATGCATGAGAATGTCTGCGTCAACTTCGTAGCTGTTCCTGCGCTCCTGAATGAATCTCTTGCGCCAGGTGTCCTTGACGTTGTTCTTCATTCTTGCGCCGAGCGGGCCGTAATCCCAGGTGTTCGCAAGTCCGCCGTAGATGTCGCTGCCGGCGAAAATGAAGCCTCTGTTTTTACACAGAGCGACGATTTTTTCCATTGTTTTTTCGGTATTATTTAGCATAAGCGTTTACTCCCCTATTATTCATTGTAGCCTATAATAATCTAAAAAATGCCAAAAGTCAAGGCGCGTAAAAGAGATTTTGAGCCCTTGTCCGCCCGCCTTTTTGTGCGCTTTTTCGGGTATGTGTTTTTGTCTGTGCATTTTGCCGAAAATAATGCTGTGAAAGGGCTTAAAAACATAAACAGTAACGAAATATCGATATAAAAAGCGCAATAAAAACTTTTTCGTCAAAGCCGCCTTAAAAAATATTTTTTTGCCCATTCGGGGCTTTTTCAACACTGTATTGACAAATCCGTGTTTTAATGTAAAATTATAGTATTATCTATAATGGGTAGATATTTGAGAAAACAATGCAAAGAGGGGAAGACTGTGGCAAGACAGGAATCAAAAGTTTCGTCATTCTTTCAGAAGATAGGCCCGATGGTGGGCTACAATGCCGCGAGCATACTTTTCGGCGGCGGCGGATACATCATCTCGCTCTATTTTCTGTCGTTTTTGACCGAGGTCGAAAAGCTCAGCGTCGATCAGGCGGGTATGGTTATCGCCATGGCTCATATCTGGGACGCCGTAACCGACCCCGTCATGGGTATTATAACCGACCGCACGCGTTCGAAATACGGCAGACACAGAAGATATCTGCTCTGGGGCGTTATTCCGATAGCCATCTCGTATTTCTGCCTGTGGAACTCGTTCGGCATTTCCGCGACCGGCAACAAGACCGCGACGATGCTCTACTACATGCTCGCGTATATGCTCTATAACACGGCGCTGACTCTCGTCACCGTGCCGCATGTTGCGATGCTGCCCGTTATTGCGCCCGATTATTCCCTGCGCACTCAGTATAACTCCGTGCAGTATATAATGAACTCCGTCGGCATGGTTTCGTCGTTCCTGCTCGTGTCGCTGTCGCTCGGCTTTACGAACATGGAGATGACCGCCGCGTCAAGACCGAAGTTCATGTTCTTCGGCGCAGTGTTGTGCCTGTGGTTCTCGCTGCCGCTGCTCGTGACTTTCAAATGCACGAAAGAGCCGAGCTCGCTCGACATGAAACTGCCGCCTTTCAACGCGACTATGCTCTTTGAAGAGTACAAGCAGGTTTTCCGCAACAAGGCGTTCAGACGCTATTTCGTCCTGAGCTCGATGTACACCATGGCAAAGGGCTTCTATGCAAACTCCAACCAGTATTTCATCAAATACAGTGCCCAGCGCTTCGGCTATTTCAACACCCTGCAAACGATTGCGGGCGCGGCTGAGGCATCCGGCTTCCCCGTCAACTATCTGCTGACGATGAAAAAAGGCAAGCAGCTGTGCGGAAAGCTCCTGACTCCGCTTATGGCGGCGGGACTTATCATAAACCTGTTCATCGGCAAGAGCACTCCGCTCTGGGTCGTCATTGTTTCGATAATCCTCTATAACTTCGGCTTCTCCGGCCCCGGCTTTACCGCCACAAATATCCAGCCCGATGTCACGGACGTTGACGAGATGATAACCGGACGCCGCCGCGAGGGCGTTATCTCGACCTTCAACACGCTCATCAAAAAGACCATAAACGGTCTCATGAGCGCGTTCACCGGATTTATTCTCAAAGGCTTCGGCTTCCGTACCGGCGCAGAGGGCGCGAATGCCCTCGAACAGACCGCAAAGGGCATATTCGGACTGAAAGTGACTTACTGCATCCTGCCGCTCATCTTCGTCGGTCTCGTCTATGTCTGCGTGTTCACCTATAAGATGACCCGAGAGGATCACAAGATGATAACCGAGGCTATAAAAGAGAAGAAAGAGACAGGCAAGTGCTCTCTGACCCCCGAGCAGATGAAGCGCTGCGAGGAGATAGCGGGTCAGAGCTTCGGCGATATGTGGATCGGCAAACCCTCCGCAGAGACCCTTGTGACCGAGCTTGACTAAAAGACCCATGAAAGGATCAATAAATTGTCTACCAAGAAAGAAAACATCAGAAATTTCAGCATCATAGCGCATATCGACCACGGCAAATCAACCCTCGCGGACAGACTCCTTGAGCTCACCGACTCCGTGGCGAAGCGCGATATGACTGCTCAGATACTTGATAACATGGATCTTGAGCGCGAGCGCGGAATAACTATAAAGGCGCACGCGGTCAAAATGGACTATACCGCGAGCGACGGCGAGGTCTATGAATTGAATCTTATAGACACTCCCGGCCATGTCGACTTCAACTACGAAGTCTCGCGTTCCCTTGCCGCCTGCGAGGGTGCGGTGCTCATAATCGACGCGTCGCAGGGAATCGAAGCGCAGACGCTCGCGAACACATATCTGGCGCTCGACCACGACCTTGAGATAGTCCCCGTTATCAATAAAATAGACCTGCCCGCCGCCGACCCCGACAGAGTTGCTTCCGAGGTCGAGGAGGTCATAGGCCTCGATTGCTCGAACGCTCCGCGCGTCTCGGCAAAGACGGGCGAGAATGTCGAAGAGGTTCTCGAACGCATCGTTCTCGATATCCCCGCGCCCGTAACCGATGATAACGCGCCGCTCAGAGCGCTCATATTCGACTCGGTCTATGACAGCTACAAGGGCGTTATCGTTTATGTCAGAATAAAAGAGGGCAAGATAAAGCCCGGCGACACCATGCGAATGATGGCGACCGGCGCGCAGTTCACGGTCGTTGAAGTCGGCTATATGCGCGCCACGAGTATGGAGCCAGCCGATGAACTGACCTCCGGCGAGGTCGGCTATATCACCGCCTCGATAAAGACCGTCAGCGACGCCCGCGTCGGCGATACCGTAACGACTGCGGAGAATCCCGCAAAAGAGCCGCTTGCAGGCTACCGCAAGGTGAACCCGATGGTTTTCTGCGGAGTCTATCCCGCCGATGGCGCGGACTACGAAAATCTGCGCGACGCGCTCGAAAAGCTCCAGTTAAACGACGCTTCGCTTTCATATGAGCCGGAGACCTCCGGCGCGCTCGGCTTCGGCTTCCGCTGCGGCTTCCTCGGTCTGCTCCATCTCGAGATAATCCAGGAGCGCCTTGAGCGCGAATATGACCTCGACCTCGTGACCACCGTTCCGAGTGTCATATATAAGATACACCTGACCGACGGCAGCGTTATAGAGATAGATAACCCGACCCACTATCCCGACCCGGTCAATATAGATTACAGCGAAGAGCCGTTCACCAACGCGCATATCTATTCTCCGCCCGAATATGTCGGCGCTATAATGGATCTGTGCCAGGAGCGCCGCGGCGTGTTCAAGAACATGACCTATATCGCCTCCGACCGCGTGGACATCCTCTATGAGCTGCCGCTCAACGAGATAATCTATGATTTCTTCGATTCGCTCAAGTCGCGCACCCGCGGCTATGCATCGTTTGACTATGAGATAACCGATTACCGCCGCTCGAACCTCGTTAAACTCGATGTTCTCCTGAATGGCGATATAATCGACGCGCTCTCGTTTATTATCCACGCCGACAAGGCGTATGGACGCGCGAGAAAGATAGCCGAAAAGCTCAAGGACAACATCCCGCGCCAGCTGTTTGAGATTCCGATCCAGATAGCCATCGGCGGCAAGGTCATAGCCCGTGAAACAGTCAAGGCGATGAGAAAAGACGTTCTTGCCAAGTGCTATGGCGGCGACATAACCCGAAAGAAGAAGCTGCTCGAAAAGCAGAAAGAGGGCAAGAAGCGTATGCGCCAGTTCGGCACGGTCGAAGTGCCGCAGGAGGCGTTTATGGCGGTTCTCAAGCTCGACGACGATTGACAGACAAAACAAACAAAGCTGTAAATTACCTGACCTGCGGCGATCGGTAATTTACAGCTTTTTGCTTTTTTGACTGTCTGTGATTTATTTTTTGGCGGCAACGCTTTTCTGCATACCGTCAAGCTTAGCAAGAACGGCGGCGTACATATCGCATAGTGAAAGCGAAATGAAGTCGGCAGGCTGCGAAAAATCGTTGTTGACCCATTCCTCGATTATGCCCAGGGAGCCCTTGACCATAAAGGTGTATGTTGTGTTTAAGGTCAGGTCGTCAAGGTCGGGGAATTTTTGTCTCCACTCGTTTGTTATGTCGCGGCGATTTATCTCGCAGCATTCGTCCAAAAACTGTTTGCTGCCGTATTTGCCGAACAACGCGTCGCAAAATGAACGCTCAGCCTCCACGGTCTCTATTATTTTGTTTATCCGGGGGAAGTCGCTTTTTGTGTAGTTGCAGTTTCTCACGGCATCGCAGAGACGCTCGTAGACTATGCTTTCTATTTGACCCAAAAGGTCATAAACATCGGCATAGTGGGCATAGAAAGACCCTCTGTTGACGTTGGCTGCTTGGCAGAGCTCCGTTACCGAAATTTTGTCTATGGGCTTTTGCTTGAGCAGTGAAATGAAGCTCTCGCAAAGCAGCTGCTTTGTTATTAAAATGCGGCGGTTTTCCATGAAATCTTTGCCTCCGTAGGTTGTCAACTGAACAAAAAAGCCCCGATTTGTTCAGCTGCGCACAAATCGTAAATTTTTGTTGATTGACGCAACAAAGCGTAAAGATTATACTATAAATGCAGTTATAAGTCAATCTTACAATGCGAAGGGAGGGGACGAAATGGAAGCGGCATTGGAACTGTTGCTTAAGGCACTCGAGATGTCTGGCAAGGCGCTTTATTGGGTTACTATAGGCCCGATAATAGAGCTTATAAAGCTGATTTTCGGAATCGCTTAAATTTAACGAGGAGGGAAAAGTAATGGAGATTATCCAGAGAATTTTAGAAGCGTATTTTGAGTATGTAAGATTTATTCTTGAGCACATTTTTTGGTTCATTCCGAAATAAGAGAGACTGCATTTTAATGCAGAGCTGAAGAAAAAATAAAAGGTCATAATTCGAGCGGTTGCTGCGATTATGACCTTCTTTTTTTATTTGTTTTCCGCGCCGAAATCAGTTTTTCGGGCTGTCCGCGGCCGCGCGCATCGTCATGACGACTGTAAAGGTGTCTCCCTTGTCGTCGGTCACAAGCCGTCCGCCGTATTTTTCAGCAGTGTCTCTGAGAATCTTCAAACCGTAGCCGTGCTCGCCTGTTCTTGCCTTTTTCTTCTCTTCGTAGTCCGGCGCAATGTCATTTTCGCCGGAAATATAGAGCATACCGTCATCTGGGTTTGTAAAGCTCTTTATCTTTACATATCTTTTCCCGTCGATTGCCTTCGCCGCATTTATCGCGTTGTCGAAAATGTTGACATATGCCTTGCATATATCTATTTCTTCTATGTCGAGAGTCTCCGGAACGCGCAGGTCAAAGTCGAAATCGATTTCGTTTTTTCTGCATTCCGCGGCCTTGTTCGAGGCTATCGCATTTACGAGCGGATTCTCACAAAACCGCTCTATTTTTATGTCCGAAACCTCTGTTTTCAGCTGGGCGAACATCCTTTTTGCCGCCTCCTTGTCGCCGTCCGTGCCGTTTTCCATTATCTCGTAGGCGGTCTGCACCATGTTCGCGAGGTCGTGGCGTATCTTTCTCGTCTCAACGCTGTTTTTCTCGACATTTTTGTAGTATTCGAGATTGACGCTGTTCTGATATTTCTGCATCTTCAGCGCCTCGCGCAACTTTTCGTTCTGCGAAGAGCGGTTCATGACATAAAAAAGTATGACGTCCGCGGCGATACTGAATACAGCGACAATTGCAAAAATCATCAGCATCGTGCGGTCACGGTCTTTGAACAATGAGAGCGGGTTGTTTTCGGTTGCCCAGTCGAAGTGGTTCAGTAATATAAGACATGTGTCGAGCAGCAGCATTTGACTCAGCGGGAATATAATGAACGCGAGCATCGAAGCCGGTCTTATTGAACCGCCCTCGAGCTTGCGCTTTCTGAAATATGTAAACGCAATGAAAATTATTGTGTAAACGAGCAGAAACGGTGTTAGTATAAGATTTGCTTCCGGGGTGTTGCTGCCTATGCCCAATGCATTCAATATCGGAACGAGAAGAGCGGTGGTGCACGACTCCAGTGCGAAAATGGTTATCGCCACAAACGCTTTCGTTCTGAATTTTTCTTTGTAGAGCGCTATCGCGCAGACAAAATAATACGCGAGCGGCAGCAGAACCAGAAACGACGGGGCAACAAAGGTCACGAATTTCTGCGAGACAACCAAAAATACAAACGGAACGGTGGTTATCAAAAAGACAAGGTGTTTATTAAACTTAGGCGTCAGGTTATACCAAAGAAAGCCGCCCTGAAGCAGAGCGAGCATTATGTTGTTGACATACCATAAAAATTCGTAAATAGATTCGGACATTGTTTCCCCTCCCCCCAAAGCCGTTATTCCATAATACTCAATATATCCTCCGCGCGGTCGGCAATATAATCCGCGCCGCCGTCTTCGAGCACTTTTCTTTCACGGAATCCCCACGACACACCGATGCACGGCAGATTCGAGTTCCGTGCCGTGAGCACATCGACATCGGAATCGCCGGAATAAACAGCTCTTGCGGGGTCTGCGCCGAGCAGCTTCATCGCGTATAAAACGCCGTCGGGAGCGGGCTTTTTCTGCCTGTCCTCCGTCTGACCGACTGCGGCGTCAACGAGTCCGCCGAAGTAGTCCTCGCACAGCCCGATTACCGCCGGCTCGAACTTGTTCGACACAACGGCGATTTTGACCCCGCGCTCGCGCAGCTTTTTCAGCAGCTCCATTATCCCCGGGTAAGGTGCGGTTTTGTTGGTCATATTATCTTTGTAGTGCGCCTTGAAAACGGCGAGACAGTCAGCTTCAGTCTTTTCGTCCGTGCCCTCGGGCACTGCAAGGTGAATGAGCCTCGCCACGCCGTTGCCGACAAATCTTCTGACCTCGTCCGTTGTGCGCTCGGGAAAGCCGAATCGGCGCAGGGCAAAATTCGTGCTGTCCCGAAGATCGTCGAGCGTGTTCAGCAGAGTTCCGTCAAGGTCAAATATAATATAATTGTATTTCATGAGTATGCTCCTCGGATTTTGCTTTTTTCGTGCATATACTTATTATATCGTAGATTTTTTCTATGTCAATGCGGAGTTCACAAAGTGTTTACAAATAAATTGTTGACAAAATCTGCAAGGAGTTGTATAGTATGAATTGTAAGTTAGCACTCGAACATCGAGAGTGCTAATGAACAAAACGAAAGGCAGAGACAGATGGAACTGAGCGAGAGAAAAGAGAAAATTCTTGCGGCAGTTGTCGAGCAGTATATAAAGACCGGCGAGCCGGAGGAGGGCAAGGAGGCTTACGACCCGAATAACGCAAAGCCGATCGGCATAGACGTTATCCCCAACGAGATCGACAACCTTGTCTATGCAGCGCAGAAATCCATAATCTTCACCGCAAAAAGCGGCGAAAGCGCACCCCACGGCGTGGGCAAATACGAATGGTGGCGCGCCGTTGTTTGCGAATGGGATGCCGAAGCCGGCAATTACAGGATAATT
>ENA-ORPK01003081-ORPK01003081.1-human-gut-metagenome-genome-assembly--contig:-NODE-3081-length-10706-cov-2.350859_pt1 | contig 10706 bp, 10 predicted proteins | sample MGYA00242139_ERZ509068 | MGnify/ENA primary metagenome ERZ509068 (study PRJEB26280, sample SAMEA2338687) | human gut metagenome | biome: human gut; feature: human-associated habitat; material: faeces... | reverse complement strand
GTTTTCCAGCTGAGCGCGGGCCGCAGGTCAAACGTCTCCACCGGGTGACCGATCGGGTGGTAGCCATACATGGCGATGCCGCCGCGTACCATACCGAACTGCAGCTCGGGCAGCGCCAAAGCGGCGCCGCTGTTGGCCGCGTGGAGAAGCGGGGCATATCCGGCCTCGTGCGCAATGTTCGCATATTCCAGGAACCGTTTGCCCTGCTCAAGCGTAAAACTGTGATCCGCAAGCTCCGAAACGGCAAAATGCGTGAACATACCGTCAAAGACGAGATTCGGGCAATCCGGCAAAAGACGCAGCGCTTCGCGGAAGTCCTCGGTGCGTTTGAACCCGATGCGGTTCATACCGGTGTCGATCTTGAAGTGGAACCGGCAGAGCTTTCCGAGACGCGCCGCCGTGTTTTGCAGCTCTTGCAGCGTATGTGTCGAAAAGACCGTCGGGATTAGATCGTTTTCAACAATGCACGAAAGATGCGTATCCATGGAAGCGCCGAGGATCAGGATCGGAATCGTGACGCCTGCGGCGCGAAGACGTGCGCCCTCCTCGGCGATGGCAACGCCAAGGTAATCCGCGCCGTGCTTTTGTACAAAGCGGGCGACCTCTTCGATGCCGTGACCGTATGCGTTGGCCTTGACGACAGCGAGGTATTTCGTTCCGGGCTTTTGCAGCGCCTTGATCACGGAAATATTGTGAGCAATGTTATTCAGTTGGATCTCTGTGTTGGTTGCGCGCAGCATGACGCCACCTCCTTTTTCAATTGCGTGGCCGTTCCGGGAACACCGGCCTTACGCTCTGCGATAAACGACGCTGCCGTTGATGATGGTGAATTCGCAGACCGCGCGGTAATCAAACGGATGCCCGCTGTATACGGCGATGTCCGCGTCAAAACCGGGCGCAATCTGTCCGATGCGATCGGAAAGCCATACGGCTGCCGCGGCGTTTTTCGTGATACTGGCAAGCGCCGTTTCTTCATCGAGCCCCTCGCGTACCATAAGGCCCGCGCAGACGGGCAGGTACTGGATCGGAATGACCGGATGATCCGTCATGAGGGCGAAGGGGATGCCCGCGTCGTGCAGGAGCTTCGGCGCATGATAGGTCTTGTTGCGCAGCTCGATTTTGGAACGCTCGGAGAGGAGGGGGCCAAGAATCACGGGAATGCCCTGCGCAGCCGCCTGCTCCGTCAGAACGTCCGCGATGAGATGCCCCTCTGTGCAGTGGTCGAGCGAAATGCGAATATGGAATTCCCGTGCGAGCCGCAGTGCGGTCAGAATGTCGTCCGCGCGGTGCGCATGGATCTTCATGGGCAGGTCGCCGGAGAGTACGGGCAGCAGCGCCTCAAGGCCGAGGTTTTTGGCAGGCGGCTTTGTGCCGTTCGCTTCGGCGTCCTCGATCGACTTTGCATACTCCTGCGCATCCGTAAGAGCCTTGCGGAAAAGGGAGGCGATGGCCATGCGGGTATAGGGCGCGGCCTTTTTGTCGCCGTATACGCGCTTAGGGTTTTCACCGAGCGCACCCTTCATGGCGACGGGAGCCTTGATCAAACGATCCTCGATAGTCCGGCCATACGTCTTGAGCGCGGCGAACTGGCCGCCGATGACGTTCGCGGAACCCGGACCGGTCACGACCGTGGTGATACCGGCGGCGACCGCCTCATCAAAGCAGGGATCGTACGGATTCAGACCGTCGATCGCACGCAGTTCCGGCGTGATAGGATTCGAGACTTCGTTTCCGTCCGCGCCCTCACGTCCCATGCCGTCTTCCCACATGCCGATGTGGCAGTGCGCGTCAATGATACCGGGGATCACATGACGGCCGGAAACATCGATTACTTCGGCCTCGGGCGCTTCCAGCCGCGCCGCGGCGGCGTGGATCTTTCCGTCCCGGATGAGTACGTCGCCAACGAAGGGATCACCGTTCATGGTATGAACGATACCGTTTTTTAAAAGCAGCATCAAAAATCGCCTACCTTATCTTTCGTATATCTTATTATTATCGCCAAGTTTTCCCTTCTTGGCAAGCAAGAATTTTATAAAACTGCGGAAGCCGGGTGACAGACCGGAATAACGGGGGGCGCAGACAGCGGAGCTGCCCGCCCTTGGACGGCGCAGCGCTCGAAATCACCGGTCAAAATGCAGCCGAGCAGACAGAAGCGCAGACATCAAGTCGGAATGACCACCGCGGAGAAAGAGCGATTCGGGAACAAAATACACTCGCACATTCGGATGTGGCGCAGAGCGGACGGCTCCGTATCGCCGAATCGCGAGACGTGCGAGTGCTTTTCAGTGAGATTACTCCGCCTAGGCGGTGGTGCGCTTACTCTTCACGCAGTTTACGGCGCAGCACCGTATTGATGGCAAGGCCGGCCGATGCGATGAAGATCAGCGTTGCCCACAGCAGGGGCTTCGACGTATCGCCTGTGGTCGGGATCGGCTCATCCATGGGCTTATCATAGACGACAACATCGGCGTTGCGCTTGATGAGACCGCCGAATACGAACGCCTGATCTGCTCCGTTGATAGTCAGCGTCGCATCTGCGGGAACCGAGATCGTGCCGTTTTCGACGGAGAGCTTTGTGCCGTCATCCTTGGGCAAAACCTGTATTTTAGAGTCGGTGTTGCCGCTCAGATCCAGGTCTTTGTGATTGTCCGTTTTGTTCAGCAGCATCGCCAAGACGGTGTTCGGCTTGGTTCCGGCAACAACGGGGGAAGCCGCGCTGCCCTTCACAATGAGCTTGCCGTCCGTTGCCGCGGTGTTCGCGACCTTATCGCATACCTCGCCGATCAGGCCGCCCGCTTTTTCGGAGGCGAGCACAAAGCCTTCGGACCTGCAGCTGTCCAGCGTAATCTGGTCCGGAGGATAACCGATCGTGCCCTCGGGGAATCTGCCGTCATAGGCCGGGGTGGTATCGACAACTTGTCCGAAGAAACCGCCCGCGACAGTACCCGTAACGTCGCCGGTCGCCTTGCAGCCGGTATAGTCGCCGCGATCCGCTTTGCCCGCAAAGCCGCCTGCCACACCATTGCTGTTCGTGACGTTGCCCTTTGCCGTGCAGTTATCAAAGGAAGCATACATGCTTCTGTTGTTGGAGTTCATCGCCGCGCCGATAAATCCGCCGGCGGGAGCGCCGCCGCTCGTGATCGTGACATCGGCCGTACATCCCGTGACCTCATGCCCTTTTTGACCGAGATTGCAGTTCCAGCCGAGATTGCCGAAAAAGCCGCCCACACCATAATCTCCAGTCACACCGGAAGCGTCTATTTTTCCTTTGGTCGTACAGTTTTTAGCTATGGTATGCGCACCGGGCCATGCGATAAAGCCGCCTATCTCTACTTTGCCGAAAGCGGTAATGTCAATTCCCGTTACATCGCAGTTCGTCATTTTGGGGTTTTCCCAGCCCCTCTGCGTCTGCACGACAAATCCGCCAACGCCGCAGCCCTCGCCTTCACCGTTGACTATTACCTTAAAACCATTAACATCGCAATTATCGAATACCATATTTGAATTTTTTTGCAGGATAGGCGAGAATCCTGCTATAAATGCCGCGCCATTCTCGGCGTTGACCACAAGATTCTTAACAGTACAATCGTTCATCCATGGCCATGACATAAATGCGCACATACCGCCTACCCAAGCCTTTGGGTCGGTGTCGTGACTTCTACGTCCTCAACGGTAACGCGGTTTACAACGCCCTCTATATAGTTAGCAAGGGTGCCAAAGCGTCCTTCTTTTGTGGGATCATTCACGGCATTCACGGTAGCCTTAACGCCTTTAAGGGTCAGATCATGTACACGTTCGATTACCTTAATTATGTTGCCATCAGCATCTGTTTCTACACCGCCTGCTTCGATGCCGTTAAAGAAGCCGCCTCGAATATTATTACCGCCAACAACAATTTCAAAGTTGCTTATTGTCTTGTTATTTCCGTTAAATTCGCCCTTAAATGATTTGATCGGCGTCCAGAGCATTCCGCCAAGGTCAATGTCGGCTGCAAGCTTTATCGTCTTGCCGGCAAAGTCGGTTTGGGCGATGCCCTCTGCGGTGCCGTTTGCAATGTTTGCAAAGCCGACGAGATCGGCAGCGCAGGAAAGCGTATAGACGGTTTCCTTGTCCAAATACCAGCCATAGTCGGCGGACACATCTGCGAGCGCCGAAGCAGGAATCAAAACGAAAGCGAGCAGTAGGACAATCAGAACGAAACAAATCCTCTTCATATTTTGTTACCCCCAATTGATGATTTATCCAGACAAGTGGACGATAGGTGGTTGAAAACAGAGCTTCTGCTGTCTGGAAAAAAGCCGACGTTCAAAGAACGCAGACTTTAATCCTAGTTTTAATTTTACCATCATCCGAAAACATAAGGAGATATAGTTGTGACGATATTCGCAACGTTTGTGTACAAGACAATCGCTCCGTGCAGAATCAAGGCGCAGGGCGACGGAGACACGCAGAATTGTAGGACTGTGCTCGGCCACAGTATGACAAAGCCGTTTTGCGTATAATAGAAAACGACGGCTTGCTCAGCTTGCTGCGGGGGGCGCAATACCGGCGGCATCGCAAAGCGGAAAAGCATGAGGCAATCCTTCCTCAGATGCCGCTTACAAATCGCTGCCTTTGATTTACGTCCCTTCAGCGCCAACACGGAATCAATCGGTTTGGCTTCTTCCTAATAATATCAATCTGCTCGTTACGCGATCGATTCTTTCCGTTTCCGATATTATGGAACGAACATGGAAAACGGCGCAGTAACGCAAGCGTGAAGCCGCGGCTCATCCCGCGGGCAGCAAGAGAATGCGCATTTGATAGGCCTTTTCCTTCTGCGGGTCGAACGGCCAGAGCAGCCGTGTTTCAGACAAGACAGGGATCCCGCGCCGCGCGACGTCCGCGATGGCCTGCGCCGCGCCCTCAACGCCGCCCTCAACGCCGACCCGCTGCTCTTCGAGACCGAGGAACAGACCGTGCCCCGCAAGAGCGAGCAGCTGTGCCGTGCATTCGGAAGCGATCGCGCCGTTCAGCTCGCTGATCCTGCGGAGAACGGGGACGGGATCAAAGTCGAGATAGCGTCGGTACACTCTGAGCATCTGCGGAAAAATGGCGAGCAGCTGGGAATGTACCCCGCAGCAGACCACATAGTCCGCGGGAATGCCAAGCTTGTCCAGTTCGGCAGGCCGCCTGCGCGACATTGCCTGTTTCATGCGCGCGAGAAATAGATCCGCAAAGGCATCCGGCCGTGCTCCGCCGACACGCAGACTTGTTTTGAGCGCCTCTAGGAGCGTGTCCGCGGTTTCGCGATAAATATCTGGCGTGACGCCGAGAAGGTCGGCTTCCAGCAATCGAATCTTCGCCGAGTCGGCGTCTTGACGTTTTAGTCCTTCCCGCATGGCGTCTGTATTGAGATCCAGAAGGGTCAGTTGCGAAAAGTGCGCCGCAAGCCGCCGCAGATCGAGATCGTTGCATTCCCCCGCGCCGACCAGGACCGCGGTCGCGCCCGGCGGCGCTTGCCTGGTGATATACGCTGTGAGCGATGCACGGTAGTCGCGCCAATTCTCATATGCGTTTGGAATGCGCTGCAAGGAAAGCAGCGCGTCATAAAGGTTTTCCATTCTGTTGATTCAAAGAACGCCTGGAACGCCTCGCGCGCCGAGCGGCGCAGCGAAATGCCCGAGGCGTATATCCAATCGAAAGAGATGCTTGCCTCAGATCGCGGCGCCGAGATCGAACGCCGTTTTCAAGGCGGGATGCCCGGCAATGTCGCCCGGGTCATTCACGCCGCCCGCAAACACAGTGCCGGCAAGCCTGCATTTGTCAAAGCAGCAGATCCAGCCCTGCAGCCCTTGGATCGCGTGCGCATCGGCGTCCGGCGCATCATCCGCAGCGGTTGAGAGAAAATAAATATCACGGAAGCTGTAATCCCCGGCATAGATCGGGTTGCAGCGATCCAAAAGCGTTTTCAGCTGCCCGCTCATTTCATAGTAATAGATCGGCGTGGCAAAGACAACGACATCGGCATTTTTCACCTTGTCCGCGATAGCGTTTGCATCGTCGTCAATGACGCAGCGGCCAAGCGACTGACAGGCAAGACACCCCCTGCAGAACGCGATTGTGTGACTGGAGAGCGATACAAGCTCCGTTGAATGCCCGGCCGATTCCGCGCCGCGTCGAAAAGCGTCCGCCAGTGCGGCGGAATTGCTCTGCCTGCGAAAACTCGCGCTGATGATCAAAACGTTTTTTTTCAAAACTGAATCCCCCTGCTGCATTCTCTTATCAAGCATTATACCGCATCGACCCGCGGAGCAGTCAAGCAGTATCGCAAACCGATTCTGTGCGGCTGTTCGCCGCGCTGCGTTGGCGGACGGAGTCGCCCGCCGCGGCCGCTGATTTCCGTAAAAGAGTGCTTTTGACGCAATTTGACACATCTGTGTCGAAAGGCTACATAAACGTTCGAGCGATACGCGCCGTCGGCACTTGAATTCCTGACGCGAGAACGTGCAGAATGAAATAGAACAAATTCTTTTCTGCAGGTGATCATGAAGCTCGCTGTATATGAGCCAACAGAATACAGCCGATATCTGGAGGGGCTGCTGCGTCAGATCAGGGACGTCGCAGGCTCGACGATCACATTTTATGAAGATCTGCAATTCATGGTGGAGGATATCGAAAGCGGCGGAGACAGCTTTGACATTCTCATCGTTGTCTGCGGCGAGCGGCCCAGCGAGGGCATCAAGGCGGCGTATCAGATCAAATTCCACCTAGCCGACTGTCAGATTATTTTTATCCAGCAAAGCGATCTGCTCATACCTGAGGTATACCGGGTCGAACACGTTTGCGCGCTTTCAAAGAAACATGTGCCGCTGCTGCTGATCGATGCGGTGCAGAAGGCGGTCAAGAATCTTTTGGAAAAAGACAGGCGCGTGATCTATGTGAACGTAGACCATGAAAAACGCTATATCCCGCTCCGAAACGTTTTCTATCTTGAACGCGTACAGCGGAAAACGAAGATCTGCTATGAAACGAACATGGGGAAAAAGGCAGAGATTGAAACCTCGTTTTCCGTACAGCAGATCCTGAGCCCCTTTCAAAAGAACCCGTTCGTGCGCTGCCATAAGAGTATATTTGTCAACATGCAGAAGATCGAGGGCTTTCATTCCGCATATCTGCTGCTGACGAGCCAGGAACGGATTCCGATAGGCAGAGCATATCAGACGCAGGTAAGAGCCGCGTTTTTGAAATTCGCGGACAGCAATCTCGTCGAGTATTGAGCGTATTTCTGTCGATTCAACAGAAATTCATGTCGATTCGACACATTTTCATCACAATGATTTCACTTCCGTTATGATGGTCTTGTTGAAATACAGATGTCTTTGCTGTTTATGCAGCGGAAAGGAGTTCATATGCTGTGCCCGAATTGCGGGAGAAACGTAAACAGGGGCGACAGGGTCTGCGGCCATTGCGGGACGCGCCTGCCCTACGAAAAGATGAGCGATCTGGAAGCGGCGCCTCCGCTTTCGTTTCTGAAAGGGGAGCAGCGCGGCAGCGGAACGGAAGCGCTGCAAAACGCGGTGAACAGCCAGGCGCAGAGGATCCGCGAACTTGCGTCAGAGGTCGAGTTTCTTCGAATGTGGGAAGCGAGATCGTACGGAAAGACAAAGCGTGTGCTCTGTCGATCGTATCGCTGGTGCTTTGCCTGCTGCTTGTAGTCATAAGCTTCGTGCTTGTGGCCAACCTGCGTTCTGTTAAACAGGAGACGGACAAGCTGTCTGTCGATGTGCCGGAGCTGAGCAAGCGGATAGGGGATGAAATGAACGAACGCACAAAGATCGAAAGTGAGTTGCTGGATGCGCTGAAAGAAAAGCCGGAACGGGTGCAGTTGCGCCTCGAGGAGAATTTGCCTGATGGCGTAGCAGGAACCGTGGAGATAACGTTGCCGCTTCCGTGCACGATCGGCGATCTGCCCACGCTTCCGGCGTATAAGCCGACGCTCGACGGCTATGTCTTTTCGGGATGGAACACAAAGCCGGACGGCACCGGGGATAAATACGACCCCGGACAAACGCTGACAGAAGACCTTACGCTCTATGCACAATGGCTGGCACCGGAGCCGCCGCCGCCGACGCCGGAGCCGACGCTGGAGTCGACGCCAAAGCCGGCGCCGGGACAGGACGGGGAAACGTCGAACGGCGAAGCGGACGCCGATCCGCAAACAGAGGAATGATGCGGGCAAATTGCCCAGGATACAAGCAAACAGATCGTGAGATTGGGAGGGAGAGGATTCATGTGGAACTGTCCGAATTGTGAAACGGAAAACGCTGAGGAAACAAAGACCTGCCTGGTTTGCGGCGCGCAGCGGCCTGCGCCCGGCTGGACGGGCGGCATAAACGCCGACAAAACCTGCGGAGCGGCGCGCGGCGTACAGGAACCGACGGGAGAGACGGGCTGGCGCTGCACCTGCGGCACACGCAATGGAGATGACGCGCGCTTCTGCATAAACTGCGGAGCGGCGCGCAGCGTACAGGAGCCGCCGAGGGAGATGGACTGGCGCTGCGTTTGCGGTATGCAAAACGGAAACGACGCACGCTTCTGCAAAAACTGCGGAAAGCCGAAAGGCAGTGCGGCAGGGACTGTGACCACGGCGCCAAAGACGGGGGTTCAGGCCGAGTACAAAGCGCTGGAAACGAGAGCAAATATGATGCGCGGTCTTGCGATTACCTGCATTGCGGCGATGCTGTTCGTCCTGTTTTTGTTGCCCTACGCCGCTGCGGCCTATACGAGTCAGTATACGGTCTATAACAACATGGCGGGCCTCAACGGCAGCATTGAACAGATCTGCTCCGTTGTGCTGCTCTGCTTCGCGCTTTTGCCGATTCCGTTCCTGCTGATGAAGCAGACCGTAACCAAGCGCAATCTGCCAGTTACCATGTCTGCGGTGAGCGCGGGGGCAATCGCGATCTACAGCGCCGTCATCTGGTTTGGCAGCACGCTTCCAACGGCTGTGCCGTTTATGATCATCCTGTCGGCGGCGGCCGAGGTGCTTTGCACTGTCAAGTACATCGAAGCGCTGAAGGCGATGGACAATCTCATGTTCCGGCCACAGGCATTGTGAAGTACAAAAACGGATATTTGATAAGAGTGAGGGAGGAATAACAGTGATAATTGCAGGTGCAGCTTTATCAGTTCTCGGAATCGGCCTAACGATTTGGGGGTTCTGTTTGAACAACAGTCTGGAAGCACAGTTTAAAGCGTATCTTCTCACCGGAAATGAAAACCCCGGCACAGTCTTGATCGTTATTGGCATAATTGCTCTGGTCAGCGGCATTGTCCTTCTCATTGTCGGGAAGACGAAGAAGTCTCCTTCGGAACTAATAAAAGGAGCTACTACCCTGAACTGGCGCGGTAGGACATGTCCTTATTGCGGGAGAAAGCTGGACGGTTCCGCTGTGTTTTGTCCTTTCTGCGGAAAGAGCACGGCTGTTAAAGCGAATGTATGTCCAGCCTGCGGAAGCGCCCTTCCGGCAGGGAGCGCCTTTTGCCCCAAATGTGGAAATCGAGCCGACGGATCGACGCGGGGATCCGTGACGTCCGGCGACGGTTGGAGAGCGCCAACCGGTTTTGACCGTTGATCCACCTGATCGCAGTTGTTTAGAGTGTTAGAAAGAAAGTAGGTAAGTAATGGAAACATCGAGTCATTGGACGGCCAAAAAAATAATCGCCTTTATTCTGCTGATTTTAAGCGCTCTTTTGATTATTTTCCCTTGGATGAATGCCTATGTGAGTATCTTGGGGCAGAGGCTTACTATTCCCAGAGTGTTGGATTACTCCAGCCCATCCGGTTATTCAGAATTCAAGACGGAGATATATGAAGGCCTTTCTGAACTTAGTCGGAACATGGCCAGTGAAGAGGGTATATATATGAGCGCGGATCAGGCAATGAGTGTGGTTGAGCTCATTCTTAATGGCAGAATATCTCCGATTGATGCCGCACGTATTTGCTCCGCCGCCGCCAGCATTCTTGCCAAGATGAAGGCTTGTATGGTCAAAGAGTATCAGGATTATTACGGTACGGAAAAGGTGGTTGCTGACTTCATAATAGATGGCGCAGATAAAGCCGCGGTTGCCGCGGTCATTATGTGGGTGCTCATTATAGGCGGTGCGATTGCATTAGCATTCGCTTTGTATTTGTTGATAAAAGATAAAAAATATAGTGCTATTCCATATTTTTGCTTTTCCGCCCTGCTGTTGATTGTTTTTGTCGTGGCGACGTCTAAAGCCAACGACGGAATCAGGCGTTACGTAGGCAGCATGTCGGACGTAGCATACTTACTCGCTGGGATTGACATCGGCAACGGGTTATCTGCGGATTTCAGCGTTTTCCACCTTGGCATTTCCGGAATACTCAGTTTTGTTTTTGCGACAGGCGCGCTTGTGCTTTCCCTGTTGCAAAAGACGGGAGAACGCAGGGCAGAAACTGTCGAGTCGGCAGGCTGGTATTGCAGCACATGCGGCAGATATAGCGAAGGGTATTCCTGGTGCCATGGAATTAGATAATAAGATGGCATGTGCAAGAAAGAAGCTGGACTGGGAAGAAACATTTAAATACTCAATTGATCCAGAAAAAGCAAGACGTTATCGTGCTGAAGCAGCACCTGAAAAAGAAGATACATGTTCTATGTGTGGTAACTTCTGTGCCGTTAAGAATATGAACCGTATTC
>ENA-ORPK01003080-ORPK01003080.1-human-gut-metagenome-genome-assembly--contig:-NODE-3080-length-10706-cov-9.871374_pt1 | contig 10706 bp, 8 predicted proteins | sample MGYA00242139_ERZ509068 | MGnify/ENA primary metagenome ERZ509068 (study PRJEB26280, sample SAMEA2338687) | human gut metagenome | biome: human gut; feature: human-associated habitat; material: faeces... | reverse complement strand
TCCTCCTAATATCTACGCATTTCACCGCTACACTAGGAATTCCGCTTTCCTCTCCTGCACTCAAGAAAAGTAGTTTCAATCCCCTCACGGGGTTGAGCCCCGCACTTTTAAGACTGACTTACTTTCCCACCTGCGCTCCCTTTACGCCCAATAATTCCGGACAACGCTCGCCACCTACGTATTACCGCGGCTGCTGGCACGTAGTTAGCCGTGGCTTCCTCGAAAGGTACCGTCCTACAAAGCTCATTTCCTAGCCTTGCCTCTCGTCCCTCTCAACAGAGCTTTACGATCCGAAAACCTTCTTCACTCACGCGGCGTTGCTCCGTCAGGCTTGCGCCCATTGCGGAAGATTCCCCACTGCTGCCTCCCGTAGGAGTCTGGACCGTGTCTCAGTTCCAATGTGGCCGTTCATCCTCTCAGACCGGCTACTGATCGTCGCCTTGGTAGGCCGTTACCCCACCAACTAGCTAATCAGACGCAGACCCATCGTAAAGCGATAGCTTACAAGTAGAGGCCACCTTTAGTAGGATCCCCATGCGGAAACTCTACAACATTCGGTATTAGCAGTCCTTTCGAACTGTTGTCCCCATCTTTACGGCAGGTTGTCTACGCGTTACTCACCCGTTTGCCACTCGACTTTCAAAAGCAAGCTTTCAATCGTCTCGTTCGACTTGCATGTGTTAAGCACGCCGCCAGCGTTCGTCCTGAGCCAGGATCAAACTCTCCATAAAATTATGAAGAACCTTGATTGGCTCTAATTATCTTTTGGTCTAACCTTCAAAAAATGAAGCTTAGTAAAGAAATTGCCGATTGCTTATGTTCATAATCAATCGATGTTTTTAAAAACATCTGGCTTGAATCACAAATGATTCATGTTGCATTGTTTAGTTTTCAAAGAACAACTTTGTCTTTCGAAGCTCGCTTTCGTTTGAAAGGCTTTGCTTCAAGCGACTCATTTATTGTACCGCATCTCTTTCAGTCTGTCAAGAACTTTTTTATTTTTCTTTTTTGTCTGAAAGACAGCCACTCTGCATGTCCTGCAAGGCGTTTCCACTCAAGGAACGATGTTCTTGCATTCGCTGCTTATCGGCCGGTGTCTTGCGGCGACTTGTAATATGTTACAGGGTTTTCACGTATTTGTCAACACCCTTTTTATATTTTTTTCTTTTACGCATTGCAGAAGCGATAGCCCGCGCCTCTCACGGTCTCGATGTAGTACGGATGCGCCGGATCCGCTTCGATCTTCTCCCGGATCCTGTTGATATGCACGGCCACCGTGGCACTGTCCCCCAATGCATCGATCCCCCAGATCCGTTCAAAGAGCCGTTCTCGTGAAAAGACAATGCCACGGTTTTCCATGAAGAACTGCAGGATCTCGAATTCCCGATTCGTCAGATGAATTTCCCGCTGCTGACAAAACACGCGGCGAGAATCCGGCTCCAGGACAAGGTCCTTGCAGGCCAGCCTCTTCACCACAGCCCCGCCCTCCCCTTTCAGTTGCGCATAGCGCGAGAGATGTGCCTTGACCCGTGCCACGAGTTCGCCGGGGCTGAAGGGCTTTGTCATGTAATCGTCCGCCCCAAGGCCAAACCCGCGGATCTTGTCGATATCGGTCTGACGTGCCGACACGATGATGACTGGGATATCGAGTTTGGTCCGGATGCGGCGGCAGAGATTGAATCCATCGATATGCGGGAGCATGAGATCCAGGATGACGAGGTCGAAACGACCGCTCAACGCAGCTACCTGTCCTTTGGAGCCGTCTTCCTCAATCACTACCTCAAAATCAGATGCTTCCAGATAATCCCGCTCCAGCTCTGCGATCTCACGATCATCCTCCACGATGAGGATTTTTTTCATGATGCTCATCCCTTCCTCGCGTCTCTCACTGCGATACCTCGTGTTCTTTCTTCTTGTCCTTTTCGGGAAGCCACAGGCAGATGCAAAGGCCATGCGGCAGGGCCGGGCGGGCCCAGATGCGCCCGCCCATCGCCTCGACGATCTGTGCCGTGACAGCCAGCCCGAGGCCGCTGCCCTTTGCCACACCTGCCCTCGCCTTATCCGTGCGATAGAATGATTCAAAAATTCGCCCGAGATCTTTCTCAGCAACGCCGCGTCCCCGGTCCTCCCCTTCCAGGAGATAGCCGCCGTCTCGTTCCTGCAGGCGAAACGTCAAGCTGCCCGCGCACGCACCTCTGTATTTTATCGCATTGCTCAGGAGGTTGTCGAGCACGCGCTGAAACTGGATCCGGTCGAGCTGCACGCGAGCAGATTCTTTGCCGGTCTCATTGACGAACGACAGCGAAAACCCCTGATCGCGCAGAGTCTCTGCCTGTAGCGAGACGTACTGCTGCAGGATGGGCACAAGATCGGCATGCTCCCAGTGGAAGGCAATCTTGCCGAGCTCCAATTTCGAGAGGAGAAAGAGTTCGTGGACCATGCTCTCCATGCTCTTGCTCGTGTGATAGACGAGTTCCAGATAATGCTGCTGTTTTTCCGGCGTATTGGCAATGCCGTCGAGAATGCCGCCCGTATACCCCTGGATCTTTGTCAGAGGCGTCGCCAGATCGTGTGCGATGCCCGCAAAGAGTTCCTGCCGATTCTTCTCATACTGTTCGCGGAGTTTACGGCCAGCCTGCAATTGTCTGCGCATGTCTTCAAAAACAGCGGCCGTTTCACCCAGTTCATCTGTCCCGTGGCTCTGTACCGGGGTATCGTAATCGCCCTGGCCGATGCGGTGGGCAGACCGCTGCAGATCCGTGAGCGGCTGGATGATGTCGCGGGACATGCGCCGAACGAGGAATGTGCCCGCGAGAATGATGATGATGGCTGCCAAAAGGAAGATGCCCCATCCTACGGCCTGCCATATCAGCCCCATGTGCGGCGGGAAGAATCCCTCGCCGATCCGGAAGGGAACCGGGCCCATCGCGACAGCGATAGACTCCTGATCCCGGGACACGTAGCGGTAGACAAGCCCCGACTCATCCCAGCGCATCACATTCCCCTCCCCCGATGCTGCCTGATACGAGGCGTCAATCAGGGCCTGCGCGCTTCCCGGCTCCGTTTCGTAATCCAGTCTGCCGTTGCGGATGACCGCCACCTGGATGCCCAGTTCCTCCATGGACTTCGTATGGCGTTCCAGTTTCTCATCCTCACCGCCGTCGACATTGGAGAACAGATGGCTGAGCCCCAGGAGGACCGGGATCGTATCCCCTGCCTCCGGCCAAAGGATCTCCATCTCGCGTTCCCGAAAGTTCCCGGTAGCGCGCAGGCCGTGAAAAACAGCGCTGCCAATGCCGACCAGGAGCAGCACCGGTATGAGGACCATGATGACATTATTGAGCAACAGCCGGTAGCGCACCGACAGGTCGCGCAGTTTCATACATCTCATCTCCTCCCGAAAATCCTGTGTCAGGGTATCTGCGGATTCTTCCGGTTCCCTGACAGGTACGTTTCCAGAATTCCATGCGAGGCCTCACTTTTCCTGCCCGTCATTTCTTCGTGGCCATCGTATGGCACCTCTGCATCCAGGCGGTAGACAACGTAATTGCTGCTGCTGCCGACCTCCTTCCAGTACCCGGGCACCTTCAACCCGAGCTCTTTTACATGCTCCCGGTCCGTCACGAGAAGCGTGTCCGCCCTCCGATCCATCGTCTCAATGGATGCAAAGGGCATGATATTCGTCGCCGTCCAGCTCATCTTGTGCGGGCGCGCCTTCTCGATGTCGTCCTGCGTGGCGACCAGGCGCTGCGGGCACAGCGAACTGTAGTATGCGATGGAGACCGGATACCGGATCCCATACGTCAGGATGACTGTGTCCGGCAGGCTCTGCTGCTCCAAGACCTTCGCAATGTCCTGACCGGAGCTGTTTCGCGTGGCAAGCGGAAGAATGGCAAACAGCGCGATGAGATAAGCGGCGCCCATGCCCCTTGCCATGCGCCAGAACATCGTTTCATGTCCGAGGAAGAAGCGGCCCATCAGGACAGCCAGCGGCATCATGTACGGGAAGGTGTAGGTCATGTATTTCGAGGCCATGCATTCAAATGCGACAAAGACAGACACGCTCCAGACCAAAAGGAAGCGCTCGCGCTCTCCTGCCGGCAGATGCACCTCTCTCTTGAACAGGCGCCTGAGACACGACGGTACGACGACCAGTGACCAGGGGAAAAAGCCCGCCAGGAAGACCAGCAGGTAATAATACCAGACATTGTTGCGCGGGTGCTCCGAGACGGTTGCGCGCAGGACATTGTGCACGCCGAGGAAGGTGTCGAGAAAGTCGCTGCCGTGCAGGAGGTACATCGGCACGTACCAGAGGCCGGTCACGACGAGAAAGAGCGCCAATCCGCCCAGCATGTGGATGCTGCAGAGCATGGACAGCCGCCGCTGCCAGAGGAGGAAGATCAAGATGACCAGCCCCGGCAGCGCAAGGCCGATCGGGCCCTTATCGAGGACGGCGAGAGCGGCCGCAGCAAAAGCCAGATAATAATACCTGCTCCGGCCGCTCTCATAGCCGGCATAAAAACTCATCAGGGATGCGCTGACCGTCACGAAGAGCGTCATATCGGTGACGATCGCATGACCGAGATACCAGTACTCGACGGACACCCCGAGGAGCACAGCCGACAGCAGTCCTGTGCGGCGATCGTAGAGCCGCGCAGCAAATCCATATGTCATGAGGATGCCCGCCACGGCAAAGACAGCCGGGAAAAAGCGCGCGGCAAAATCCGTCATGCCAAACAGATGAAACGACCCTATGAGCTCCAGGTAAAACAAGATGGGCTTGTCATACCAGTAATTGCCAAAGATCCGCGGCGAAACATAATCGCCGGCCTCCATCATCTCTTTGGCCGTTTCCGCATAATTAGACTCCACGGGGTCGGTGATTGGCAGCGACCAATTGCCCAGCATGTAGAGCAACAGGCCGGCAACTGCCAGGCTGAACACATCTCTTCTTCTCATCTCTTACCTCCTGCAATCCTGATTTCAGTTCAAGTATAGGGAGGAGAGATAAACACGTCTTAAACGGCGTCTAACGAACGAGAAAAACCGCCTCAACCTGCCGATCACAGGATGAGGCGGTCGTTTTAACCGCGCACGGCGCTCATTGTGCCGGCATCATGATGATGTTGACGGGCAGATTGGATGCGCCTGGCGGCGAGAACTCAAAGGTGACAGGGCCGCCTTCATAGACACCGAGGTCAGTGAGCTCTGTCGTCTCCGTCAGGATGGCCAGCCCCTCTTCGCGTGCCTTCTGGGTGGCATCCGACTCCGGCGGTGTCGCATCGCCGAAGTATGGCCGTTCATACGGCGTCTCGATCATGCGGCGCCTTACCGCATCCTGCGCCACCGTCATGGCGCCAGCGTAAATGCCGCCGAGCGGGCTCAGGTAGTACTGGACAGCGCTGCCCTTCACGACGGGGATCTGGAGTTTGTAGAGCACACCGTAATTGCCGTAGTTCGTGACGGTGCTGCCGTCTGTCGCATCGATGCCCGTGCGATAGCGGTCATGGATGTCGTCAGCCAGTGGGAAGTAGACCGTGCCATCCACCGCGGGGTCGTACGCCTTGGATGAAGTCAGCGTGCGGTTCATGCCCTGGAATGTGCCGCGCAGGCGCTGCTCGTCCTTCGGCAGCACCCTTGCCTGCTCGAGGAATTCGTATGGGTCGGTATCGGCCGGGTACATGATGACCGACACCTTGATCGGCCGGTTGGAGGCAAAGTCATAGACGCCGTAGACGAGGTCGCCGGGATGCAGGATGGTCGTATCCATATTCTCCTGCAACAGGCGGTGGCGGCCGCGGCCGATGTAGATATCGCCGTGCGCCTCCCCTTCGAAGTACGCCATCTGCGTCATCTTGCCGACGTGGAGGTAGTCAGGGCTCGGATAGCATGCACCGCCGCGCGTCACGCGGACGATAGCAGGCTGGCCGTCCGCGCTCTGCAGGACGACAGCGACCTTCTTGTCGGAGTCGCTGCTGTTCAGGTGATAGTAGAGGATGCGCGCCTCCCCCTTGACGGTATCCTGGTAGAGGATGCCGTCTTCGGTAACTGACTCGGGGCTGTCCGAGAAGAGCAGCGTGCCGCCCTCATCCTTTGATTCGACGGGCCACATCTTCATGACATGCGACTTGAATGGCTTCTTGCCGGCATTCTGCGCGACGTGTTCCCGCAGGATTTCTGCCACCTTCTGCTGGATGCCGATGGCAGGATTCTGCTTTGCCTGCTCCTTCTTCTCTTTTTTCGTCACCTTCGCGTTTTTTGTGTCTTTTGTGTCCTTCTCGTCGGCAGCAGTTGCCAGCGCCTTGACCGCCTGCTGCATTTCTGCAGGTGCGGGCGCGGCTTCCTTATGGCGCGCCAGTGCATTCTGCGAAAAGAATACACCGGACAACAGGCAGGCCAGCAGCCCTGCGGCAATCTTCTTCTTGCGTCTCACGTGCGTGTTCTTCTTTCTTGTTCTTTGACTTGCATGGAAATGTCTCATGATTCATTCTCCAAATGTTGATGGATGCGGAGCTTCGTGAATACCTCTGCCTTCAACAGGCGAAGCTTGAATTCGAAGAGGCCGAAGCGCGGATGCGGGATGTTGACACGCTGCATCAGGTACGGATTCGTCTCAAACGTATTGAGTCCGGCATCTCCCGTCACGGCTGTCAGGTAGCCATTCTGCTCCAGCAGCTCCGGCAGGGTCTCATCGTACGCGCCGTTCGGGTAGGAGAAAGCGTAGACCGTATGGATGCCGTTCCACTCGAGCAGGAGCTTCGACAGATGCACTTCATCGAGCCGCCTTGCTGCGTCCATCGAGGTCAGCGGATCGTGGTTGGCCGTATGGCTGCCGATCTCGATGCCGCGCACCTGCATCGCGCGCAGCTGATCCCACGTGAGGTAGCCAGGCTGACCGATCTGATTCGTGATGACGTAGACCGTCGCCTTCATGCCGTATTCCTCGAGGATGGGCAGCATCTCCGTGTAATTGTCCTCATAGCCGTCATCAAACGTCAGGATGATGGGCTTTGCCGGCAGTTCCATCTTGCCGCGCTTCGCCTTCATGAAGTCGAGCATCGAGATGGTCGTGTAACCCTGCTGCTGGAGATAGTCGAGCTGCTGCCGGAAGTCCTCGGGAGGCACATTGTAGGCATAGGCATCTTCATCGACAGATTCCGCGACTTCGTGGTACTCGAGGACCGGGATGCCATCCGGTGCCGGCGAGAACACCAGCCAGAGGACGACAGCCAGGAGCAGGAACACGAGACCCAGTAACCATTTTTTCAAGCGACTCAAATCGTACAATCTCCTTCCTTTTCTTCTGCTTTTTCTGCTGCGGCGGCCAATGCATGAAGTTTGCGCAAGCGGTGATTGACCCCCGACTTGCTGACGCCGAGCATCTCCCCGAGTTCCACAATGCTCACACCAGGCTCTTCAAGACGCGCCTCGGCCGTCTCGCGCAATCGTTCCGGCAGAGCGGCGAGGCCGCCCTCCTGCCGCTGCAGCACTTCAATGTCGTGGAGTTGGCGGCCAGCCGCATCCACGGCCTTCTGCAGATTCGCCGTCTCACAGTTGACGAGGCGGTTGACCTGTGAGCGGACTTCCTTGATGTTGCGCGCGATCTCAAACTCTTCCACCGCCTTGTCGGCATGCAGCATGGCCAGGAAGTCGATGATCGCATCGCCCTCCTTGAGGTAGACGATGTAGGAGTCCTTGCGGTCCGTGAAGCCGACGGGAAAATCCATGCGCTTCATCAGCGTGTAGAGCAGATTGCCGAGGCCGTAACTGCCCGTGACGAGCTCCAGATGATAGCTGGCCTCCGGGCGGTTGACACTGCCCCCGCCCAAAAAGGCGCCGCGCAGATAGGCTGCGCGGCAGCACGTTTTCCGCAGGATGCCCATGTCGGAATCCATGTTGAGGCTCGCATCGTGAAGGAAGCCGAGATGCTCGAGGAGTGTCGCGACAGGCGGCGCCGGCATGACGCGGACGCTGTAGCTGTTGTTCTTCTTGAGCCTGCGGTTGCGGCTGACCGTGATCTCCGTGCGGATGCTGCCGCCCTCGCTCTTGAGGAGCTGCAGGACCTTGCGGGCCACGGCCGCGTTCTCTGTCGTGAAATTGAGGCCAAAGGTATGGTGCATGCCGAACGTGATGGTCGCCCCCATGCGCAGGAGCGCTGCGAGCTCTGCCGTTCGGCAGCAAGAATCCTCATACGTCAGCCTGGCCAGCTCATTCTTGACCTCCGTTGAAAACGACGGCAAGATCATACCTCCTATCTATTGATTCCACTAATTCGGATATCTCTCAATTATGTCTGCTTCGCATATAGTGGTCGCTGCCATTGCCGGGGCGCAGGCCGTCGACCATCTTCATGACATTGCGGCAGAGCTTCTGCGGATCATGGCGGATGACATCCGACTCATTGATGATGTCCGCCTTGAGGAAGCCGATGCCGAGCGCGTTGATGGCCTCCTCGTCGACTTCGACCGGATAAGCGCCTTCCTTGGCGTAATACGCCTGCATCTCCTTCGAGATGGGCGCGTTGTTGACGAGCATGTAGTCGATGACACCCTGCCCGCCGTGGTCGAGGATGGCCTTCGCGTGCATTGAGGCCGTATAGCCGTCCGTCTCGCCGGGCTGCGTCATGACATTGCAGATGTAGATCTTGACAGCCTTGCTCTTGCGCAGCGTCTCCGCCACGCCGTCGACGAGCAGATTTGGCATGATGCTCGTATAGAGGCTGCCCGGGCCGAGGATGATGGCATCGGCATGCATCAGCGCATCGAGTGCCGCCTGCACTGGCTGTACATGCGGCGGAAAGAGCTTGACGCGGCGGATGTGCTTGTGGACCTCCGGGATGTGCGACTCGCCCTCGACGACAGAGCCGTCGTCCATGATGGCGTCGAGGCGCACATGCTCCTTTGAGGCTGGCAGGACCTCGCCCTTGACGGCCAGGACCTTCGACGACTCGCGCAGGGCCGTCTCGACATCGCCCGTGACCTCTGTCATCGCCGCAATGAAGAGATTGCCGAAAGAATGGCCGGCGAGCTCGCTCTTGCCCTTGAAGCGGTACTGGAAGAGCTTTTCCATCAGCGGCTCCGTGTCGGCCAGCGCGACGAGACAGTTGCGCAGGTCGCCCGGCGGGATTATGCCGAGGTCTTCGCGCAGCCTGCCCGACGAGCCACCGTCATCGGCGACCGTCACGACAGCCGAGACATTCGACGTCGCCGCCTTGATGCCGCGCAGGAGCACGGAGAGGCCGTGGCCACCGCCGATGACGGCGATGTTCGGCCCCTTGCCGAGCCGGCGCTTCTCGTAGATGATGTCGACGAGGCGCTCGGAATTATCCGGCAACAGCACCATGATGACCGAGCGGATGACGAAGCGCGTCGCGATGAGCATGAGGCCGATGCCCACGACAACGACGGCGATGCCCGAGCGTCGTGAACATGTAGTTGTAGCTGCCCTTCCAGAAGTAGACCGCGCGGAAAATCGCCTCCTCGATCAAGTCGAGGTACTTGTAGTTGAAGACCAGGGCGAGTCCGAGGCTGACGAGCATGACGCCGACCGAGAAGAGCAGCAGCCATCGCTTGAATTTCATGCCCGGATAGAGCCATTTCAGAAGATGCATGCTCAACACTCCTCACGTACATGCTCACGCACATCGTTCTTCATGAGGTCGCGGTGCTCGAGGCGCGTCGAGTAACCCTGCGCCGTCAGGCGATCGAAGATGTGCTTGGCGATGTAGACACTGCGGTGCATGCCGCCCGTGCAGCCGACTGCGATGACGAACTGGCTCTTGCCCTCTTTGATGTACTGCGGCACGAGGAAATCGATCATCTCATCGAGCAGGCGCGTAAACTCCTTTGTCACCGGCCATTTCGCGATGTACTCCGCGACCTCCGGCACAGCGCCGCTCTTGTGGCGCATCGATTCGATGTAGAAGGGGTTCGGCAGGAAGCGCACGTCGAACACCATGTCCGCATCGAGCGGCATGCCGAACTTGAAGCCGAACGACAGCACGTTGATGCTCATCTGCTCGCCGCCCGACGTGCCGAACAGCCGGTGGATCTTGTCGCGCAGGTCGACCTTGCGCAGTTCCGACGTGTCGATGATGTACGTCGCCTTCGCGCGCACGGGTGCCAGGCGCTCGCGCTCCTTCGCGATGCCTTCGGAGATGCGCGAGGTCGGCGCCATCGGATGGCGGCGGCGCGTCTCCTTGTAGCGGCGGATGATGGCCGGGTCGGATGCATCCATAAAGAGCATCTCATAGGGCACATCGTCCTTGTCCATGTCGTTGAGCGTATGGACAAACGTGTCAAAGAACTCGCGGCTGCGCGTGTCGACGACGAGCACGACCTTGCGGACATGGCCGCCGGAATGCTTGCAGAGCTCGACAAACTTCGGGATGAATACCGGCGGCAGGTTGTCCACGCAGAAGTAGCCGAGATCCTCGAGGTAGCGGCTCCCCGCCGCCCGACATGCCCGTCACGATGACGAGACGGAAACCCTCTTCCTTTGCCTGTTCCGTTTTTACCATTTCACTCATCTGTCCCACCTCCGAGTACCAGATCATAGATGGCCTTGGCGAAGCCGAATTCTTCGCAGCGGCCCGTCTCATAGTCGCAGACCGCCTTGACCTCCGGCACGGCATTGCCCATCGCCACGCTGTGCCCCGCAGCCTTGAGCATCGGCAGGTCGTTGTACGAATCGCCGATGGCCATCGT
>ENA-ORPK01003078-ORPK01003078.1-human-gut-metagenome-genome-assembly--contig:-NODE-3078-length-10710-cov-2.309244_pt1 | contig 10710 bp, 6 predicted proteins | sample MGYA00242139_ERZ509068 | MGnify/ENA primary metagenome ERZ509068 (study PRJEB26280, sample SAMEA2338687) | human gut metagenome | biome: human gut; feature: human-associated habitat; material: faeces... | reverse complement strand
CTCGGGAATTCGATCGTCTAATTGTGAATCGCCTCCGGACGGAATCCAAATCGGCGATAGCCAGAGACCTCGAGATATCCACAGATGTGATCGACAGCGCTTTGAATAGAGTGATCGCAAAAGCCCTCATCAATCAGGACCTGTCCCATGTGACCGGGGTGTATCTGGATGAGACCCAATACGGTAGCGGACAGGATTATGTGTCCGTTTTCACCGATCAACGGCACAGAGTGATCTTTGTTTGTCGCGGCCATGGGAAAGACGTCCTGAAATTGTTCTTGGATCATCTCGTCATCCAAGGCGGGGATCCTGAGGCGATCCGTGTCTTCAGTGCCGATATGAGCTCCGCCTATGAATCCGGAATCCTGGAGTGCTTCCCCAATGCCACCCTTGTCTGGGACCGGTTCCATTTGGTCAAATCGATAAACGAAGCCATGAATGAGGTCCGTAAACGCAGCGTGAGAAGGGGAGTGGATGTTCCGTTACATCTGATCAGATACACCGTACTCTATCGCGCCAGGAACATGCCACGTGTCCATGTGGATCGGATGAGAGAGATACGTATGGCCTGTCCAGATCTTGCGTTGAGCTATGATATGAAGGAGGCTTTCTGCGAGATCGTCGCCACTCCGGACCCCAGATCGATGGAGCGGTCTCTAAGGATATGGGTCGAATGGGTGATCGATTCAGGACCTAAGGAGTTCAAGAAGAAGGCAGAGCGTTTCTTGGAGAAGATGGATCGGATAATCGCATGGACTCGGCACCAGGTCAGCAATTCGGTCAGCGAGGGCATCAACAAGAACATCCAAGATATCCGCAGGCAAGCCTGCGGATATAAGAATGATCGCAACTTCTTCGATATGATCCTGCTCAGACAAGGGGATCTGTTCTTCACTTTCTGAGCAGTTGTGCCGATAACGTTGTTGCACGATCAGCGCAAGCAAGGAACGTCTTATTGTAGGTTGCAGGAACCTCGTCCATCGCGACAGGTCTCCACCGTCTGCAATGTTCGAATTCCGATGATGATGCACATTCTCACCCTTCACTCTCAACAACCCATTGCATTCAAACAATGGTCCGACCTACCCTCGTTCCTGAAGAGTCAAAGAATCGAGGAAATCTCAGTTTGATCCAGATTACTGACATCTGGAACTTTGTCGATCTTTTTCACAAGTTATGATGGTGCCACAAGTATTTAAAGAAAAGTCAATTTGACTTTTGTTGACTTTTATTGACTTTTTGATTTGCCCTTCGTCTTTATAAGGGATACGGGCTTGAACGGTCATGGATCTCGTATCCGTCGTTCTCATAGGCATAGGTCTGGCGATGGATGCCTTCGCGGTATCGATCTGCAAGGGCCTGGCTATGAAGAAGCCGACCATCAGGGCCATCGTCATCGTCGGTCTCTGGTTCGGACTCTTCCAGATGCTGATGCCGATCATCGGATACCATCTCGGGGATGCGATGTACGATCTCATCTCCGACTACGACCATTGGATCGCATTCGCTCTTCTGGCTATAATCGGTGTCAACATGATTCGCGAGGGTCTTTCCGACGAGGACGAGGGCATCGATGCCGGCACAGGCGTGAAGGTCATGCTCCTCCTGGCGATAGCCACGAGCATCGATGCGCTCGCCGTGGGGATCTCTCTCGCCATGACGGAGTCCTCGATCCTCGAGCCCGCTCTGATCATCGGTATCATCACTTTCGCTATCAGTGCCGCGGGCGTGAAGATCGGAAGCGTCTTCGGAGACCGCTTCGGCTCCAAGGCGGAGATCGCGGGAGGGATCATCCTCATCTGCATCGGTCTGAAGATCATCCTGGAGTCCTACGGGCTGATCTGAAGGAAAAACGACGACCCGCAGGAGCGGGCCGTCGGGTAGAAAGGGGATTTTCACTCGGTCTTCTCTTCGGAAGGCTGCTCCTCGGCGGGTGTCGGGGGCTCGTCGGGAGACTCGATGAGCAGGCACTTGTCGACGTAGGCAGCAACGACATCGTCTATGCTGACCGTCTCGGACTCATCCTTCTTGCGGATGAGATCCAGCAGGCTCTTCTTGGCTCCGATCATGCTGTCGAGAAGGGGTTCGGTGTTCTCCTTGAGGGATTTGTCGTCCCAACGGTCGAAGATCCTGATCCTGTCCTCATCCGTCATCTGGGAGATGTGCTTGTTGAGGTCGATGCGGATCAGGTCGTAGACGTGGGCGACCTCGTCGTCCTCCTCGTAGGTCTCGGGGTTGTAGCCGATGTATGCGAGGTATTCGTCGATGATCCTCGAGAGGCACCACAGGTTGCGGTGGTACGCGATCACTCTGCGGAAGAGCAGCGGGATGATATCCTTGAGGTAGGCCTCCTCGCCCTCTCCGTCCATGCCGTTCACCTTGTCCATGCAGTCGCAGTAGACGGTGTAGTAGACCAGGGCCTTGGTGGACATCCCGGTGCAGGCATCTATGTCGTCCGTGAGTTTATCGATATGAGCCAGAACGTTGAATTCGATGTACTCCCTCTCTTTGTAGAGGATCATATCGCAGATCGCTTTCGACATGAGGCATACGTAGGCATCGAGATTCACGTTGTTGGAGAGCATCTCGAGGCCCTTGCGCCAGTCGGCGATGGCCTTACCGTCCTCGCCGATCATCTCGTAGACGAAGCCTCTCACGAAGAAGCAGTCGTAGTCGTTGCTTTCCGTGGTTTCGATGAGGTCCTCAGCGATATCCATGGCCTTCTTCTCGTTCTTGTCATCCATAGCTGCGAAGACCTCCTTGAAGCGGTCCTCTAGTTCGCCGGGACGGATGAACGCGGTGACATCCTTGCGGTCGGTGTAGATGAACTTGCCGCAACTCTGGCACACGTACTTCTTCGGGTCGCTGGAATCGACTGCCCTGCCACAGTAGGGACAGGACATCAATACGAAATCCATGGAAGGTAAAGAAATGCTGTTGGTATAAGATGGTTGTCCAAAATCGTAGATGGAATCGGAGATTAGTTCATGTCCCACATTAACAAGTAAGCCCGTCCTTCGGAATCGCACGGTTCGGGCCCGATATGCTAGGTTCCCTCTCTCTCTAACTCGTCTCAGCATCCCGTATCATCCGATATGATTCTTCTCCGGAAAAGTAACACTCCGCCCGGATCCCGGTAATACGAATCCGGTCTCGATGGCATACGGTGCTATGGATCCGGAGCCGGTGCGACCCCGGTTGCACGAAATCCCATCCGGTATGCATCCGTTCCGATCGACGAGAAAGGGCTTAAATCGGCCTAATGCGAGGATACGTATCCGATAGAATGAGCAGGTTCAACGACCTCTTCGACAGGGATGAAGCGATCTCGTTGTTACGCCTGATGGTGTCGGGCGTATCCCTCGTCGCTTCCTTCCTGGTGGGAGACGACCTCCCGATCGACCCCGCATGGGTCGCCATAGTGCTGTGCGGAGCCCCCATCCTCTGGGATGCGGCCACGGGCCTGGTCCTCAGGCACGACATCAAGGCGGATGTGCTCGTAGCCATCGCGATAATAGCGTCCCTGGCTCTCGGCGAATGGTTCGCTGCGGGAGAGGTCGCCCTGATCATGGAGATCGGAGGCTTCCTGGAGGACTTCTCATCCGGAAGAGCCAGGAGGGGTATAGAAGCCCTTTCGGACATGTCGCCCCGCACAGGGCGCGTCGTGGATCATGACGGTGTCTCCGAGGTTCCCGTGGAGGAGATCGGCATAGGACAGACCGTCAGGGTCCTGCCCGGGGAGGCCGTCCCCGTCGACGGGAGGGTGGTCTCGGGGGAGACATCGATCGATCAGTCGGTCATAACCGGCGAATCGATGCCCGTCGACAAGGCTCCCGGGGACGAGGTGTTCAGCGGGACCGTCAATCAGATGGGCGCTTTCGATATGCTCGTTGAGAGGACCTCCGAGGAATCGTCGTTCCAGAGGCTGGTGGGCATGGTCGAGTCCGTCGATGCGGACAAGACCCGCATGGTGAGGATCGCCGACAGGTGGGCCACTCGGCTCGTGGCGCTGGTGCTGGCACTCGCGCTTGTCACCTATATCGTCACGGGAGACGTCTATCGCGCGGTGACCGTCATGATCGTGTTCTGTCCATGTGCATTCATCCTGGCGACCCCCACCGCAGTCGTGGCGGCCATAGGCAATCTCGCGAAGCGCGGGGTCCTCGTTCGCGACGGGGATGCATTGGAGAGGATGTCGCAGGTCGATACCGTGGCATTCGACAAGACCGGCACGGTCACCGAAGGGAGGCCGAAGGTGGTATGGTCGGACGGTTCGGACCGTGTCCTGAGCGCGGCTACATCGGCGGAGTCCATGTCCGAGCATCCTTTCGCCAAGGCCCTGGTGGCCTACGCCCGTTCCAAGGATGTCGAGGTATCTGCGCCGGGATCCTTCAGGATGACGGTCGGACGCGGGGTCGAGGCATCCGTCGACGGGGAATCGGTATCGATAGGCAGTCTGAGGATGATGGAGGAGGCGGGAATCGCGATCCCGGAGGACGTGCTGCTCCGTTCCCAAGGCATCCATGACGAGGGAGGAACGGTCGTGTTCGTCTCCATCGACGGCGGCTACGCCGGTTGCTTCGCATTCTCCGATACGATCCGCGGGACATCAGAGGAGACGGTGTCCGAGCTGAGGTCCATGGGCGTGGGATCCATCCTCCTCACAGGGGACAACTCCCGTGCGGCATCCCGCATCGCCGCCGAGGCGGGGATCGGGGATGTGAAGGCGGAATGCAGGCCCGAGGACAAGATGGCCGAGATCGATCTCCTTCAATCCGAGGGTCGCAGGGTCTGCATGGTGGGGGACGGCGTGAACGACGCCCCCGCTCTGAAGAAGGCATGGGTCGGTATCGCGATGGGGGCCACGGGCAGCGACATGGCCGCCGAGGCCTCCGATATCGTCCTGGTGAAGGACGGGTTGGATGCGATCCCCCATCTCGCGGGGATCTCCTGCAGGATGATGGCCAAGGTCCGTCTGAACATCGGTTTCTCGCTCTGCTGGAACGCGCTCGCGGTGGCCATGTCCATGGCCGCGCTGCTCACCCCGGTCACGGGAGCGTTGGTGCACAACATCGGCTCGGTGTTCGTGGTGGTGAATTCGGCCCTGCTCCTCTTCTACGGGGGCAGGGCCGGAAGGTGAGAAAACGGGCGTTCTCAGTAGCGGCGCCTGTCGGGGCGTCCGCCGCGTCCCTTCCCTCCGGATCTTCCTCCGGAGGACTTCTTCTGGTATCCGTCGTCGATGAAGATGGACTCGAAGGTCTCCATGTCGCCCTTCTTCTCGAACTGGGATTGGACGTACTGCTTGGCGGCCTCGTCCTCGCAGACCTTCGCCAGCCACTTGTAGGACGGAAGAGCGGGATCGCCCTCCATCGCGAAGTACAGCTTGGCGGATTCCAGGTCGGAACCGACGTCGTGCAGGGCGTAGACCAGGAGCTTGGTGTGGCGCTCCTCGTCGGCCACCATGGCCTCGATGGCCTTCCTGCACTCCTCCATGCCCTTGCGATAGTTCCTCTTGAGCCAATCGATCTCCCTCTCGCGGTTCATCAGCTTCCCGACCGCGACGACCTTCTCGGGGTCGAGGGAGCAGTACTGGTCGAGGGCGGAGGTGTCCTCGCCGTCGAACATGCGGACGAGCCCTTCGGCGTCGCCCTTCCTGAGGTAGACGGTCTCGAACGCCTTCCTGACCATGGGCTTGCTCTGCACGGGGCGGAGCTCCTCCACGGCCTCCTCCGATCCGGCTACGGCCGCGTTGATCATCGATTGGATCCAGTCCCCGTCGTCGGCCTGGAGCTTCTTGGCCCTCAGGAACGTCCCGAAGGCGGATTCGAATCTCAGCTCCGATCCCAGGGAGACGATGAGGGCGGGATACCTCTGGAAGTTGATCCTGAGGTACTCCTCCGGGTCCTCCGATCTGACGCATCCCAGGAGGAATTCGGCCTCCGGGAAGTTCTTGGTGAGCTCCTCCAGCCTCGAGACGGCCTTCTCGTCCCCGGCGTAGGCCTTGAGGAACTCGGTGCGGATGGACTGCTTGAGCTTCTTGTTCTGCTCGATCCTGGCGAGGCCCTTCTCGGCGGCCTTGGAGTCCTTCCTCCTCTTGAGGTAGGTGAGCCCGTCGATGACCTTGGCCTCCTCGACGTAGGCGTTGGCGATGAAGTCCTGTATCATGGGGTCGTCGCCCTCGATCTCGCCCAGGCGGATCCTGCAGTACTGCGCATGGCAGCTGCCCTTCTCGTACTCGGAGTCGAGGAGGGACCTGTCGCAGTCCTCCCCGATGGACAGCAGGAGGTACTCGAGCTCGACGATGGCGTCGACGGAGCACATCATCTCGGCCCTCTCCTTGTAGGCGGCCAGCTCGTCCCAGTTGGCGTTCCTGAGCATCTTGAGGGCGTTGCTCTCGCAGCCCTTGCTCATCCTGACGGCTCCGTTGAGGTACAGGATCATCGCGAGGTCGGTCCTGCCGTTCACCTCACAGTCTATGCCCTTGAAGAGGATCTTCTGAGGGTCGGAGGGGATGGTCAGCTTCTCGGGGACGGGCTCCTCGTCGCGGAACTCCTCGCGGGGCCTGTATTCCTTCCTGCGGTAGTCCTTCCTGTCGTCCCTCGGACGGTCGTCGCGGGGCCTGTAGCCGGAGGAACCGCGGTCCTGGTGGGGCTTGTAGTCCTTCCTGTAGCCTCCGGATCTGTCGTCCCTGTCCTTGCGGTCGCCGTCGCGGGGTCTGCGGTCGTCCCTGGGCCTGTACGGCTTCCTGTCGGAGTCGCGATCCCCGGGCCTGTATCCGCCCTCGGATCTTCTGCGGTCGTCCCTGGGGCGGTACTCCTTCCTGCGGTCTCCGCCGGAGCCGTTCCTGTCGCCGTCCCTGGGTTTGTAGCCCCTTCTGTCGGAGCCGTCCCTCTGCCCCTTGTACGGTCCGCGGCTGCTGCCGCCCTTGTACGGGCGTCCGCCGCGGTCCTTCCTGTCTCCGCGGTCTCCGCCGCTCTTTCTTCCGTCGTCGTTGTAAGGGGCCATTGGATATCTGAGGACCGCGACACGGGACAGTTATAAAAAAACCACTCCCGTGAGACAGGATGGCGAGCGGATGGATGATGCGATCCGATTCCGCATCGGTGCCTCGGATGGCATATCCTCTGGCGTCTGTCCTTCGGGTTGTCCGGGTAGAGGTATTCCACTTCTCCCGAATCCATCAGCTCCTGTAGGATTCTCCGGAATGTGTTGTTGACTCCACTGTATCCGATGGATGTTGCGAGTTCTCTCGTGGTCTGGCAGCCGTGGATCCGCAGCGATTCGAGAAGAAGCGCCCTGGTCTCTGTCGGATCCCTGTATTTGGAGGCGGGTCTCGGTTCCGAGGATGGAAGCTCCTTAGGAAGGAACAGGTCGTGGATGGGGATGGTAACGCGGGTGAATCTGCGCTCTTCGTCCGTCTCGTAGATCGGACGTCCCGATCCGTTCTCTTCCAGGCTTCTGAGGATCCTCGGTATCCCGGTGTTGCGTCCTTCTGTCAGCCTCAACTCCTTGAGATAGTCTCCCAGACGGCTGTTCCTGTAGCTCTCGCATCTCATATTGAGATCTTTTATGTCCTGGTCGGAGATGCTCCGGTCCGGTCCGGGGCGGTTGTAGATCTCCATCCTGTCCTTGTATACGGTGACCTTCACCGGTTCAGGGATCCGGTAATCGCGATGGTACACGGCGTTGACTATCACCTCTTCCACCGCTTCGTATGGATAGCTGGATACACGGATGGATTCGGCCTGTGTGGGGATCTTGATGGTCATCTCGCGGATGTACATCGATCTGACATAGGACAGGACCTTTCTGAGCTGATCGTCCAAGGGGCCGTCGAACACATTCTCCACGATCCCCTCTCCGGTAGGGTCCATGATCTCGACGACTTCGATGTGCATGTTCTCGAAGAAGCGCTCCGGTCTGTCGTTGAACAGCATCAGGCCTACGTTGACAGGTTTGATAGACTCAGGAGGACCTCTGATTATGCGCATATCCCTGTACAGATCGATATCGGACATGTTCGCGGTCCTGAGATTGCTCTTGACCCTGGACAGGTAGTCGTTCACCAGTCCTCTCATGATGTCGGCGGTCGAAGCCGATTCGTTCACCATATTATCGAAGGTGAGATGTCTGGACCTCATCATCAGGGTCATCTCCTCTTCGCGGTTGGCGCAGACGGTGTTGGACATGCGTCTTATGTAGTATGCATGGTCCCCCCTCTCGTTCTTCCTGTCGCTTATCGTGACAGGACATTTGTAGGGACGTGATTCGCCGGTCGATGCCCAGATCACGACTATGTCCGAGTCGTTGTATTTCTCATGAGAGAATATCGGGACATAGCGGGGACTGATGAGGTTGCAGAGTTTGAAGAGCTCGCGTTCCATGGCAGGGATCCTGTTCGCATCGATGCCGATGCGGCCTGAAGGTCTTCCGTCTATTTCCTCGACCCCGACCACGATGTATCCGCCACCGATGTTATCCATATCGTTGGCGAATGCGCATATCGTATGGAGGATCTTCTCTGGATTCCAGTCCTTCTTGAACTCGATGCGGTTGTTTTCGATAAGGGCGTCATCTATCAGGCTCTTGACATCGATGGGTAGCATGGGATCCTCTGGTTAGATGTGCATATGCATATGCATATTCATATGCATTTGCATGTGCATATGTAGGATGTGCACATCGTCCGATTCCTGAAGTCGTCGATCTTTTGTGATTAGGAGGTTCGGGTCAAGATATCTGGTAAAGGGTAGATGGATCGTGTATGGTCGGTTTGTATACCAGCTCAGATGGGTATATACGACGCCAATCTGGAACCAATAGAGATGTCACTTCACATCGTCGAATCGATGAGCTGCAGGTTGCCATGGGCAGTTTTCCTACAGTCTTGAACCGTACCGTTGAGTTATATCTATCTCAAATCGATAAAAATTGTCAATCTGAGATAATTATGCCCGTGGCGAATAGCATGATCGTCGGCCGTAGAGGAGAAATGGAGGAGCTCAGTGAACTGTCAGGTACCGCAGATGCGAATCGTGCATTGCACCGTGGTGCAAGGCCTCCGATCACAGACGGATGCGTATCATCTGGTTCCTGGAGCTCATTCTGTCGGGCAGGGTGTATTCGATCCTGCCCTCGGATACCAGTTCGCGCACGGTCGAGTAGATGTTCTGTGCCGATCTGGAGTATCCGAGGGATTCGGCCAGATCCTTCATCGACATCTGTCCTCTGTCCCTCAGCTTCTCCATTACGGCTGTGCGGAGCTCCTCATGCGTCCTGCGTACGGTGGATACTCTTGCAACGGATTCCATTCTGTCGATGAACCGGGAATGCTCCATTATCGTGACTCTGAAGAATGTGCGTTCCGCATCGGTTTCGAAGATGGGCATGGGTGAGCCGTTGGATTCCAGTGCCCTGAGCACTGTAGCGATTCCCGTTCCTCTTTTCTCAGCGAGTCCGCGGTGCTTCAGGAGATCGCCTATCCTGGCGTTTCTATACCGTGTCGTGGCCATATTGAATGATGCTATGTCCTCATCGCTGATGCTCCGGTCCGGTCCGGGGAAGCTCAGCACCGTGATCCTGTCCGGATGTATCGTGACGGTGATAGGTTCGCGTATGGTGTAGTCCCGATGATATACTGCGTTCGCAAGGATCTCCTCTATCGCCGCAAGAGGATAGCTGCATGTACGTGTTGCCCGAGGGGAATCCGGGTGCTTGTTGATCATGACCTGCACGGCCTTGTTCTTTATGTGATCCGTCACCTTCTCAAGCAGGATGTCCAGCGGACCATCGAAACGCGATTCCCTCATCCCCTCGCCGGTCGGATCGGGCATCTCCACCACGTCCACATACGCGTATTCGATGAACCTGGCGGGTTTCTCGTTGAAGAACAACAGGCCAGCATTGATCGGGTGCCTATCGTCGGGCGGTGAACCCAGGATCTTCAGGTCCTTGCATAGTGTTTCGATAGGTTCGGACAGGCTGATCTCCGACTTCTCGGATCCTATCTTGGAAAGGTACTCGTATATGAGGGACGGACGGATGTCAGAGATATCGGCATCGTAATTCGTGCGACAGTCGAAGGGGATGTTTGACGACACGTTGTACAGCACGCGCTCATCATCTGCATTGGCGGCTATGGTGCTGGAGAGCTTGCGGATATAGTATGATTTTCCCGAACGCTTGGATTTGTCACGGGAGTACGAGTCAGGACATTTGTAGGGACGGGATTCTCCGACTATGACCTCGATGAGGGTGATGTCCTTCCCATCTACTACTTCATGGGTCGTGGATGGGATGTAACGGGGTTCAAACAGATTGCAGATACCCATCAGATCTTTGTTGATCGAGTCTATGGAGTCTTTATCTATTCCTTTGACCGGACGTTTCGGCATCCCGTTTTCTTCCTCCACGCCGATTATGATGTAGCCTCCGCCGATATTCTCTATATCGTTCGCGAAGGCGCAGATCGTATGCATTATCTTTTCCGGATTCCAGTCGGCCTTGTACTCGATACGTGAGCTCTCTATCGTAGAAGCATCCAAGATCTCATTCGCATTCGCAATCATCCTTATCCTTATCCTTATCCTGAAGAATGGTGGAATCTTCAGATTCGGAACGTCTACAACACTGACGAGAGTTTAATCGATGAGAAGATGTGGGCCCGTCTAGGTCCGATTTCCAGTGCGATTCTTCGGATGACGGCTAAGG
>ENA-ORPK01003073-ORPK01003073.1-human-gut-metagenome-genome-assembly--contig:-NODE-3073-length-10716-cov-30.118094_pt1 | contig 10716 bp, 6 predicted proteins | sample MGYA00242139_ERZ509068 | MGnify/ENA primary metagenome ERZ509068 (study PRJEB26280, sample SAMEA2338687) | human gut metagenome | biome: human gut; feature: human-associated habitat; material: faeces... | reverse complement strand
CTCCATACCGAAGTTCCCTAAAAGAGGTATATTGAAGACATATAAAAAACTGTTACGGACTTCTCTCTTTACTTCGGCATAGGAGATCACTGACAGATCATTACATTGTTCTGAATAATGTTTTTTTCTGAACACGATAACTAATCACGATTTAATTCACTTCTTATATCTTTAACTTTTCTAGTAGAAGTTCAAATAGATTTTTCTTTTAATAAAACGTGTAAATTTTTAAATTTGTATTTAATAAAACGTGATATATTTAGTTATATCTTTTTTTTAAACGTGATTTATCTATGTTCAGAAAAATTGAAAATAAGCTTGTAACTTGGAAAGAATCAACTAAGAAAAAGGCATTGCTGATTACTGGAGCAAGGCAGATCGGCAAGACTTATATTATTAGAGAATTTGCAATGAAGTACTATGAGCATTTCATTGAGATAAACTTCATTACTCAACCGTCAGCTAACGCCATTTTCGATGGAGATCTTGATGCCAAAACAGTAATGATGAATTTATCTGCATTCTTAAGAGATGAACTTGTACCTTATAAGACATTAATCTTTTTTGATGAGATTCAAGAATGCCCTAATGCTAGAACTGCAATTAAGTTTTTAGTTGAAGATGGTCAATTTGATTATATTGAGTCAGGATCTTTACTTGGTGTAAGTTATAAAGCAGTACCCTCATATCCTGTTGGTTTTGAAGAAGCTTTTCAAATGTACCCAATGGATTTTGAGGAGTTTTGTATAGCAACTGGTGTTAAGAAAGATACTTTATCTTACCTTAAAGAGTGCTATGAAAAAAGAGTTGCACCTTCTGAGCTTATTCACAATAAAATGCAGAATCTGTTCAAATACTACATTATTGTAGGTGGTATGCCAGAAGTTGTATCAACATTTATAGAATCACATGATATAGGTAAGGTAATTGATAAACAAAAAGACATCCTAGCACTATACAGACAAGACATTAGTAAATACTCTAAAAAAGGCAAAGCAAAAATTACTAATGTTTTTGACAGGATCCCTTCAGAACTAGAAGCTAAAACTAGACGATTTAATCTGGCAAGCATTGATAAGAATGCACGCCTACGTGAATATGAAGATGCATTTGTTTGGTTAAAAGATGCAGGTGTTGCGCTACCATGCTATAACCTTAATGAGATCAAAATTCCACTTAAAATCAATGAACAAAGCAGACTCTTTAAGTTATTTCTTTGTGACACAGGCTTATTGTGCGCAATGTGCCTTGAAAACGTTCAATTTGAGATCTTAAAAGGAAATCTCTCCATAAATATGGGAGGAATTTTAGAGAACGTTTTTGCACAACTTATAGCATCAAATGGATATTCATTACGTTACTACAATAAACAGAAGATAGGAGAAGTTGATTTTGTAATACAGAAAGGCTCTGAAATTCTACCTATTGAGATAAAATCAGGTAAAAGCTATAAACTGCATGCAGCACTTGATAACGTAATGAAGGTAGCTGAGTGGAAATTAAGTAAAGCACTAGTTTTCTGTCAAGATAACTTATCTAAAGAACATAAGATAACTTACCTACCATGGTATATGGTGATGTTTCTTGTACAAGATGCTATTGGTGAGTCATTAAAAGTAGAACTTGATGTTGATTTTTAGATAGAGAAAAGTCTTAACTGAAGATTAACGCAAAAGAGCGACAATTGCCGCTCTTTATTAGATAAGTTTATAGTTAGGGTTAACTATTACCACCAAGCTTCAGCCTGAACACCAACAGTGATGTCAGTTGCACCCTTTCTGTAGCCAGCTGAGAAAGTAGCATCCTTATCTGAGCCATGTAACCAAGCTGTGTATACACGAATTTCAGGACGTGACCAGAAGTTACCAGCATCAGGAGTTAAAGCGTAAGCTAAAGTAGCCTTCTGCATACGCTCCTGCTCTTTCCAGCCACTATCATACTCGGTGTACTGACCGTAAGAACCTAATTCTACGTATAAACGTGTCATCTTGGTTAGCTTATACCAAGGACGTACTACAGCGTGGAAAGTCTTAACTTTCTTATTGTCACCGTTATAGCCGTCCAGCTTCTGATAAGCATAGTCAACCTGGTGGAACATCTTTAAATCACCAACGATAGTAGTCTCACCAAAGTTATATAACTTGAATGCGTTACCATCCTCATTATCATTGTGGTTCCAACCCTGAACCTGTACTGCGTTTGCTGATGCACCCTTGAACCACTGGAATACGGTCTTATTCCAGCCGCCATTGAAGCCCTGGGTGAACTCTAAAGTAACAGTGTTACCATTTAACTGATTGTCAGTTAAATTTTGCTTCTTCTGCTGAACATAGGTGTTACCGATTTCGAAAGAAGCACCGTCCCATGCTGGGAATGAATAACGAACATCAAAAATGTTGTTGCAATCAGTATTCTGAACGAAAGCTGTGCTGAACTTACCTGCACCTAGTGATACGTTTTCGATACCAGCACCGTTACCAGAGATATCGTAGTAGTAAGTATCAGTGATGTGAATATCTTCACGCTGTACGTACTTCTTACCTACCCAAACTTTTGCATCTTTGTCTGAATCGAATAAGCCTTTAGCTTCAACGTTGAACTGACGGAAAGCTAATGCATTGTTACCAACCCATGAACCTTCTTCATCAGTTGAAACTGCTAACATGGCGTTAACAGTCCAAACAGTGTCATCAACCTTAGCAACATCAGCACCTAAACCGATTTCGCCGTATACTCTTGTCTCTGAACCTAAACGACCTACCTTGTGTGCTACGTCGTCGTTACCGTTGGTGTGACCATTCTTATCGAAGCCTACACCTGCACGCATATAACCATTGAAATATGCATTTGGAGTATAGTCAGCCTGAGCAGGCATTGCAAAAGCAGCAGCTAAAACAGCAGCTGCCAGAAGATTAACTTTTTTCATTTTTTACATCCCATAATAAAGCTCCTAAAGCGTGGAGCTGAAGTAATTTTGGGTCAGACAAGAATGTAAAACAACTAAAAGCATTAAAAATGGTGATATGTAGCACATTTTTTTGGGTATAAACAGATAAAAATAAGTTACAGATCACAAAAGAATATTGAACTTTACCGCTTCCGCATTGCTCACAGGTCGCGCCTCAAGCAAGGCTTAAAGTTCATAAAAAGCTCTCAAAAGCGCCTCAGAGCAAGGGACTGCGGTCCTTTTCCACCCCGCCCTCGTTCCCCACCTCTCTCCACACCCCACCAACCTCCATACCGAAGTTCCCTAAAAGAGGTATATTGAAGACATATAAAAAACTGTTACGGACTTCTCTCTTTACTTCGGTAAGGTATTTCAACGTACTTCATTAGTTGCCAGTTGAAATTAAAAGCGAGCTCACAAAATAACGTAGAACACATTTTACCTGATTCAAATCTAGTCTAAATACATATGTTATTTGCTTTTCCGATGAACTGTGACTTGATTGTAATAAAATCATCCTACATTCTTGTTTTCACTTTGCCCTATTCAGTCATTATTTATGGCAGCAAAACAAAGCTAATGTATAATTATGATAGAAGTATTATGCAGGATAAAACATGAGCAACAAAAATTTTTTACCGCTTCCAACAGGTAACAGTGACTTTACAGATATAAGAGCAAAGAACCGCTATTATGTAGACAAGAGTCCATACCTTAAAACTGTATTCTCTGAAGATGTTCCTGCTGAAGGTTCAGTTGTTGCTGATGGTTCTGCTGTGCTGCTCTTTACAAGACCAAGACGTTTTGGCAAGACTCTGCTCCTTGATATGTTTGAGAGCTTTCTTAAGATTAGTGAATCAAATCCAGGTGACACCTCTCTTCAGAAAGAACTCTTTAAAGGCTTAAAAATACTTGAAGATAAAGAGTTCTGTGAAAAGTACATGGGCAGGTTTCCTGTAATTTTTATTAGTTTAAAGGATGTTGGCGGAACAACCTTTGAAGCCACATATAAAATGTTTGCTGATACTGTATATGAAGTGGCAAACCAATATAAATATCTGTTAAACAGTACTAAACTTGATGATGATGATAAAGCAATACTAAGACAGCTTACAGATATCAACTATCTTGAAGACGATAAAAATTCATCACGTTTAAAAAAATCATTAAAACACCTATCTGCATTTCTGTACAAAGAATACGGAATTCGCCCTATACTGCTCATAGATGAATATGATGTGCCTTTAGCCAAAGCCTCATATCACGATTCAATCAACTTTAGCGGACACATTGAAAAGGTTGATGTTAAAGACACCATCCATTATAAGATGGTAGATTTAATGTCAGGATTCTTAGGTATTCTAAAAGACAAAAGCACTCTTACTAAAACAGTTATCACAGGATGTTTAAAGGTAGCCAAAAACAGTATCTTTACGGGAGTAAACAACCTCAAAGTAAACACAATTATTTCTGAAAATGAGGAATTTTCAGGAATGATTGGTTTTACTAAGGACGAAACATTAAAAGTTTTAAAAGACTATGAGATGGAAGACTACTCTACTTTAGTCAAGAACCATTATGACGGCTACAGGTTCTGCGATAAGGAAATGTTCTGTCCATGGGATGTTATAAACTTTATAGATGACAATTTTGTAAAGAATCTTAAAGTACCTAAAGGAAATATAGTGCCAGGCAACTACTGGAATAGATCATCATCCGACAGCGTCTTAAGAGAATACATAGGATATCTTACAGACACAGATACTCAGAAAATGCAGGATTTAATAGACGGTAAGTCTATTATCTTTAAACTAAATGACTCCATGAACTATGACACCTTATCCGAGCATAACTCTAATGATTTCTGGTCACTGTTACTGCATACAGGATATCTGACTGTAGACTGGAATAAGACAGATGAAATTTACAGTTCATCTGACAATGACATCTTTGCAAGAATTCCTAATAAAGAAATTAAAGAGTGCTTTACTAACAACATTCAAAAAAGATTTGAAACTAAAACCGCACCATCATCAGTTGCCAATAAGATTGCATGTGCCTTAATGGAAGGCAACAGCAGTTTTGCACAAACACAGCTAAGACAGATTTTAAGGAGTTTTATTTCCATTAGAGACAACGCTACGAAAGCTCCTCATGAAAACTACTATCATGGTTATCTGAATGGTTTATTTACAAACTGCTCATTAGGATTTTTCGGTGAATACCATTCAAATTCTGAAACTGGAGATGGTTATGCTGATATCACCTTCTGTGATGCCTATTCAGAAAAAGCTGTAATAATTGAAATTAAATCTACAAAGTCTGTATCTGAGCTGATTGCCCTTAGTGAAGAAGCTGTTTTACAAATTGAAGAAAAGCACTACGCAGATCATTATCTGAAAAATCTAATGGTACAAAGCATCTACGCTTATGGAATTGCCTTTTCAGGAAAGAACTGCTTCATCACTTGTAAGAAGATAAAGTAAACAGTACCGTTATGTAATAACCGTGTTCTTGAGTCGTTATTTTCAGACTCAGTATCAATTCAAGCCTACAATGTTTAATCGCAACGATGCGGATTTTGTGGCACTCATTGCGCTTTACCTGATGTTTCAGAAAAAATTAAAAAGGCAGAACCGTTAGATCCTGCCTTTAAAAATTATCTGCTGAGTTCAGCTAAATCAAAATATGATTTAGATTAGAACCATGCCTCAACCTGTGCACCGAACTGAACGTTGTTGCAGTCCTTTTCACCGTATTTACGTGTCACATTCTCGTTCTCAATCTTACCGTTTACATTAGCATTGTTAGCATGGATGTAAGATACGAAGAAACGGATTTCAGGACGTGACCAGACATTTGAAGCATCAGGAGTAATACCATAAGCCATGGTTAACTTCTGACCACGATTTACATTATTCATATTGTCGCCTTTCTTCTGGGTCTGTACATACGCACCAGCTTCCCAAATCAGACGTGTCATCTTGGTTAACTGTAAGAATGGACGAACAACCAACTGTGCAAACTTAACCTTCTCATCATCCTGACCATCAACTTTCTTGGTACCCCATGCATACTGAGCTACGTGCTGGATCTTGAATGAATCTGTAATTGTGGTATCGCCAGTGTTGATGATACGGAAACCGTTATTGTCCTGAGTGTCGCCACCATCATACCATGACAGATCACCGTTCCACATCATAGCGCCTGCGTAAGCTGCATGGCCCCACTGGAATACAGTCTTATTCCAGCCACCGTTGAAGCCCTGAGTTAACTCTAAGCCAAATACATTACCGTTGTTTGAATGAACTAAAGCATTCTCTTCTTCTGGAACCAGGTACAAGTTGCTAATCTGTAAGTTTGCACCATCCCACAGGCCAACATTGTAGCGAACATCAAACTTCTGTGCCTGACGATAAGCTACTGGTGTTGAACCTAAATAGTTATTATCATATTTGTAAGAATTGGTTTTTGGATCGTAATATTTGTCAGAGACGGTAACATCATTAGATGTTGTAGCATCAGTCTTTGCTAACCAAGCAACAGATAACTTACCAGATCCAACTGATAAATCCTCAACACCTGCACCGTTGCCAGAGATATCATAGTAGTACCAGTCAGTAATATGGATATCTTCACGTCTGTAGTAGTTCTTACCAACCCAGATTGATGCATCCTTATCCCAATCTAACAAACCTTTAACGTTTAACTTGTACTGACGGAAAGCAATCTGTGCTCTCATGGTATCGCCTGGATTACCATAAACACCAGCATCACTTGTTCTGTCAGCTTCCTGCCATGAATTACTGAATTCTCTATCTGAAACAGCTAACATGGTATAAACAGACCAAACAGTGTCATCAACCTTAGCAATATCAGCACCTAAACCGATTTCACCATAGGTATCAGCTTCATTTCCTAGACGACCAACCTTATTCTTTTCAAAACCTGTTAAACGACCGCCCTCACCGTGGAATACACCAGAACGGAAGTAACCATTAAAGTTTACATTTGGAGTATAGTCAGCCTGAGCAGGCATTGCAAAAGCAGCAGCTAAAACAGCAGCTGCCAGAAGATTAACTTTTTTCATTTTTTACATCCCATAATAAAGCTCCTAAAGCGTGGAGCTTTAGTAATAGAGGGTTTATAAAAAAGAAAAAAATTAAGTACAGAGAATGGAGGTGAGGCGTTTTTTGGGGAGGTAAAAAAGGAAGAACAGAGCAGAACTTTACCGCTTCCGCATTGCTCACAGGTCGCGCCTCAAGCAAGGCTTAAAGTTCATAAAAAGCTCTCAAAAGCGCCTCAGAGCAAGGGACTGCGGTCCTTTTCCACCCCGCCCTCGTTCCCCACCTCTCTCCACACCCCACCAACCTCCATACCGAAGTTCCCTAAAAGAGGTATATTGAAGACATATAAAAAACTGTTACGGACTTCTCTCTTTACTTCGGTATAGTAAATTAAACAAACATCGATATATCAATGAAATTCAATGTCAAGAAAATTGCAGATATTCAGGATACATCGTTCACAGATCGATACAACAGATCTATCTTCGCATAGGAAATAAAGTAAAAACTAACCTAAACTTAAAGATACGCCTCTCGCTATTTTGAATAATTTCCTCTTGGAGGTTCTTATGCAGCAAGGAAAACTTTTAACAGTTTCTCTTTTAAGAGATATCTGTACTTCTCTGATGCTAAAAATCTCATACAAAAGCATCAGTGAACGCTTCAAAATTGCAAAATCAACTGCTCAAAAATACAGAAAGCTATTACATAAAGCTGAAATTAAAGCTGCTAACGAAGTACTGTTTTTACCAGATAGTAAGCTTGCACAAATAATCTATGGTGCCAATGCAAAAATAAAGTTGTGCGCAAAAAAGATCTGTATTGTAAAAAGCAAACCTAAACTTGATCAAAATAAAGATCTGTATGATCCAAACTTTTTAGAGTTAGCCATTAAGTACTATGAAAATCCAAGCATTAGACAATCTGATCTATTCATTGATTATGTTCATAGTGCTACAGAGGCAGGAAAGAACCATTTAAAGGCAACTTCTTTTAGAAAAAAGCTAAAAGAAAAGTTAGCTGTAATAAAAGGCCCTAGTGTTTATTTACATCGAAAGCACGCCTACGGAGATGAACTTCAACTTGACTGGTGTGGAGAGACTTATGATGCAATAGATACAGACGGATCTATTTGTAAATTAAAGATCTTAGTTTTAACTTGGTCAGCAAGCTATTACACTTTTGCCACCTTTGTAAAAGATTACACAACAGAGTCTACAGTCAATGCCATCAGAGAGGGATTTTCATTCTTCAACCGATTGCCTCAACAGCTTTTAATTGATAACGCAAAAGCTTTAGTTCTAAAACATAAACAAGGCAAAGAAGCTATTTTACAAGAGGATTTTCATTACTTCATGAAGAAATGTGGCATTCTTGTAAATGCAAACACGCCTTTTAAGTCCAATGAAAAAAGTGCAGTAGAAGCTTCTGTAAACCTTATTCAAACAAGAGCTCTTACAAGGTTAAAGAAAAAACTTTGTATTAAAGAAGCTAACAGCATGCTAAAAAAGCTTGTTAATCAGTACATAAATGATTCAGCTTTTAGAGGACATGAAGAGATCACAAGATCATATCTTTATAAAAAGTTTGAAGAGGATAAGGCTAGATCGATTGAAGGAGATTTACCTTGTTACGTAAGGTATTTTCCTTATTTAAAAGTTTTTCAAAACTACCATATTAAAGTGTTGAACAACTACTACTCTGTGCCTTATGTTCTTGAAAGCAAATTTGTTGATGTTGAAATTAACAAATGTAAATTACTTGTGCTTTATGACAACGAAGTTGTAGCTACACATAAAGTAAAAGAGGGGATCAACGAATACATTACATCAAATGATCATATGCCAGAAAATCACAAACTGTTTGATACTATCGATAAAATTAAAAACACAGATGAGATCATTCAGTTAACTCGTGGTCTTAGCATGGAATTAGTAGCTTTTTGCTCTTTACTTTTGACCAGAAGTAATGAATTAGCCGAGATGAAGAAAGCTTGTCTATATGTAATACAAAAGTACCAAAACCTTACTAGTGAAGGAGACAAAAAGTTCTTCAATCAAGCTATTCAAAATGTAATAAAGAGGATGAAGATAAGAGAATTAAGCTCATATGCTTTAGATCAGGAAATAAAACTACTGATGAGTTTTTACTCAGAAAATTGCTAATCCTAAACCTTTTAGGTAGCAAAAGAGCGGCATAAGCCGCTCTTTGAATGTACATAAGGTTGAATTAACCTAAACTATTACCACCAAGCTTCTGCCTGAACACCGAATAAGGTGTTTGAAGTCTTGGTATTGCTGTACTGAGCGATGGTCTGACCATCCTGTTCTAACTTGCCACCAACAGTACCGAATGATGAGAAGTCCTGACCGTTCTCGTTGCCGTGTAAGTAAGTTACAAAGAATCTTAACTCAGGACGTGACCAGAAATTACCTGCATCAGGAGTAATTGCATAAGCTAAAGTGTACTTCTGACCCTGTGAAGTAGTATTAGCTGTACCAAATACGTCATAATCAGCATTGTAGGTATAGTTCTTCTCGGTTGCAGCATAGAAGCCAGCTTCAACATATAAACGTGTCATCTTAGTTAGTCTGTAGTATGGACGAACTACTAACTGAACTGAGGTATCGCTCTTACGCTTACCTGGGTACTGATCTGCATTTCTTGCATTGAAGAATACATTGTTATCATAACCACTAGCATATGATGCATAGAATACGTGGTTTAAACCAAAGTCAGGTGTGAAGTGGATATCACCAGTGTTGATTAAAGTCCAACGATATGCGTGGTTAGCATCACCATCAGTGTCTAACCAAGCAGGAGTACCAAATGCGCCCCACTTTACGTTTGAACCGTGAGCAAACTGAACAACAGTCTTGTTCCAACCTGCTGAGAAACCCTGAGTTAACTCAGCTGCAAATAACTGAGCTTGATCATAGTCAGCGGTTGCGCTGTACCACTGTTTTGCATTTTCATTGGTATCACGCTGAGGAATGAAATAAGTACCACGTAACTCTAAGTTTGCACCATCCCATAATGCGTGATCATACTGAACGTCGATCATATGAACTGAAGCAAACTTAGGCTTGCCACCATTAACTGTTACAGAAGTACCATCAAAGTTTGGCTTGTAGCTTGCGCCATCATCACGACGTAACCAAGCAACACATAACTTACCGTCTGCTAAAGATACATTCTCGATACCAGCACCCATACCTGAGATATCATAGTAGTACATATCTGTGATATGTAAATCTTCACGGTGGTAGAAGCGCTTACCAGCCCACAGACTAGCATCTTTATCCCAATCGAAGATACCTTTAACATTTAAATTGAATTCACGTAGAGCGATTCTGAAGTTTTCAGGGTCGTTGCCATCGGTTGACTGCCAATCGCGGTTGTACTGAGCTGAAGCTGCTAAACGTGAATTTACAGTCCAAACTGTATCATCAACAGTTGCTACATCTGCACCTAAAAAGATTTCACCGTAGGTATCATTTTCTGCACCTAAACGACCTACACGATGAACTAAATCATCAGTCTTGTTGAAATGTTTGCTCATAACACCAGAACGGAAGTAGCCGCCGAAGTAAGCGTTAGGAGTATAGTTAGCCTGAGCAGGCATTGCAAAAGCAGCAGCTAAAACTGCAGCTGCCAGAAGATTAACTTTTTTCATTTTTTACATCCCATAATAAAGCTCCT
>ENA-ORPK01003071-ORPK01003071.1-human-gut-metagenome-genome-assembly--contig:-NODE-3071-length-10722-cov-12.814568_pt1 | contig 10722 bp, 10 predicted proteins | sample MGYA00242139_ERZ509068 | MGnify/ENA primary metagenome ERZ509068 (study PRJEB26280, sample SAMEA2338687) | human gut metagenome | biome: human gut; feature: human-associated habitat; material: faeces... | reverse complement strand
CTAAGATATTCTTGACATCCTGCTCCTCATTGTTCATAGCGATGTAAACGCTGATTGCGCCCACTACGGCAACAACACCAGCAATGGCGTAACAGAGCTTAACGACGAATGGAATATACTTGGCGATTTCCTCCGTTACCTGCGTCAACGCTGTCGTGCCGGCTGTGTAGTCACCCGCCGAGTTCTGCGCTATTGCTGCACCACAACCCACCAAGAGCATAAGTGCCATTGCCTTTAAACGTCCAGAAGACATCACATTCTTTGCCTTCTTCTTCAAATAATTCTTTGTCTTGTTAAACATTCTGTTTCCTTTTGTTTGTTAATCGTTACTTTTTATATAACTCTTCTGCAGTTGAGTCTGTTGTTATCCTATTCTTTGTTGTTATCCCAAAATCTATTTTACCTTAACTGTCGCTCTCGCTTTGTTGCGCCATTTCCCTTATAAAGGTTCTTACCACTCTTATGTCTATGCTTTACCTTCCGTTTTGGGGATATTCCTTTCTTTCCGCTACGGCTCAGCAAGGCTTAAAGAGGCATAGGACGGCTTGCTGCATGAGGATATTCCCCAATGTATTTTCTGTTTGTCGCAGCAGCTGTTTCCCGAGTGGTGTCCACAGTTTACGAGCATCAACGGTTTATCTCGGTTTATTGCCAGTTTGTTTTTCTGAGTGGCGTGTGCGCCACTACTGATGTGGGCGGACTTTCCGTCGAGAGTTCACTCTCGTAAGGGAAGTGCGAACCACAGCAGTAAGCCGAAGGCTCAGAAAAACAGACTGGCGTTTTTACTCCGTTTTTGTCAAAGCCCACTCAGCAGTAGATTTGTATCTAAGTCCCTCTTGAATAACTCTCCACCAAATAGTCGTACCCAAACACAAACGTGTCTCTCTTAACATCCCCATACAGAAAATCCTCAAAACTGGTAAATGAAGACTGAAACATCTGCCCATACAGCATATTGATTGTGTTAATATGCCAAACCATAGCATTACTATATCGCTGCTCTGTACGCTTGTCTTTCATAACAAGTGTCAGGATATGGCATACAGCCTCCAATAGGAACTCATAATACGAGCAATGACTCTCTCTGTCTGGCTCAAAGTAATCCACATCCTTACAGTGTAGCCTTGCAAGTCGTTCAAGAAGATAAAAAGCATTTCCTGCCGCATCCTCATTCTTGCCTTCTTCATATTGCTTCATAAAGACTTCAAGCAATGGAACATATGCCATAGCAGCCTTTTTACCATCATTCCACATGTTCGGTTCTATCCAAGCCTTGTCTATTTCCTCACGCATGGTAGGAGTGAACTCTATAAAACTGTAGTTCTTCCATGACTTCACCGTGCGCATGGCAGCAGGATACTTGTTAGGATGATTACATTTGATGTCTTGCAGCATGTGTCCCAGTGTTTCCGTCATACACTTGGCATGCATATATCGTTCTTCCTCTGTCTCACTGGCTGCATAGTCACAACAGTCCGTGTACCATTCTTCATGTGGGATGTCACTCTCCACTACATATTTACGGCTGTCTATGGCTTCTGACCAATAGGTCAGGTAGCGGATTAGTACGTCATGAGGCAATGCCTTCAGCTCTTCTACGACTTTCTGTATTTTCTTGTCTACAACCAAATCGTAATAATCGCCTTCGGCGTTGTAGACGAAATCGAATGGGTCTTTATGCATGTTCGTAGTTTTATTATTTATTTCTGTTGTCTTTTTTGTCATTTTTACCAAGGCATTATCTTCAGATAATGTCTGTGCATTATAATTATAAAGGAATACATCATGTAACGATGTAGAAAAAACATGCCTATTCTCCTTTAAGATAGTTATATACATTTTCATCATCCACACAAGCGATATTTAGTATAGGCACCCAATAGTTAATACCGTGTTTATGTTGCATCTCGTTAGCTTTCATCTTTATCATTCCTTTTATATTGTCATCATTAAGGCCATATTTTCCTGCAGCCTTTATATCACTTGCCAATTCATTTATTTTGTCATCCGAATTTTCACGATACCGCTTTAAAAGCTCCAATTTCCCAAAATGATTTTCCAATCTGTCCTTTATCGTTATGTCATAACCCAGCGGAAAATGGATTTCATATGTTATATCCAAATATCCTTTGACTAATTTAGGGTAGGCATACAAGAACTGAATATCAGGTATGTCGTCAATGTAGAAATCTATAATGCTGCGCTTCCCGTTCTTTATCCAGTCATCATTTTTCTTGCTATTGCATGTAGAACAACATGGAATCAAGTTATATGGATTAGTACTGTATTCAGGAAAAGGTGTCTGTGGAATTATATGGTCAAGAGTTCCTGCTATTTCTAACAAACAATTGGGACATAGATTGGACATTCTATTATTCTCATCAGTAGTAAGTTCAATCCTTAACTCACATAACGCCTTTGAATCATAGGAATATAAATCTTTTAAGGCTTTTCTTCTTTCTTCTGTAAGTCGCAAATGGGTAAGTTCCTCAAGTTTGTCTTCATTCAGCAAGCGTTTGTATAGTCCAAAGCGACGACGCAACTTACATTCAATGTTCTCTACGATGCCTTTGGAGCCATTCCGTTTCCTTGAAAGCACATACCTATGAAACTTGTATGCGTTTTTTTTATACCTGTTTCTCTTCTTCATTGCCGTTTGGATATAAACTCCTAATAAACAATTCTATACCTAAGCCCAATGGTAAGTCTTTTGATTTAACACGTTCTATTATTTTATCGTACGACATACGACATGCCATTTGTTCTATTCGTCGTTTATAGTTTCTCTGAACTTCACGAGAACCGAAAATATAATCTGTCAACATGGTCAAATTAGCGCCTATGGTTTCTATTCCTGGTTTTCTTACCACCGATATTTTCCCTTCTCTTTCCATGACATACACACAGTCAGAAGATAATTCTCGGATTAACATAGGAGAATGTGTCACCATGATACAACAAGATTCATAGTCCTGCAACATATCGTCCAATGCACAAATGAGTTCAGACATGGCGTTAGGATGTAAATGGGTTTCTGGTTCATCCAATAGAATAAGAGAATCATATCTCATTTCTGCCTCTAGCATACAAAACAAATAGAACATGATACTCTCACCAGAACTCATTTTCTTCATCAAGTCAGGAAATTTTGCTTTACAGAGCACATATTCATCACTACCTGTATTCTCAAAAAGTTTGGAAATAAGTTCTTCATTTACCAAATTCTTTAGAACGCGTCTCAAATGTTTTGCTCTTCCGAGTTGTCCCAACTTTTCGTATGCGTGTAATAATTCTGATGTTAAATCCTTTTTACTTTTTGGAATATTGACATCATCATCCACTTGTTTTACCATACCACAATGGACATAGTTAAGCCGAGTATTGTTGTCTGCTTGCTTAAAGTTATCGAAATTACTTTCTGAAAATGATATGACCTTGCTCAACAATGGTTTTCGTGGATGAAAGTTTTCTTCTGATGCAGACGATAAATCACGTGGTAAGGTTGATATAAATAGTGTTTTTCCAACTCCATTTTTCCCTATTACCGCGTATATTCTTCGTGAAAGTAGATGCCGTGGATGTCTAAATGAGAATTGGAAAGATACATCGTTTTCTGAATATTTGGGTCGAAATGTGTATTCAAAGGAATATCTGTCTTCTACATCTACTCCTTCAAGAAGAAGACGCGCTTCTCTAATATTTCGCTCAGCGGCATTGTCTCTTACCAAACAACTGTAATATTGGGTATTTCTAAACTCGTCATCAATTTGTGAAAATATGGCCACATCTCGCAATGCCACAAAAACAGACATATAGGTATTTGGACAGACTTTCTTTATGCCAGAATAATACTCCGCCTTTTGTCCCAATGTACAAAATTCTGGTGGTAGGTTTTGAAATACATCGGGGAGTCCATCATCTTTTACAAAATAAGGATGTTCCTGGCTACATTCTTTATTGCTATTTTTCCTTACTAACTTGACCAAACCAAATGAATACATATCCCTTTCCGTTAAATACAGGAACAGGTTGAACTGCACATGTGCGTTGCCGTCACTCCAACCATCATCTGACACTAATACGAATGCAGGATATTTCGGTGGTGCATTATGGGAAGATTTACGATGTGAATATCCACTTGGATGCTTTTCAACATAGAATGGAATATTATTCCTCAGTATATCAGTCGTATCCATTTCTGATATCAAATCCATTACTCTATAATGTCCTACTCCTCCTTCATAAGTCGTAATGCCCAATTGTATACCATATTGTTCTATCTGGGCATTTATAACCTTAACCAGATATAGACGATATTCTTCATCGGTTATATATGTAGGATTGACGCAAGATTCCAAAAATGGGAAATAGAGTTTGCTGTCATCCAACAATTTAAGCCGTGTAAATAACAGATTTTCATCATCATAGTCTTCTATATTGTCAACCCAATGTTTGTGAATATCATCATACAAATTGTCATAACGATCATCCAAAGACTTCATCGATCTCAATTCTCGAATAGAAGACAAGAACTCCATAATAGTACGTTCGTCTTGTAGTTTCCCTATTAACCCTGTATTTAGTATTATTCGAACGATAGGAAGAAATTGTTCTTTTGATAATAATTTCATAAGTGTCAATTAAGTTTAAAGCATCGTTTTTATAAATATTATCCAAATTGTAAACACACACTTAGTAACAATATTGATGATTTATGCTATATAAAACAAGACATTTACACAGGGTGTTAACTGTTAACGCGTAGCTCAATGAAATTTTGAGTTCCTAATGCTTAGATTGCTTTGCAGATTAGAAATTATTGAATGATGAGCAAACTCAAAATCGACAATTCAACATTGCCTCCAACAACCATCCAAACTCAACATTAAATAATTCAAAATGCGCTTGCGCACAATTCAAAACTCAACATTCAACATTGCGCATAACTCGCTCCACCTCTTCCAAAGGTACATTCAGCATCCGAGATACATAAAGCGGTGTAATGACATCCATGCTTCCTGATTGGCGTTCCATGCCAATCAGATACTCGATGTTCTTTTTCAAATCGCCAAGACTGTTTGAGAATGTAGCTGAAGCCTCTTCCTTGTTTTCCGCTTCCTTTGCTTTGAATGCATCAAACGTCTCACTACCATCCTCACCATATTTTCCGTCCTTAGCTTCGTATATAACCGATGGTTCCAGTACTTCTACAGTATGCCATGCACCTTGTGGCACAACACAACCATAATTACCAACGGTGGGGTCAAGGTGAATACGCTCTTTCTCCTTTCCGCTTTCATCACAGATAACCTCCACGATCTTACCGCACAAGAGAAAAACATTCTCCGTACTCTGTGTATGCCTGTGGATAGGAACAACGGTTCCTGGTAATAATGCATTAAGCATGCGTTGCCCTCCATCTATTGGATTTCGAAGATCGAAACTATAGCGAAGGCGAGGGTTTGTTAATGCCTTTTCAAAAAGGTTTGATATCAGTTTCTTATCTATTTGTATCATATTACTGTTCGTTATTAAGTTTAATTATAATATCTATTCTTTTCACTCTTCTGAGGCCAGAAGAGAAATGATATACCCTTCCAAAACGCTCTAAAAAACTTTTTCATATTGCATGTCCTTATATTACAAAAGGGTGGTTCTGATATTATAAATTGAACCACCCTTAACTGAATCATATAGGTTACTTCTTCATACCAGTTTCACCCACGTTTTCATTATTGGCATTTGTCACTACTTTAAAGATTGTCATGAAGAAAATCTTCAGGTCGAGAAAAAGACTCATATGCTGCGCATACCATACGTTAAGTTCTATACGCTCTGGCCAAGGCACTTCTTTACGACCATTGACCTGTGCCCATCCCGTCACGCCTGGGAGCACATCGAACATATGCTTTTGATGCTCGTCATACTGTTCGTAAGGCCAAGGGTGATAAGTTAATGCTGGACGAGGACCTATCAGTGCCATATCTCCACAGAGAATATTCACTAACTGAGGCAATTCGTCTATCGAAGTAGCGCGAATTATTTTACCCACACGGGTAATACGTGCGTCACCCTTGAACGAATACACACCAGAACCTTTTTTTTCTGCACCAACACACATAGATCGGAACTTCCAAATTTTAAATGGTACTCCGTTCTTTCCCAAACGTTCTTGTTTGAAGATTACAGGCCCCTTTGAGTCCAACTTGATGATAATAGCCACAATCATCAAAGGTATGAACAGAATTACTAATGCAACTAATGCAATAAAGAAATCAACAATTCTCTTAAAATACTTATACATATTTATTAATGTTTAGATTTATATCGGTTAAACATACTTCTATCACAGAACACCTTCCATAGTGGGTAGGCCAATACTTCTCTACGACCGAATTTACTTACACGTAGGAGTCTAATGAACAAAGCTATAAACGATTCCATATTTGCCATAAAACCACCACCAAACGAACGTTTCTGCATCGACTTGCCAAACTTGCCAAAGTTACCAACTTTAAGTATATCATCTAATACAAACTGTACATCTGCAGCCTTATATTCACACATCCATTCTGGAACAGTTTCAAGCTGTACCCCCAAATACTCCACTGTCAGCCCATAGAAAACATTCCAAGCTCGCTCTGCTCCAATGGCTGTCACATAATCATGTAATCGTTTCCAGTTTATTACATGTTCATAATGTTTCATTATCAACATCCAATCACATACTTGGCGCAAACCAACGCCTGCTTGCAAAAAGTGATGATAAAAATGTACAAATACATAGAATGCATTAAACGTAGCATTGAACATCGCTACTCTCTGACCATTTACCTCAAATGTTAGAGGCTCGCGCCACTCTTCCTGTCGACATATCAGTTGAAAACGCCTATTTAGACTCGGCCAATACAGTATTGTTTCAAATCGGTGCATTTCAATCTTCACTTTACCCCAAGTGAAATGTGCATCATATACACTCTCCTGTTCAATATTGATACCACAGAAACGAATCAGATTTTTAGCTCGTTCATATTGCTCCTCACCTACAAATAAGTCGATATCACCACTCTGCCTGTAAAGTGGATTGGGATAGAGCGAAGCACAACCCTGACCCTTCATTAAGCGACTAGGTACACTATGAACATCCAGATATGACACTAGCTGAGACACCGCCTCATTAACCTGTTTATTCAACTTCTCAATAACGCATGCATTACTTATCCATTTAAACAGTAATTTTTGCTCTGGCATATAATCCTTGGGTAATGATTGTAAAGCATCAAATGTAACACCTGCAACAGATTGCTGTACAACCATATCAAACACTGTCTGCCAACTCATCGGAGGTGAATCCAACTTTGCTTTTCGTCCCCACACGCCAGCTTGAAGAAGTTCGAAAAATGTGTTTCTATCTGTCATTTAAGTTAGTCCGTATATTGCTTTTAGTTCCTTTTTCACATTGTCGAAAGTGTACTGTTGAGCGAACATCATTGCGTTCGTTTCTATATATTGTTTCTGTTTTTCGTCTTGTAACATTACCAACACCTTCTCTGCCATTTTTTCGCTATCATCTACTGCAACAATATATCCGGTTTTACCATTCTCTATCAACTCGCGATGTCCACGGTTAAAACTTGCCACTACCGGATTGCCACTCAACATAGATTCAACCACATTCAACGGTAAGCCCTCACGCTTCGAGCAACATACTTGTACATCAACTATGTGCTGATAGTCTTGTAGATTAGTTACATATCCTATCATCTGAATATTTTTCTCCAAACCCTCTTGGCGAATATACTCTTTCAAGAATTCCTCACGCGGACCATTACCAGCCAAAATCAACAGAGCATCAGGAAATTGCTCCACAACCTTATGCATTGCCTTTATTGCCATCGTTTGATTTTTGTTCTGATTCAACTCACCAATACACAGAATCAGTTTCTGAGTAACGGGATAGCCCATTTTCTCTCGCATGGTCATCTTCTCCTCTGCCGATGCCTTAAAGTAGCGCTTGCCATCAACACCAACTCCATGCATGTGCTCTATATGGCAGTGAAACTTCTCTGAAGCCAATTTATAGTCCTCACGTGTAATGGTTATCAACGTATCTGTCATACGGCTAAAGAAGCGTTCTATCGGATAGTATATCAACCAATTCTTTTTAGGAGCACCATCATAGAAGTGAAAGCCATGAGCCGTATAGAACACTTTTGTACCCTTCTTGCGAGCGTTGCGAGCTGCCAATCGAGTTACAAAGCCTCCCATTGGCGTATTGCAGTGCACAACCTCATAATGGTCATTGTCAAGAATCTGCTTCAATCGCTTGTATGCCTCAATATTATCCTTACTCTTTGGTGAGCGCGAGAAAGGCACGTCAAATACCTTATCTGCAAAATCCAGTTTTAAACCATTCTTCAAATATAGATTATCATGTGCTGCTACATGCACCTCATATCCATGATTATGTAGTACCTCAGCCAACGGACGATGAAACTGTCCAATATGGCTTTGTACTGTTGCTACCAACAAGACTTTCTTCATTTTGAGTTATTTTTCTATAAAATTCTTAAGATTCTCATACATCACCTTAAACATCCTTGCATTGTTCCCATTGCTCACAAACGAATTATGCGGACTTATCGCCACATTATCCATCCTCCACAACGGACTTTTCTCTACTAATGGCTCAGTCTCGAACACATCCAAAGCAGCAAATAGATCTTTGCGTTCTGCCAAAACTTCACAAAGCGCTTGCTCATCAATCAATCCCCCACGGGCTATATTTACAAGGATGGCATCCTGCTTCATAGCCAAGAGCACTTCACGACTAATCAAACCTTGTGTAGACGGTAACAGCGGAGCCGTTACCACGACAATATCATATTCACACACACGTTCACAGAGCGTTTCCGTCAGCGCCATGTGGTCAAAACCAGCCGTTTCATCAGTATGAATGTCAAAACCTGTAGTTTCAGCACCAAAAGATTGGAAACGCTTAGCTACTTCTTGTCCTACATTGCCAGCACCTACAACAGCCACTTTAGTTCCTGACACTTCACGCAGTCCACGATGTTTTGTCCATTTTGTTGTATCCTGCTCCTTGCGAAAAAACCAACCTTGTTTGTAATGTTCTAGCACACGAAATACAGCCCATTCTGCCATTGGTTTGCTATAAACTCCTCTAGCATTATAGACTTCAATACCTCGTTCCTTTATCTTGCCCACAGGCACTCTATCAAAACCTGCACTCGTCAGTTGTATAAGCTTCAAACGAGTAAAAATATCTATGTCATGAGATAAAAATAGCCCATTGCACACTGTTGCATCCACCTCTGCTGCTTCTATTGGCAACTCTTCCTTCTCTTGCTGCATAAAATACACAGAGTACCCTAAAGAGCGTAACATGTTCATTTGTTTGTCAGAGTACTTAAAACAGCCAGTTAATAATAAATTCATTTTCATTATGCATTAACTATTTTCCACACAGCTTTACATACAGCATTGTGGTTATTGTCATATTCTTCCTTCGTTAGAATCTTCATACCTTCCTCCTGTGCACGAATTTCTGCTATACCCTTGTTGAATATCTTTCGTACCTCATTGAGGTCTGTTATTTTCTCCGTATTGCAGAATGCGCGACTAACAATTACCATATTGCTACCAATACGGTAGTGTTCTTTCAAAATCATACGTCCTGGTACAGCACCACCGTCAAGCGATGCCAGTCCACCGAAGCCATACTTTATGCCAGTCTTTCTGATGATACCAGTCCACTTGTCCACTGATCCATCAGCCAGCAATTGGAACATAAACTTCATCTTCAGTGCCAAGTGCATATCATTTAATCCCAAGTGAATCATGTCAATCCCTTGAATTTTTACTATCTGCTCTAGTAAGGAAGCTGCTTCTGGAGTCTCTACCAACAGACACACCTTTGCTCTGCCTCCAACAATGCTAACGAAGCGCTCCACCTCTTCTACAGACTTGAAGAACGGCAACATCACAATGTCAGCTCCTGCCTTGATAACGGTGTCAATCTCCTCCTCACTTGATGGATAATCAGTCATCTTATCATGTATAGGATTCACACGCACCAGCACCTTAGCTTTGTTTAATGCCGCTTTAATATTCGCCACATCTTTCACAGTATGATGGTTTTGTACCGTATCCAAACCACCTTGTCGACTGTCCTTACCGATAAATTCCATATCGACAAATATCCAATCTACACCAGCTTCCTCTGCAATACGTGCAATTTCAGGACGCTTAGTGATGTACATCAAGTTCAACATATCTTCTAATATTATTTTTGTCAATTATAATTCTCAACACTATAGAAAAAATCCGTCTGATGGTTTCGCACCATAAGAATGTACTTTACCAGTGCAGACATATGATAATTACATCGAACAGCATTGAACATTCTAAAAAGGGATAAGATTGTAATTCACGTCATTAACAAGTATACTATTCCGATGAAGCCAATGGTCTGCACCAGAATAGTATACTATGTAGGAATTGAAGAATGATTCCTTACTTACCAACCAGGCTCTTCTAAATAGCATTGGCTGTAGATCTTTACGACCTTTCAATTTTTCTTTTAGCATAGTTGTATTAATATGAAAATCTTTATGATTTAATTATTGTTGATATTTTACACCCTTTTACCCGTTGGCGGAATTAATTTAAGTTGATAAATATGAGTAAAAAGTTGCACAT
>ENA-ORPK01003066-ORPK01003066.1-human-gut-metagenome-genome-assembly--contig:-NODE-3066-length-10735-cov-6.085393_pt1 | contig 10735 bp, 10 predicted proteins | sample MGYA00242139_ERZ509068 | MGnify/ENA primary metagenome ERZ509068 (study PRJEB26280, sample SAMEA2338687) | human gut metagenome | biome: human gut; feature: human-associated habitat; material: faeces... | reverse complement strand
TAAGGCTTACTTCTTTGATGATGTGCGTTTGGAGCAGGTTGACGGCTTGAAGAAGCGCTATCGTCAGCTTTATGATGCGCTCAGCCTCACTGGAGAGTTCGTTAAGCATGGCGAATACCACTGCCAGCTACTGTTGAAGGGCATGCCTGTCAAGGTGTCTACGATGCCCACACTGAAGTCGAACTGTGCTTCGCAGCTCAATGTGCGTCCTACAGCCGACGGCAAGTTCGTCATCACATACGACGATAGCGACTGTATTGAGGACGAAGAAAATTTCATCAATGTGCAGTTGCGCCTCGACGGTAAGCGTCTTTCGCATAAGTTCTCGCTGGCTGAAGCTGGTGCAGGCAATGCCGACCAAAGGCTCTCGCTTGTTCCTGAAGGAAAGGTAATGCTGACAGCCGCAATGGTTGACGCAGCCGCACGTGAAGTGACCGACATCACCGTGCGCCTTACTGTCAACAACCGCAATGGCAGCAAGTTTGCGGTGAAGAGTCTTGAACTTAATGTGCCCGACCTCGCCGTTCCGCTTATCTTCGACAATGCAGACGCCGTCTATTCTACAAAAGGACTCATCCAGATAAAGATGCTGGCGAAGGGCGATTGCTCGCTGCGTAAGGTGAAAAAGGGCGACTTCGCATTCGTTAACGGTACGCTCACGGTTGTAAACCCCAACACCGGAGCTATCGAACCTATCAAGGTCGCGTTGCAGTATTCTACAAATTGGGAGTAGACTGGTTTTCGGGTTCTAAACCTTAGTCTGAAAATGTTTAAGATTTAGTCTTAATAAAGTTTAGACCAAGAGATTTGAAGAGTGAAAGAATTAAACAAAAATAATTATTTAAACTGAACTATTATGAAACAGAGAATTTTTAATGTATTACTGGCTATAGCCCTTGTGTTCTGCGGCACATCAGTAGCTTTTGCTCAGTCGAAAGCGTTGGCAAAGGATGTAAAGAAGACCTGCAAAGAGTGGAAGAAGGCAGGTTGGTCATTGTATGCCACAGCTTCGACAATGGAGTACGCATTGACAAAGTATCGCACATACGTTGAGGCTGACCCTGACAACCACCTCGTGCTCACAGGTCTTGCTGTTGGCAAGAACCCGAAGATAGGTCGCGATAACGCCATGATGAACGGCATCACAAGCTATGCAAGCCGTGCAAAGGCTCAGGTCGTAGGTAAGATGAAGAGCATCATGTCGTCTGATGCAAGCGAACAGTCGGGTATGGAGATCGACAAGTTCGGTGCTGCTTACGAGTCAGGCGTCAACACAAAGATTTCTGGTCTTGTAAAGGTACACTTCATGCTCGTTCGCGAGAAGGGCGGCGTTAAGGAGTTCCAGGTTTACATGACTCTCGACGAGACTGCTGCTAAGAAGGCTCGCGAGGAGGCTGCAAGAGAAGCAAAGAAGAAAGCAGCCCTCGACGACCTCTCAGATCAGGTTGAGGAGTTCATCGGTGAGCCGGTACCGGCAGACGAGTAATTTCTTAGAGATGTTTTATCCAATCCGGGGAAGGGTAGACTCGTCTGCTCTTCTTCGGATTTTTTATACAATGATTAACTAAACGAAACCCGTACAAATGAAAAGATTGATATTATTTGCTTTAGGTGCAACGTGTTGTATGGGGACTCAGGCACAAGTTGTAGACGACGATTTCGACAGCTTCATAAAGACTGAGGTGCAGTCGTTCGACAAGTTCATTGACGATGCCAACAAGCAGTTCATCAGTTTCCTGCGCAATCCTTGGAAGGAGTTTGAGGCAAAGAAGCCGGTGGAGAAGCGCACCAAACCGGAGCCTGTGAAGCCGGTCGTATACGACGAGAAGAAGGACCCGGTGGCGCCACCCGTGGAACTTGATATCGAGGACATCCTCGGACAGTCTACCGGCGAGAGCAAGCAGCGACCGCAGGGCAAGATCAATGACGGCGAGAAGGTTGGCTTTGAAAAGCCGCAGCCTAAGCCTGCGACTCCAGCTACCAAGCCTGCGACTCCGACAGCTAAGCCTACGACTCCAGCTCTCAAGCCTGCGACTCCGACAGCTAAGCCTACGACTCCAGCTCTCAAGCCTGCTACTCCGACAGCTAAGCCTACGACTCCAACAGTTAAGCCTGCAACTCCGACAGCTAAGCCTACGACTCCAGCTCTCAAGCCTACGACTCCGACAGCTAAGCCTACGACCCCTGCAGCCAAGCCAGCAACCCCGACAACTCCAACCACTCCGCCAGCAGTGGTGCCGGTGCCGACCGCTAAGCCTTCTGCACCTATGAGCGCACTCTATAAAGAGTCGTCAGAGAAGCAGATGATTAACTACTGCGGACAGAGAATTTACGTAGACAAGTCGCTGAAGGGAGTATGCTCTATAGGCAATATGCGCGAGAAGGCTGTTGCCGATGCTTACGAGGCGATGTGCAAGGCCGACTACAAGCCGTTGCTTGCCGACTGTCGTCAGTTGAAGAAAGACCTCAAGCTCAACGATTGGGGTGTGTTCCTCTTTGTTCGCGACGTGTCTAATGCCCTTTGTGCCGACGCTCATGCGTCTGTTGTAATGCAGCAATTCCTACTCAACGAACTCGGATATAAGTCGAAGATGGCGCGCCGTGCCGACCGCGACCAGATGCTTCTCTTCGTAGCGACCGACTGTAAGATGTATGGTCGTCCTTATTTCACTAAGGACGGACTCAACTATTACAACCTTACAAGCGACGAGACTTGCCAGTTCTATATGTGTCAGGAGGATTCGCCAAAGGCAAAGAGCAGTATCGACATGCAGATAACTAACGCTCCGCTGCTCAATTCTGGAATGGTCAACTCCGTACACAAGAATGGTGCGGGCACAGTGGCTGTATCTGTCGACGTTCCCAAGTCGCTGATGCTGTTCTACAAGAGCATGCCGCAGTGCGACTATAGCGTGTATGTGAATGCGAAGGTGAACCCGGCTGTTGCCGACAGATTGCTCTCGTCGCTTGCTCCGATCGTTGAGGGCAAGAGCGAGACCGAAGCTGCCAACCTGCTCATCAACTTCGTGCAGACCGGCTTCAAGTACGCCACCGATCAAGAACAGTTCGGCTATGAGAAACCGTTCTTCGTAGAGGAACTATTCTACTATCCCTACTGCGACTGCGAGGATCGTTCGGTGCTCTATTCATATCTGGTGCGCAACTTGCTGAAGCTCGATGTCGTATTGCTCGATTATCCTAACCATATCGCCACAGCGGTATGCTTCAACGAGAATGTGTCGGGCGATTTTGTCACCGTAGAGGGAAAGAAATATATAGTTTGCGACCCTACTTACATCGGTGCATCCATAGGAAAGGCAATGCCGCAATTCAAGCGTGTGGCTGCCAAGGTCTTGAAATACTAAGACTTTAAAAAATGCAAAAACGGCATATCCTTGTTTTTTTGGATATGCCGTTTTTGTGTGTTTTGTTTACTCAACGATTTCTGCTTCTATCCAGCTGTCGAGCAATGCCTTTGCGTCGTTCTCCGCCGTAGCGTCATCGACGTTGTATTCCTCGCAGAGCAGATGTTTCAGCGTCTCAGCGTCGAAATCCTTGTCCTTAACGCTTTCCCAGAGGAAAGCCGAACTCTCGTTCATGCTGATAATCTTTGTGAAGTCGATGTTCTCTTTGCCTTCTGCAACGATAATACTCTCGCCGCAAATGTCCTTCAGGACGAAACCTTTCTTTATCTTCATTTTTCTTGGTGTTATTAAGCTGAGTCAGGCCTTTTTAGGCCTTTCTAAGCCTTTTTAGGCCTTTCTAAGCCTTTTTAGGCCTTTCTAAGCCTTAGCTAATTCTTTTTACTCTTTTACATTTCTACCTTTCTAACCTGTTTACCTTTCTATATATGTACAGCAGGTAGCGGCGTATGGGCAGCAGTCGGGTCCAGATAGCCGAATAGATGCGCCATTTGCGTCCTGAGGTATAGTCGGGCGTGCTGCGTCCTTTGCGGTAGAACGCCAGAGCGATGCCGCGTATGTCTGCCAGCGTACACTCCTCGGTACCAAGATTGCCGTCGCCGCGCAGCGTCACCTTGTCGCCGTCGATATTCACGATGCGGTGCAGCACGTACGTCTTCGGACTTATCTCTGCCAGCACAGCGTCGCCGCAACGCACGGTGGTGTGTTTGCCGAGTATCGCTTTGTCGCGTCCGTCTTCGAGGAACGGGCGCATGCTGAAGCCTTTCAGTTTGAAGGTGACGGTGTGCCCTTGGTTTATCATCTCCACGAAGTACGGTATCAGTTGTGCATTGTTGTACTGTCTTATTTCTTTTTCCATGTTGAGATAGGGGGGTGGTGAGATGTGTTGTGATTTTACTGATGGGGTGCTGTCAGCGTCTTGAAGCTCACCTCTGCTGCCTCCTTGTTGGGCAGACAGTGCAGCGCATAGATGTACTGTGCAGCCTCAATGAGTCGTATCACGGCGTTGTATGTGTTGCGGAACACCACTTTGTCCCACTTCATCGTAGAGCAGGCAGGCAGAATGTATGTGAAAGCCTTTGTAGGTGCTAAACGCTCCACGCGGTTCTCCTTCGCGCGCACTATCTGCGTTAAGGCTCCGATCGGTGCCTTAATGTTGCGGTAGCACGGCGTCTTGCCACTCCACGGACTGCCGTAGATGTACGCCTTGCCGTCGATGACGCGCACCACGGGGTTGTCGTCGTTCATCAGGTCCGATCCCGGTATGTTGTCGAGCCAGAGCTGCGTGTGCGTGCTCTTGCCCGTGCCGCTCTTTGCGGTGAACGCATAGCCATAGCCGCCGTTTCTCACGAGCGAAGCGTGTATGAGCAACGTGTCGAAGAAGCTGCCGCGGAAGGCGTAGAGCATCATCAGCGCATTGTTCAGTCCGAACTGGCGCATCTGAAAGTCGCCGTTCAGCGCACAAACGCCCTCGCTGAAATCCTTGTTGGTCTGCAGCAGACAGCAGCTGCGTCCGTGTATGTCCTTCACTATATACTGGTAGCCGCCGTTGTCGAGGAGGTCTACTACGGTGTCGCCGTTGCCCGTCTCGAACGTGTCGATGCGCTCGCGGCGGTTCTTATCCACGGGAGGCAGCGTGTCGTCCACGCGCAGCGTAAAAAGAAAATCGTCGTTTGAGCCTTCCTTCTTGAAAGGCTCGAACGACGGTAACAGTTCGGTGTTGTTCTTTCCGTTTTCGGCAAAGACAACCCTCACGTTATGTTCTGCGATGCAATAGTCTGCTATGATATCCATTATTTCTTCTTCGCCTTCTTTGTCTGCAAATCGGCACGCTCGCTATCGTCTGGTACGAGACAGCTGTATGTAAAGTCGTGCTTTGTGACGTATTTCACGTTGTAGTGTCCTCTTGTTGCGTAGCGCTTCTTTATAGCCACGTATTTCTTCTCTATCTCCTTGCGTGTCTTTGCGAAGTAGGTTACGCAAGTGGGGGTGGCGAATCCGTTAGCCTTCAGATGGTCGCGCAACTGGAACGAGTAGTTGTTGCGGCTGTAGAGAAAGCCCGTCTTGGTGTCTACCCAAGCCGAATCGAGCTGCTGAATCTCTGTGATGTACACCGTAGAGTCGTTGAACGATGTGGCTACACCGTATACGTAGAGTCGCTCCTGCTTCTGCAGTGCGAACATAAGCGACGGCATGAGCAGCAGTGCCAATGCCAGTAATGTGCGAATCTTCATTTCTTTCCTTGTTTTCTGTTGTTTCAGCGGCGCTGTCCGTTTTTGTTGCGTCGCAGCTTTATCTGCCCAGGTAAGCCTTGAGCAGCTTGTTCTTTGTATTCTGTTTCAGCTTGCGTATAGCCTTCTCTCTTATCTGGCGTACACGTTCGCGTGTGAGTCCGTACTTGTTGCCGATTTCCTCCATCGTACATTCGGGCTGGTTGATGCCGTAGAAAGCCTCTATCACGTTGCGTTCGCGCTCGTTGAGCACGGAGAGGGCCAGCGCAATCTCCTCGCGCATCGACTCTATCACGAGGTGGCTGTCGGTAGACGGCTCGCTCTCGCTCGGCATGAAGTCGAGCATGCTTGCTCCGTCGCTCTCGGTCATCGGCGCGTCTACGCTCACCTGTCGTGTGTCCACCTTCAGCACGTCCTCAATCTTTTCGTGCGGCATATCGGTCTTTTCGGCTATCTCGTCGATGCTTGGTCGGCGTTCGTTCTCCTGCTCAAACTTGTTCAATATGCGCTTTATCTTGTTCACGCTACCCACCTGGTTGAGCGGCAGACGCACCACGCGGCTCTGCTCTGCGATGGCCTGCAGAATGCTCTGTCTGATCCACCATACTGCGTACGAGATGAACTTGAAGCCGCGTGTCTCGTCGAACTTCTCTGCAGCCTTCAGCAGTCCGATGTTGCCCTCGTTGATGAGGTCGGGCAGTGAGAGACCCTGATTCTGATATTGCTTTGCAACGGAGACAACAAAACGCAGATTCGCCTTTGTCAGCTTCTCAAGAGCCTTGCGGTCGCCGTTCTTTATGCGGTGGGCGAGCTCCACTTCCTCTTCTGCGGAAATCAGCTCTTCGTGGCCAATCTCCTGAAGATACTTATCGAGCGAGGCGTTCTCTCGATTTGTAATCGATTTGGTTATTTTAAGTTGTCTCATTAAGTGTTGCTTTTTTTGATATTATTTTATTGTTAAAAGGGTAGGTGCGCTTTGGGCGCATCGTTCTGCAAATTTAACCATTTCTCTCGGTTGTCGCAAATTTTAATCTATTTATTTTCGGTTGCGTGTGCAATTAACAAAAAAGCGGAGGTCTTTAGGGCCTCCGCTTTGTATCTTATTAGCCTACGACATTCCTGTCGTAGGCTACTATTGTTTAGTCCTCGAGCGGCACTGCGAAGTAAGCCTTCTTGCCGGTAGGATAAACGCCCTGGATGTAGAGCACGGGGTCTTTGCTTGTAGAAGCCTCCTTCACGGCGTTCTGCAGATCCTCGATGGTCTTCACGGCGCTGTCGTTGACGCGCTGGATGATGAAGCCCTTTGTGATGCCTGCGTTCTTCAGCTTACCTGCGTTCACCTTCAGCACCTCCAGACCGTAACCGATGTTCAGCTGCTCCTTCTGGGCGTTTGTAATGGCGCGGAAGTTGCCACCGAGCACGTCGAGGTCAGCCTTCTTTACGACCTGCGTGTTGCCCTTCTCGTTCTTCAGCGTCAAGGTCTTTGTAGCCTTCTTCTTGTCGCGCAGATAAGTGACTGTAACCTTGTCGCCCGGGCGTTTCTTTGCGAGCACCTCCTGCAGTTCTGCCATCTTGCCCACCGGCTTGCCGTCGATAGCAGTGATGACGTCGCCTTCCTTCATGCCAGCCTCTTCAGCCGCACTCTCCTCAGAAACCTTGGCTACGTAGATGCCCTCCATTGTGCCGAGGTCTACGTCCTCGCCCTTGTCCTTCTTTGCGTCAACATAGTTCTTCACGTCCTGACCCTGAATGCCGATGAGCGCGCGCTGCACGGTGCCGTACTGCTTCAGGTCGGCTACCACCTTGTTCATGATAGAGGTAGGAATAGCGAAGCCGTAGCCGCTGAACGAACCAGTCTGCGAGTAGAGCATGGCGTTGATGCCGATAAGCTCACCGCGAGTGTTGACGAGTGCGCCACCCGAGTTACCGGGGTTGATGGCTGCGTCGGTCTGTATGAACGATTCTACGCCGTTCTGATAGAGCGAACGAGCCTTGGCGCTCACGATGCCCGCCGTAACGGTGTTCGTAAGGTTGAACGGGTTGCCCACGGCGAGCACCCATTCGCCCACCTTGATGTCGTCGCTGTTGGCGATGGTGATAGCCGGCAGGTTCTTGCCGTCGATCTTGATGAGCGCCAGGTCAGACGCCTTGTCGGTGCCGATGATGCGAGCCGAGTATTCCTTGTTGTCGTTGAGCGTAATGGTCAGTTCGTCGGCGTCAGCCACCACGTGGTTGTTCGTTACGATGTAGCCGTCGGTAGAGATGATGACGCCCGAGCCAGATCCCTGCTGCTTCGGTGTGCGCACGCTGCGCTTCTGCTTACCGCCGTTGCCCTGCGGGTTGCCGAAGAAGCCGAACGGGTCAGAGAAGAAGTCGGAGAACGGGTCGCTCTCCACCTCTACGGTCTGCACCTTCGAGTTCTTTGTGCTGAGGATATGCACCACCGACGGCAGCGACTTCTCTGCTGCGTACGTCAAGTCGACGGGCTGGGCAGGCACGGCAGCCGATGTAGCCGGCGTAGCGTTCACCTTTAGTAATGTTCCTGTAGAGAAGGCAAAGGCAAGAGCGCTCATTGCCACAACAAAATACTTAGAATACTTTTTCATAGTTCTGTTTATTTTCTTGTTTGTTATTGTTTTCTAATCGTTTGCGACCTACTTAACGCTGTCGTCCGGTTTGACACATTGCCGTTCGTGTGGGTCGAGCGGTGTTAAAACAACAGCGTTTCTGTTTTCGTGGTTGCAAATTTAGGCGCAAAAATTGTTAATCTGACAAATTGACATGCATCTTTATCCCATTTTAACACTACAATTTAACATATTAACGGCTGTTAGAAAACAAATGCTCGTTTTTTACTTTTGTTTTATATCTGCCGCCTCCCTGTGTCTCATGTTGGGGAAGTAGCGCAGTGTCAAGTAAAGTGTAGCAATCATACCGATAGCTCCGCCAGCATAACCTATATATTCTATAGATAGTCGGCTCACCACCAGTCCGCCTATGTATGCGCCGCTGCCTATGCCGAGGTTGAAGATGCCAGAGAAGATAGACATGGCGATGGACGTGGCGTGCTCAGGCGCAAAGCGTATGGTGTTGTCCTGAAAGGCTATGTTGAACGCCGTAGCCATGGCTCCCCACAAGATGCAGACGGCGAGGATGTACGCCATGCCCGTAGCCGCAGCCTGCAGCAGAAGCATGCACAAGGCAGGACCTAACGTGACGGCAAGCATGAAGCGGCGGCGGTTAGACATATAGTATTTTGAGAAGGCTATGCTGCCGAACATGCCCGAACCACCGAACACGATGAGCACCAGCGTCACGGTGTCGGGCGCCATGGCTGCCACCTTGCCCAGGAATGGCTCGATGTAGCTATAACCAGTGTAGTGGGCTGTAGCGAAGAGCACCGACATGATGAACACGCCCAGCAGCACGCGGTTGTGCAGCAGCGTCGGAAGCTCCTTGAAGGCGAACTTACCTCGACTCTGCAGCTTGGGGAACACCATGAGTATGAACACGAATATGAGGGCGGAGATGATGGCGATGCTCAGAAACGTCATTCGCCAGCCTACATAAAGTCCGACCACACGACCCAGTGGCAGACCTACGACCATGGCTACCGACGAACCAGTGGCAATGGCGCTCAGTCCTAAGGCACGCTTTCCGTCGGGCACGGTACGTACGGCAAGTGGCGGAGCTATCGACCAAAATATAGAATGGGCGCACGCCACACCAATGCGCGAGAGCATCAGTGTATAATAGCCTTCGGCAAATGCCGATGCAACATGGCTCACAACAAACAGGGCTATAATGGAAAGCAGAAGCCGCTTTAGCTCCATCTTCGACACCATTATCATCAGCGGCAGCGACATTATCGCCACCACCCATGCGTACACCGAGATGAGCAGACCGGCACGAGCCTCGCTGATATTAAGGTCGGTGGCAATGTCGGTGAGCAGACCGATAGGCATAAACTCGGAGGTGTTGAACACGAACACGGCGAAGGTAAGCCCTACAAGGGGCAACCATCTCGTAAAAGATTCTTTGTTTTGCATCCTAAAAATAAAATGTGTTACTTGTTATCCTTTTTTACGCTGCAAAGTTACGCAATTAATAAGGTATAACTGCAACATGTAAACGTTTAACGTTGCAGAACGTGATGCAAATCAAGCGAAGGTCGCAAAAAAATCTTTCCCTAAATTCTTAAAATGTGGCAGAATAGGGATATTCATAACATTTTATAGGGAATTTTCTCTTGTCGTTAGTCGAATTTATCGTAAATTCGCAACATTAATCAAAAACACATAGAACAATGAAGAAGTTTTTAATGGCAGCCCTGGCGCTGCTTACATCGGTGCTCGGCGTGCAGGCGCAGGGCTATCAGGACTATAGAGACCATAACTACGGCAGTAGACGCGACTACTCCATGTATGCCAATCGCTACGACCGCTTCGGCATCGACGGCGTGTATATGGGCATACGCATTGGTCCGTCGTTCACCACCGTCGACTCCGACGACAAGGCGCTCGACGGAGGCAATACGCAGACCGGTCTCAACCTCGGCGTGTTCGGCGGTATGCAGCTCTCGCCGAAGGCTCCCGTGTTCATCGAGAGCGGACTGATGTATGTGGAGAAGGGCGGCAAGAACCTCTATGAGGGCAAGAAGGTGACCTACAGTCTCCACTATCTCGAGATACCGATCGTCGTGAAGTATGCCATACAGCTCAACGAGCACTTCTCTGTGCAGCCGTTCGCCGGCGGTTACTTTGCGTTCGGCGTGGGCGGCAAGGCTAAGAACTTCGGCGACCGCGAGGTGTCCAACTCCTTCTCACACCACTACTTCAAGCGCTTCGACGCTGGTCTGCGCTTCGGTTGCGGCGTGACGTACGACCTCTTCTACGCCGACCTCACCTACGATGTCGGACTCTCTAACATCTGTCACGACGAGTTCGACACATCGCACAATCGCAGCCTGTCGCTCAGCTTGGGTGTCAACTTCTAACATTTTATAGTGTATTTGTAGCCTATTAGTAGCGGAGGTCTCCGGCCTCCGCAGCACCAAGTCGAATAGTATTTTCAGCTTGCTGC
>ENA-ORPK01003065-ORPK01003065.1-human-gut-metagenome-genome-assembly--contig:-NODE-3065-length-10737-cov-2.113649_pt1 | contig 10737 bp, 9 predicted proteins | sample MGYA00242139_ERZ509068 | MGnify/ENA primary metagenome ERZ509068 (study PRJEB26280, sample SAMEA2338687) | human gut metagenome | biome: human gut; feature: human-associated habitat; material: faeces... | reverse complement strand
AGCACGAAATTCCCGTGACGAGATGATATACCCGCCGGAGACATTGCCCGGACATAAAAAGCCGCCCACAGCATACGACTGTGCGCGGCTTTTACGTTTATTCAGATTTAATCCTTCGGCTTCATGTAGAAGCGTCCGGAGAGCTCGGTCGTGCGGATGGAGTTCACGAAGGCATGCGCATCGATATCACGGATGCGCTTGATCACATGACGGGCGCCGTCGGCGGCGATGACGGAGTAGAGCACCTGATGATCCTTATGCTCATGGGCACCCTCGGCGTGCATGATGGACGCACCGTGATGGGTTTCATCGAAGATCATCTGCGCGATCTCCTCTGCCTTATCCGTAACGACAAAGAGCGTCTGGCGCTGGAAATCACGGTAGAGGGTGTGCAGGGTCTGGGTGGACACATACTGGAACACGATCGAATACAGCGCCTTATCCCAGCCGAAAAGCACACCAGCGGCACCGAGGATCAGGACATTGAAGCCGAGAATCAGGTTCCAGGTCTCCATGCCGCGCTTCTGGCTGAGGTAGATGGCGATGAAATCCGTACCACCGGTGGTCGCATCTACGCTCAGGCAGAGGCTGATAACCACACCGTTGATGATACCGCCGAAGACGGCGATCAGCAGGGTGTCATAGGTGATTACGTGCGCCGGCATCATATCGGTGAAAAAGCCGGTCAGGAGAATCATGATCAGCGAGAAGAAGGTGAACTTCTTTCCGATGAAGCGGAAACCGATATAAACCGGGATCGCATTCAGCAGGATATTGATCGGCGAGTATGGAATCTCATGTAGCAGATACATCTGGCTGATACGCTGGATCAGGATCGTCAGTCCCGTCGCACCACCTGGATAGAGTCCACCGGTACGGACAAATGTTTTGATATTGATCGCCATCAAGAGCGAGGCCAGCACCACGGTAATCAGACGGCGCAGATCCTTCTTCGCTTCGATTTTCATTTCTACTCCTCCTGCCCCATGGCAGATATGATAAAACGCATAAAAAGCAGGTCCATCAGAACCCGCAAACATATTAGTCATAGCAGATATTCATATATCTTGCAAGATAAATCCACTATTTTCATCACTCCCGGATGACCACGAAGCCGTCACTGTCCTCTTCACCGATCTTTTCGCCCTGCTCATCGAGGATGGCCTTCGTATATTTCGTATATGCCTCCGGATGTGCGAGGAGTTCATCGGCGCGTTTCTCGGTATACAGACCCTTCCGGTCTGCGATGATGGCCTCAAGATAAGCATTCGCCTTCTCCTGATCACCGGTACGAAGCGCATATTCGGCGAGCTCAAGCTGCATCTCCTTCCGGTAGATGGCATTTCCGGCGTACTGAACCTCCTCCTCGAGATACGGGATGTCCGCATCCAGGCGTCCCTCTGCCGCCGCGATCCGCGCCTCATGCACACGAATCTGCTGCGCGAGGTTTTCAGCGAGCCGTGCGGCACGCTTTTCCGAAACCACCTTCAGCTTCTTCAGATCCTCGATCTGAAAGCTCGCCGCCTCGAGATCTCCGCGCAGAATCTGCAGATTTGCCTTCTGATTTACGATGAGCGCAGAGCTCGTCAGCGCATGGATACGAAGCTCGTCCGGTTTCAGATCCTTCACCGCATCCCAGGCGCCCTCGAAATCACCGAGCGCTTCCTTCGCGAAGGAAACCCAGTGCTGACCGTTCGCATATTCTGCGAGGTTCTTCGGCACGCGGGCATTGACTGCCTCGAAGTTCTGAAGGAAGCCCGCCGGGTCTGCATCCGTATAGAGCTGCTTCTGCACGGCCTGTAAACGTTTATTTGCGAGCATCGCGGCGAGCAGACGCCCGACGATGACGCCGGCGAATACCCAGAGTGCCCAGACAAACACCGTCGTCTTGTCCGGGTTATTCAGAATCTGCCCGTGAAAATAGATGAGGCCGAGGACGCCGCCGAGCACCGCGCCGAGAAGCATGATGGCGTTCGCCATCCGCTTGTAGTAAACGATCATGGAAAATCCCCCTTTATGGATGTGATGTAGTTCTTATCAAAAAGGGTCGCCCGTGATGGACGACCCATACTGAACCAGCTGCTTATGGTTCTGCCATATTCAATTGTCAGTTTCTCTACAGCGCGTATTACAGCATGAAGGAGAATACGAAGGCTGCGATGATGAGGACGATACCGCCACCAAGACGAGAAGAAAGCTGTGAGTAAGCGATCAGATCCATACGGTCTGCTGCACCGAGGCAGGCGAGGTCACCGTTACCACCACGGTTTGCCATGCAAAGACCAGCGGTGATCGCGGAATCGATCGGATAGAAGCCTACGAGGTAACCAACCCCTGCGGAACCGATGATGGCACCGATGACGATCATGAGTGCCATGATGATGTTCTTCGGAGCGATCGCGTTAAAGAGCTCTGCGAGGTTGAAGTCTGCGCCCATGCCGACCATGATGATGATACCGAGCTGACCGGAGAAGAAGCTCTGAAGTCTCTTCGCACCAGCACGTACTCTGGCAGGGATAAGACCGGTCGCTGCAAGGATGACAACGAACACGATCATGTAAGCATACTTATGAATCGGTGCACCTGCGATCTTCGGAAGAATCTTACCGCTCATGAGCTCGCCGACAGCGAAGCATGCAAATGCAAGAAGAAGTGCGCCTGAGAGGTCGGTGTTGTCGGTCTTCACCTTCTGATCGTCTCTTGCAAGCTCCTCCGCACCACGGATCAGGGTCTTCTTATCACCGGTCAGGGTCGGAACCTTCTCACCGAGAGCGTTCAGCGCTGCGGAAGCGATGATACAGAAGATGTTTGCGATGGTCAGTACGATGATTGCGAAGGAATAGTAGTTCGCTGCCGCATCACCGGTTACCTGCTCATAAATCTGAGAGAGCGGAACGGCACCTGCACCATTACCACCACCCATGATCGGAAGTGTGTACTTGATCAGGGTATCTGCAAACGGAATACCGAAGATGGCACCTGTGATGCCACCGAGAATCGCTGCTGCGAGAAGTCCGCCGAGGATCGCCGGGATATAGCCCGCGAAGGAACGGAGCAGGATGTCACGCTCGAGTGAAAGCACGGAGCCGACGATCAGCATAACGATGAAGAGCTCAAGGAAATTCGCATCATCTGAGATGAAGGAGTTGATTGCATCGAGTCCTGCCTCCGGAATCAGACCGAACTGTCTGAGGAGAGCGACACCGAAGAAGGTTGCGAGAAGTCCGCCACCGATGTACTTGTTCCAGATCGGAACACGCTCACCGATCTCGTTAAAGATCACCGCGAAGCCGAAGCAGATCCCCAGTACCGATGTCATGGTCGTTGCGGCCAGCATCACCGGGTTACCGTCCTTCATCTTCGTCACATAGACCGGAAGAAGTACCAGTACGATACAAATGAGAGCCTGCCACCAAGGAAGGCCACCGAGCCAGAGGCCACTTCTAGAGTTTTTGTCTTCTGCCATATTAAAATCCCCCTTTAATATGATTGGAACGAAGCAGCACGTTCCATTTTGATATGACGTTCCAGGAGCTACCTGGATGAATCCTGCGTAAGCAGAGCAGGATTCAATGTTGAATACCGTAACATATTACCATAAGACATTTGCTTTTACAATCATAACTGGTAAATATGGCCATACACTGTTCCCCTGGATGCACAAAAAGGGCTGGCAGCAGAAGCTTCACTCTTCTGTCGCCAGCCCTCCGGTCTCTCCATCGCTAATGAAGCGAAAGCTGTGTCAGCGCTGCCCGCACCGCTTCGATCGGCATCTGTCCAGGTGCACTGCTCTCTCCGACCGTCGCAAAGGTGAGCATGGAGCCGAAGGCCCCGCCGACGAGTCGGCTGATCTGACCGAGCTCCCCCATCGACATCGTGATGAGCGGATGCGTCGCCGCATCCTCCTCCCGGAAACGGGCCGTCGCCAGAAAAAGCGTGGCGACATCCGAGGTTTTCGTCGGCATGTAGGCCGTTTTCAGGATATCGGCGCCCGTCGCCCGAAGCGCGCGAAGCTTCTCGAGGATCTCCTCGACCGCCGGTGTTTTCTCGAAGTCGTGGTAGGACGCGATGACGTGAACGCCCATTTCATGTGCAAGCGTCATCAGCGCGCGGCTGTCCTCTGCCAGTGTCGTATCCTCGAGATCGAGGTAATCGAGCTGCGCGGATGCAAGCGCCAGGGTGCAGAACCGCCGGTACGCTGCCGCATCGTTCGGGAAGCTTCCTCCCTGTCGCTGTGTACGGATCGTGAAAAGCAGCTCCTTTCCAGGAAGCAGCGCCCGAAGGTGGGCGATCATCGCCTGCAGCTGCCGGGCGTCCTCCGAAGCCGCAGCAATCTCTGCGCTGCTGCCGTCTTCCGCGGCATCCCGAGTGTGTGCATTGGCCCCCTGTACCGACGGATAGAGCGCCGTCGCGAGGTCGAAACGCCACTCCACGACGTCCGCGTCGGTCGCTGCGATGGCGTGGGCCTGCTGCTCAATCTCTGTCCGATTCTGTCCGGTGATCGGAACACATACCTTCACTTTTTCCATACTCTCTCCGCCTTACTCTGTCTCGTCTACGCTTGTCCTGCGCTTACTCCGCACTGCTGTGCTGTGCCTGATTCGTAAGCAGCTTACCGATCTCCTCCACGAAGGTGTTCACGTCCTTAAACTCCCGGTAAACCGAAGCGAAACGAACATAGGCGACCTGATCCACGGACTTCAGCTTATCCATGACGAGCTCTCCGATGCGCGAGGTCGGAACCTCCTTCTCCCCGGTCGAGAAAATCTCGTTCTCGATCTCGTCCACCATCTGGTTGATCTGCGCCGTGGAGATCGGGCGCTTGTGGCAGCTGTGGATGATGCCGGCCTCAATCTTCGAGCGATCGTATGGCACGCGGCTCTGGTCCTTTTTGATCACCATCATCGGCATGGTTTCAAGCTTCTCATAGGTGGTGAAGCGCTTGCCACACAGCTCGCACTGGCGGCGTCGACGGATGGCTGTGTTCTCATCCGCCGGTCTGGAGTCGATGACCCGGGTATCCTCTGCATTACAAAACGGGCACTTCATAGATTCTCTCCTTCTGTATCCGTGTCTGTTCCTACGCTTTCCTGCGTATATTCTCTACGTACATCATCAAAGCTTCGAGATGCGGTTTTCTCATCGGTCGGGTGGACGCCCGTATCCTGCGTCGCATGGTATACAGGCTCCTTCACTTCACGATAGTCTGCCTCCTCCACCTCGCGGTACTCTGCCTCCTCGACACCGGACGGATAGTCGTCACTATAAGCGCTGAGGTAGAAGATCGTCACCGCCTGGCTGAGGTACGGCTGCACGAAGATGCCGGCGAGGCCGAGGGTGAAAACCATAAGCAGTACCCAGCCAAAAAAGCTGAGATACAGACCGAGCAGCTTCATCTTCTTATTCCGCATCATATGGAGCGAGGTCCGGAGTGCCGTCCAGGTGCGCATCGACGGATGGTCCGCGGAGGCCAGCGCTGCCATCGAGAGGTACAGACCGATCACATACACGATGAAGCTCGTGATCGTCTGCGTCACGCGGTAATCGAAGGTACCGGTACCGTAGTGATGCCCGATCATGATCTGCGGGATCTCCAGCACGATCTGGATGAACCAGATCACGAGAAGCGTACCGAAGAAGTGCGTCATGTGTCGAAGGTTCCGGAAGCCATGAAACACATCCGTCACGCGGACGCGGCGGCCACGTGCGACCGCAAAATACATCTGCTGCATTCCCAGTGACAGGCCGGCATAGAGCCAGAGCCCGAGAAAGAGGAGCGCGGCGATCGCGATGCCGAGCAGTGCCTGGATGGCGAGTGGCACAGCCGGATCCATCCGAAGTGACCAGACGGTAGAGTGCCCGAACAGCGGTGAAAAGCAGCCGAGAACAACGACCGCATACAGCACTACGAAATATGCGAACATCGAAAACAGAATCAGAAAGCCGGCACCGATCACCGCGCCCCAGTTGCCACGCAGCTGGTTCCGGGCGAAGGCACGAATCTGAGCATTTGTCATCATAGGACCTATCCTCCATGGATATCTTCAGCATACACGCATGTTCCTTTCATCCAGCTATCCGGCATCGTCTTCACCCACCGAAGCAGGCACGAAGCCGGACGCTTTGCGTGCATAGTCAAAAACGGAGCTGTTCTTCACAGCTCCATAAGTATACCACATCTAGAGATGTGCCGTATGTGAAATTGTTGTGTCTTCACCCGGATCCCACTGTATGATGTGGCCGGCCTGCAGTGACTTCTGCACATCGATGGTCCGCTGATTTGACGAGCCCTTAAACAGCAGGGTCACATCCTTCTCTGCCATGATAAACGGTCCATCCACGAGCACGTCGATGTAGCTGAGAAGCTCCTTCGTTTCCGGCACCTCTGTCACCATCTTTCCGAGAAGATCGCGGTCATAGAGGTAACCGCTGAAGCACCAGAGATCCTTCTCTGGATACAGGGCCTTAAAGCGGCGTACGAGTGACAGCACGGCCGGCTGGTTCTGCGGTTCCATCGGTTCACCACCGAGCAGCGTCAGTCCCTGGTATGCCGGGTCCGCGAGATTCCGAAGAATCTCATCCTCCGTTTCCTTCGTGAATTCCGGTCCATAATCAAACGGCCAGGCGATCTCGTTGAAGCAGCCCGGACACTTATGTGTGCAGCCCGAAACAAACAGGCTCACTCGGACCCCCGGACCGTTCGCGATATCAAAATACTTTATTTCTGCGTAATGCACCTCTGCACCTCCTGCCGTTTCCAGAACAGCTGGACCGGTCACCTGGTCCAGCTGTTCTGCGTCTTATTTGCGATAGAGTTATTATATTTGAGATAGAGTTATAGGTTTACAGGTGAAGCACTCTGTCCTTGATCTCCTGTGTACGGCCCTGGTTCCAGAACTGGGTACCGATATAGCCACAGGTTCTGCGTGCAACCGACATCTTCGTCTGATCACGGTTTCCGCAGTTCGGGCACTCCCAGACGAGCTTTCCATGCTCATCCTCGATGATCTGGATCTCACCGTCGTAGCCGCAGCACTCACAGTAGTCCGACTTCGTGTTGAGCTCGGCATACATGATGTTATCGTAGATGAACTTCATGACACTGAGCACCGCCGGGATGTTGTTCTGCATGTTCGGCACCTCGACATAGGAGATGGCACCGCCCGGTGACAGCTTCTGGAAATCCGCCTCGAACTTCAGCTTCGTGAAGGCATCGATCTTCTCACGAACATTCACATGATAGGAGTTCGTGATGTAGTTGTGATCCGTAACACCCTCGATCATACCGAAGCGCTTCTGGAGGGCCTTCGCAAACTTGTAGGTCGTCGACTCCATCGGTGTGCCATAGAGTGAGTAGCTGATGTTTTCTTCTTTTCGCCACTCGGCGCACTTGTCATTCAGATGCTGCATAACCTTCAGTGCAAACGGCTTCGCCTCCGGATCGGTATGGGACTTGCCGGTCATGCGTACGCACATCTCATAGAGGCCGGCGTAGCCGAGGGACAGGGTGGAATAATTACCGAAGAGAAGCTTATCGATCTTCTCCCCCTTCTTGAGACGTGCCAGTGCGCCATACTGCCAGAGAATCGGTGCGACATCCGAGGTGGTGCCCATCAGGCGCTCATGACGGATACGAAGTGCACGATGGCAGAGCTCCAGGCGCTCATCGAAGATGCGCCAGAAGGCTTCCATATCGCCATGGGCGGAGCAGGCCACGTCCACGAGGTTGATCGTCACCACGCCCTGGTTGAAACGGCCGTAATACTTATGCTGGCCCTTCACGAAGTTGCCGGCATCGGCCTTATTATCGTCGTTGCAGAGGCCCTCCGGCTGCTGCTCGTTATCCGGTGTCAGGAAGGAACGACAGCCCATGCACGGATAAACATCGCCCTTATACTCCCGCATCTTCTTCGCCGAGATGTAGTCCGGCACCATGCGCTTCGCGGTGCACTTCGCTGCCAGCTCCGTCAGGTAGTAGTACTTGCTCTCCGGATAGATATTGTCCTCATCCAGTGCGTAGATGATCTTCGGGAAGGCCGGTGTGATCCAGACACCCTTTTCATTCTTGACGCCCTGCATGCGCTGCTTCAGCACCTCCTCGATGACCATCGCGAGGTCATCACGGGTCTGCCCCGCCGGTACCTCATCGAGGTACATGAACATCGTAACGAATGGTGCCTGGCCGTTACAGGTCATGAGGGTGATCATCTGATACTGGATGGTCTGTACACCACGTACGACCTCCTCCTCCAGACGCTTCTCCACGACCTTCCGTACCTGCTCGTCGGTCATGATCACGCCGGCCTCTGCATTCTCCTCCAGCACGCGGCCTGTGATCTTCTGACGGGATACGTCCACGAACGGTGCCAGGTGGCTGAGGGTGAAGGACTGTCCGCCATACTGGTTTGATGCCACCTGCGCGATGATCTGTGTCGTGATATTGCAGGCCGTATAGAAGCTGTGCGGCTTCTCGATCATGGTGCCGGAGATCACGGTGCCGTTCTGCAGCATATCCTCGAGGTTCACGAGGTCACAGTTGTGCTCACGCTGTGCGAAGTAATCAGAATCATGGAAGTGGATGATGCCCTCGCGGTGTGCCTTCGTGATCTCCTCCGGGAGAAGCACACGGTTGGTGAGGTCTCTCGATACATAGCCGGCCATGTAGTCACGCTGTGTGGAGTTGATCACCGGATTCTTATTCGAGTTTTCCTGCTTCGCCTCCTCGTTTGACTGATCGAGAAGGGACAGGATTTCTTCATCGGTGGTATTCGCCTTACGCGCCAGCTCACGGGTATAGCGGTAACGCACGTACTTCTGTGCGACCTCATAGCCACGCATCTCCATGATGCCGGTCTCGACCATATCCTGGATCTCCTCGACAGAAACCGCACGCTCCAGCTTCGCGCACTGACTTGCTACGTTTTCCGCGATGCCCTCGATCTGGTACTCATTCATCTGGTAGATCGGCTCGACCTCCTTGTTCGCCTTTCGGATCGCATTCGCGATCTTCGAGATATCGAAGTTTACCTCCTTACCATTTCGCTTGATGACGTTCTGCTTCGACGCGAGGTCCTTTTCCTGTGTTCCCATGACTGTTCTCCCTTTTCTCTTTTATTCCGTTCGACGGATTTTTCTTTTTTATAGTTAACGGTTTGCAAAATATTGTTTTTATGCTACCGCTCATATACTATATCTTGTGTGCAGAGTCTACTATACTACGACAGAAGCAAAATAGGAAGGGTCAAATGCAAAAGTTATGGCACCCGCTCTTTCCATCCTCTTTTTTATATCCGTCCGCTTCACGCGCCCGCGTGACTCGTCGAACGCACGAAAAAACAGGCCCTGGAGCTTTCTCCAGAGCCTGTCGCCTGTTCATTTTTTCTGGCCAATGCAGTCGGAATCAACGCTTATGGCTGCTTCCTGTCTGCACGATCCGTTTTACTGAAGAGGGATGACACCGCCCTCATACTTCTCGTTGATGAAATCTGCAACCTTCTTCGACTGAAGAACCTCGACGAGCTTCTTCGCCCAGTCCGCATCCTTATCCTTCTCTGCTACAGCGACGATGTTACCATAGGTCTGTGCAGCCTCGGAGTTCGGATCCTCCTGAACCAGTGCGTCGGACGGCTTGAAGCCGGCCTCGATCGCGTAGTTACCGTTCATGCAGGCGAAATCTACGGAATCAACCGATCTCGGAATCTGCGCAGCCTCTACCTCGAGAAGCTCTACATTGTGCGGATTCTCGACGATATCCTGCTTGGTGGCCTTGAGACCAGCACCATCCTTCAGGGTGATGATACCGTTATCCTGCAGGAGGAGAAGCGCACGTGCCTCGTTGGTGGTATCGTTCGGAACCGCGATCTGTGCACCATCGGCGATGTTTGCGAGATCAGAAGACTTGCCGGCGTAGATACCGAACGGCTCATAGTGGATCTTGCCTACAGATACGAGGCTGGTCTTGTTCTCTGCATTGAAGTCATCGAGGTATGGCTGGTGCTGGAAGTAGTTTGCCTGGATCTCACCCTGCTCGGTTGCGAGGTTCGGCTGTACATAGTCGTTATAGGTGACGATCTCGATGTTTACACCAGCGGCCGCAAGGTCATCCTTCGCTGCCTCGAGGATCTCTGCGTGCGGGCTTGGTGTCGCACCGATCTTGATGTCGACCGGCTCAGCGAGCGGCTCGATGGCGTCGGATGCCTCTGCAGCAGCGGCGGTCGTCTCAGCAGCCGCCTCGGTTGCTGCTTCTGTTGCTGCCGTCTCGGTGCTCGAAGAAGAGCTTCCGCAGCCTGCTACCATGCCTGCTACCATTGTGGAAGCGAGTAATACGCTGACAAACCTTTTTTTCATAACGTTCTTTCCCTCCGTTAGTGGTTTCTAAGGAACCGCATGTCCCTTAAACGTTTTCGTAATTATGTTATAGATCTTTTTACACATGATTTCAAGTGGCATTTTCGTTTTTTTGTGCATTGAATACATCTTTGTGCGGTCTGTCCAGAATATGCGTCTTTGTTTTGTCTATTTTCCCCACCACCTTCGTTCCTTTTCTGCACGAAACAGTGCTGTTAACATAAATCGTTTACGTTAAATAGTATTCAGCGCATTCCATTTACCTCCGGCAGGAACCGCCTTCCTGTTTTTTCTCCACGCATGGAAAAGCCGGCAAGATGCACTGGATACAGCGCATCTTGCCGGCTTTCCCATCTCCTGTTTTCAGAGGAATGTGCTTCTTTATTTAAT
>ENA-ORPK01003063-ORPK01003063.1-human-gut-metagenome-genome-assembly--contig:-NODE-3063-length-10741-cov-2.497005_pt1 | contig 10741 bp, 6 predicted proteins | sample MGYA00242139_ERZ509068 | MGnify/ENA primary metagenome ERZ509068 (study PRJEB26280, sample SAMEA2338687) | human gut metagenome | biome: human gut; feature: human-associated habitat; material: faeces... | reverse complement strand
TCACTGGATTTTACATCACATGCATACATGGCCGTAGAACACGCAGACGCCCCTCGTTTTGTATTCACCAAAACAACCGAGACGCCCCTATCATCATCTAAACCCGGAAATCGCTGCTCAACGCCCCAATAATCAGCCAGCGTAACATCTGCCCCTGAACGTAATTCGCGTGTACGACAGACATGGCACGACGGACGGTTGTAGAGCTCAGCCAAGAATCCGCGCAGGAACGTGTCATGCTGCAGATCATTCAGATACTCCATGTCATTCGCGAAGCGCAATGACATGGAGTATCTCTTCCAGCCGCAATTCTTGCGCCTGAAAGAGATACTCCTGAACGCCGGGTCTTCGGCCCGTGCGCTGTCACGCCCCTGATTCTGCCCGAAGAGGCGTTCCTCCAGATATTTTTCCCATGCCAGCGGACTTGGCACGGCATGACAGATGACGTCCACGCAAAGTAGATTCTCGTAATCGCGCCCTACCACACGGCGAAACGCGGCAATCTGACAGGGCGTGCCCGAAAACAAGACCTGTCGTCCGGCAAGGACTTGCCGCTTGGCATGACAATAAACGTCGCCGACATCCGACTGAACGTATTTCGAACCGCGAAGCGCAGACAGCTCCTCTTCCGTCTCAGCCGACTGATGAACAACCTTCCCATCAGTCAGGCGGATGGCCGCGCCATAGACGATTCCGCCTTTCTCCAAGGTCTGCCGCGCCAAGAGGGAGAAGACGCCACCCGAAGAACTTTCCATCCGTACTCCATAATCCTTCGAGCGCGCAGCATATACCGCTATCGGTTCTCGTGGTTCATTACGTGACAATATTGGACAAGCCTTCTGGCACAAACCGCAAACGGCACACTTTCCAACGTCAATGACAGGATAGAGAAAGCCCTCCGCATCAGACTGCATGGAAATCGCCGCACGGGGACAAACCGCTGCACAAGCCGCGCACCCCGAACAAAATCTTCGAGACGCAAGATCAATCATGTTTTCGCACACCCAACGATGATCTTATTAATCTTCTGACATAAGAGATGCCGTTCCATGTCGTTCAAAAGAATGAACCACGTGCCGACAAGAAGACACGACATGCAAATTACAACGGTTAAGACGATGCGCCCAAATGACGGCACGAATATCATTTGAGGAACAAAGCCCAGCCCCACCGACAACATCATTAACGCAACGAGTGGCAAGAACGCCGTTCTGAACCATAAGACAGCCGACATACCCACCAACGTCCGGGCGAGCCACACACGCCCCAAAGAACACATAGCGGAAATCACAACGAGCGCCCATCCGACAGAATAAACACCTAGCCCCATGGACACAAACAACCACGCCAACGGCAATGAAAGAATCAGCATTCCTCCAATGAACGCCTGATACATAGCGATCTTACCTGACGCATTGACAGCCAACATATGACCAGTGGACGTACGATCAATGAGATGTGCCATGAGGATTGCCCAACAGAGACCCGCTGCATATCGAGGCGGTTCCCTAAGCCACAAGGCCAACACAGACTTCGCCTCCAGAGCTAAAGGAACTGCAAAAAACATAGACAACAACGTCCCGATTTTGCAATTAAAATATGCAAGAGATCGCATTTGATTATAGTTCCTTGCACCATATGCATTGGCTATCGCCGGCTGGAATGCCGTCTGCATGGCATTGGCCAGTGTGTCAGCCTGTGCAGACATCTGATTAGCAACCGCCATAGATGAATTTCGCATGGGGCCGAATTCGGCATGACGATTCAACAAAATTAAAATACCCTGTGACCTAAACAAACCGCCTAGACTTCCAAAAGTCTGCCAGCCCGCATAACTGGCAATCTGACAAATACGTTTCCATGACATCATTTCGTGCGACAGAATCCGACATTCAGGGAAAAGAAGCCTTGCCCTACAGGCGATGACAACATTTGGCGCAATGCTTGAAAAAGCCATCCAAGCTGCATATTTTACCAGCCACACATCCTCATGAACAACCATATAATAAAAGAAAAACATATTTGCCATCGCGATGACAAACCCGTAGACCGTTAATTCTGCAATGTATTGTTTAGCCGCATACATTGCATTGTACGGAACAACAATCATCCCAATCAAGCAGGACAAACAAGAGAATCGAAATACCCAGACACATGCTTCAAGCCTCTCCACTGGGACCGCAATCCACATATGGCGAATGGCCCATTCGCCCAATGGGTAACCGATCAACATAAGAGCCGCAGGCACAACAGTATGCAGCAAGACAGCAGTCGAGAACCAGTTTCGACATTCTCGCAGGGCTTCTTCGTCATTTTCTGCAACTTTCGAAGCACCTACGCACACAGCATAAAACCGAGAAAGCGCCGCCGATAGCAACTGATTCAAGAAGCCAATAAACAATGCCAGTCCGCCCACCACACCATATAGGCCAAAGTCTTCCTGCCCTAACGCAGTCAACACCCATCGCATCGAAAAGATTCCGCATGCAAGCGCAAACAGCGACCGCCCGTAGGTGGCCATAATGTTCAGGAATATGCGACGGTTAGGGGACATAAGCTATACCAAAACTTTCTGTCGAATACATTCATAGACATCAACAAACGCCCTTCCAAAATCCATTTTCAACACACTATCCAAGACTCCGGTGAACGTAGTCTCAATATGGATACGTTCTGTCGAAGGCAAAAGGAACAACAATTTAATTGAATTTCGACAAAGGTACTCTTTCTGCAAGACGCCCTCCGTCACTTCCTTTGTGAAGAATCTAGCGCAATAACCGACTCTAACTTTAACAGGGACTTCGATATTTCCTTGCACCATTCCAGCCACTACATTCAGCGTATTATGGGCATTCATAATGGCTGCATCACAAAGCGAACGCCCGATATCCTGTTGCTGTTCTTCCGACAGTTCTTTAAGCCCCTTTATACGATATACGAAGAAAAAATCAGACCCAGAGTTTGCCGTCCCAAAGTCATACGAATCCAACATCTTCTTCGCATATGGATACAAGTCTGTAATCGCAATCTCTGTTTGATGTAACTGATATCCAGACAGATGAGTCAGCGCATCTTTAAGGTGCTTTGATTGCGATTCCGAAAGGAGGCAATTCTTTTCCATTTCTTTTAATCGCTTCAAGCGCCTAAATGAAGAAGATTTGGCATATTCAATATTCTTAAGAATTGCCGAATCTTGTGAAACCCCGTCAAGTTGCCTGAAAATTGACTCCCAACTAGCCAACCAAGACAAAATCGCTGGATACTTGGACATTAAATCTAACCAATGTCCTTTGGTAATAGTTTTATCGACTCCAACATTTATGAGGTAAGCCTTGCAGAATTGCATACCACGTTTCCGTAACAACCTCTTCTCAGGATCGTTCCATATTACTCCAATGCCCTCAATATATTTTTTGAATAGATACGCATGCAACCTATCATCAACTCTTCTCGCCACTTCCTGTGCATACCAAACGATTTTCTCTTCATCATCGTCCAAATAAGTTACATCATTCAAAAGAAAATTCAGTCGTTCGACAATATATGAATGCTTGAGTTTGATTGCTTTCGCGAGAACCGTCCCTACAACATAGCAAATCACAGCACGAACATCTTCTTCGCTCGGTGCTATATTGTAGGGATGTCCAAAGATATTACGATTTTCAAAAAAATGATATAGTCGAGTTTTTTCAATATCAGTAATCAGGCCTAACTTGAACGCACCATCTATTATTTTACTGTCAACAGCAAAATGTTTCCTCTCTCCGTCTTCAATGTCCCCCAAAACCTTCCCCGCCACCGAATCACGTTGAGATAAAACGCCAATACGCCTCTTAAGTGATTCGGCAGCCGCAATCCATGCCATGATATAAGCGGCGCGAAAAACACCTGCTTTCAAAGCACAAATCGATTCTTCTATCAAATGTCGATCTTCAGCGTCCGATATTTTGCCAATTAAATCAACTAACGCCATTTTCTTACACCTAATTAGGGACACACAGACAGTAGGCTTCAGATTCAAATGCTTTTATCAAGTTTCGTCATTAGGATACTCGCAAACATCAGAAAGCGAAACGCCTCTTGCTTTGTTATTTTAATATTGTCATGTGCCTTTGGGTTTCTTATTGCCCCCATTGCACCTGCGAACAAGAATTGATACCCACGCTGAATATCACGTGAACTCTGGGTCTCTAAAGATGCTTCTAATCGAATTAACGGTTCATTTCCTGAAAATGCTTTTTGCATAAGAGGAACACCGTCCATCTCTTCGTTTGTTTTCTGAAGCACAATCTTCTTAACACGGCAATTTATTTCTTTCAGAACACATTCAACAGCATCCGCGCAACACCCAGCCTCCATTCTTGGACGAGACAATTCAGCCACCCTAGGATGCAGTAAATCATAAAGGACCTTTTCCTGATCTAGCGATAACGCCTGCGTTCCTCTCAAACGCGAGTCTATCCGACTAAGAGCCGTATTTATTTCCGATGCTTCCTCGCTCGTCAAGTATTCGGCTTCACAATGTAGAAGATGACGTTCAATTCTTTTCCAGTCGGAATCGTCATACAAATTAAACTGTGTACAGAACTCCACTGCACACCGATGGAACTTATCATAAATCGGCAAACCTATTCTCACCTTTCCACGGCAAGCGAACAACTCAAGAAGCATCAACTTTAATTGGCTAATCATTGCATGCATACAATCATTTTCCTGATTTGCGAGACTTCAAAAAAAAATTCTTTTCAAGCCCCCCACACACATTGCAGTGCCAAAAGGGATCTAATCCCATTGCTGGAAAATGTTGATAACTTTGGCGAGCATAGAACTCGCCGGTTGCGGGCTGGACAAACAGCGGAAAAAGTCGAGCTTCAATGGGGTCTGACCCCATTGACCCATTGGAACCGCATCTCCTGCAAACCCTGCTCACGAGAAGCTTCTCCTCCTCATGCAGCACGTGCGCTACACTCCACCATTCTTTTTTTTTAAGTCCTCGACGCTCGTTCCCGCGCGCTGGCACGCGATCTTGAGAAACTCGACGTCGATCTTGTGGTCCAGGACCTCGTCGGCAAGACTCTGCTTCAGCCGCAGCACCTGCTCCTCGAGCTCCTTGATCCGATCCAATTCGGTCCTTGTCCTCACGTAGATCAATCTCCCTTTCAGATGTTCGAAGCCGAGCTTGTGCATCCAGTTGTAGACCGACATCTCGGCAATCCCATATGCCCGAGCGGCCTCCTGAACTGACTTCCATTTCGCGTCTCTCAGCTCCTCCATTACCTTGAGTTTGAACGCCTTACTATACCTTATTCGGTCCTTCATGTCTACCCGCTTTCTTCTTTGACTTCAAGAAGAAAGTGTTAACCTATCATAAAATCGGACACTTGCACTTCTCATGTGCCTTTGGTTGCACAACTCACCACCCTTCGGTTGCGCAACCCGCCACCCCTTGATTGCGCAACCAGACAACAAAGGATTGCGCAACGCAGAGCGTTACTGTATGTGATTAGTTGTTAGGCGTTAACGTCTATCTGTTACGACTGGCAGATAGTCAATCTTCTATTTTAGCCAAACTCTTCAACGAAGGATACTGATCTCATCTTCGCTGAACCATCCTTGACTTAAAGCCGTATCTTTGACAGTTTGAGGTGATTCAGAATATGCAAGGACCGCTAAACTATGCCTTGCCCTGGTACAAGTGACATAGAAAAGCCGTCTCACCCTATCTAGGCTTGTATCCTTTCCCTCGCTCCTGTTTCTCAAATCTGTTTTCGTCGCGGCTTTAACTCCAAACAACTTCTCGTAACTGAACCAACGCCCTCTTGCATCCGCATCATCCATAATGACCATCACACGATCAAATTCCAAGCCTTTTATGCCCTGGTGCGTATCAAAGGGCGTTTGCCCCGTCACATAACGATAATATGAAATCAGTTTGGTGAATGGCGCTTGCATCGCCTGCCGCATGGCCATAACCTTTTTGTCTTCTCCACTAATTGGATCTGCCACTATCAAAGCAGCTCTTTCATTCGTCGGGAAAAGATCCACTTGGCTCACAAGCCGAAGCACATCGATGCATTTCGGATCATCAACTGTATTGAACAGATCGAGAAGTCTCTTTGTTTTCTGGCTAACCGCCAAAAGTCGTTTTTTCTGCGCATCACCTCCAGCTGGGAATGTGCTTGGATGCAAAAGACGCGAGTACTTGCGCACAATCTTGGCAATAGTAAATTGATCTTGTTTTTTATGCGCCTCTACAAGCGGCGCAATAACATTCGCCAATAGTTCCACCTCCGCAATCTCACCGGTCTGCAATGCCGTCGCAAAAACACCAGATTCGGCTAAAGGCACATAAAAAGCGTCAAAACCAAGCCTTGAAGCCGCCATTCTATGCTCAAGAATAAGAGTTTTCCCCTCTTCGTCATGTTGCCACTCTATCCACTTTGGATCATGCGATATATCAGCCATATTCGCACGCACACGAGATTCTATTTCTTCTTTGTCAGCATTTCTCCCCGCAACAAATAAGTGTACACAGCCAGCATCTGCATCATGACGTGCCTGTTGTCTAATTGCGTCCGCATCTTTCCGAATCGCATTGGCGAGCTCCACAATCCTTGAGTCGCTGCGATAATTCATGCGCTTTACAGGACGCGCCCAGTCTGCCGGTATACATTCATTTAGCTTCTCCTTGCCATCCATGTATATCCGCTGCATGACATCTCCAAACATACCGACTATCCACTGATCATTCGCGCGCTTAATCTCCAATATGGCATCAAGCACTTCCTTTTTCGTGTCCTGGCATTCATCTATGAGCAAAATCGGATACTTCGCCAGCAAAACCTTCCGCATCGTATCCTTGCCAAGAAAATCAATTCCCATCTTGATTACTTCATCGTGAGACAACGAATCAAGCCCTGTATTGACACCCGTTGGGCTATAAGTAAAACGTCTGATTTCTGCAAATTTCTCTTTTCGCTTGATTAAAGCCTGAATCCGCCGTGTCCTCTCTTCAGACGATTTATTTACACCCCTGCCGCGAAGTTTCTTGATTTCGTTTTCCGTCGCACCCCCTATCCAAGTTTTAATATCCGTCTGAAAGCTACCGATGAGGCTCCAAATGAAACTATGAATTGTCGCTACATGAAATACATCTTTCATCCGCAAACGTCCGATAATGACATCACTGGCGGCATTTGTATATGTTATTACTGCGACTTTCCTACCCTGTTCTGCCAACTTATTGCCATGAGTTTCCGCAATATATGTCAACGCCTTGACAAGACTTGTCGTCTTCCCAGAACCAGCCCCAGCAAACAGAAAGAAGCTTTTCGGTACTTCAAGATCCAGACAAGCACGAATTTCATCATCAACATGGGAATCCACATTGACATCTGTAAGCTGACGCGGCTGACTCACATCAGGCATGGACATTCTCCCGCGAAATTGTCGACAACTCCTTCTCTATCCAGCGAAGGCCTTCATCGATGTAATTGGGCACTTTTAGTGTTTTCATATCCATGTTATATATTACATCAAGAGCAAATCCCGCCTTGAATCCCGACTCTTTAAGCTTTTTAAAGACATCCTCTTCCATATTGGCGCTAGATGTAATAGTAGATTTTAAATCCCGAAGTCTCTCTTCCAAATCCTCCACTGACAGATTTGCCAATCCATCCAAATTTGTGTAGATTAAACTGTCTTCAAACGTGCGAGGTAAGAGTTCTGTTGTATGTGCCGTATTTGTTGTGCTGACTGGTATTTGATAGGCTACGCGCATTTTATAATTACAAGTAACCTTGTCTGCATCCTCAGTCTTTTCTACAATTTTTTGATCTGGAGTTTTTGCAAGCAAACTGTCGTAAGATTTTTCGCCATTAAAGAACCAGTTTGTTATTGCTGGATTACCGCTAATCAAATCTGCATTGCGTTTTGGCACGCACGATTGATGATTGCCTTCCGCTTCCGCAGTATCAATGTCAGTTATCACCAACGTAGGTAACGCCAGCTTATCAAGCAATTCTTTAAGTCTTTGCGCATGGCGCCCATTGATACTCAAGATGCTTACGTACCGACAATTGAGCGTTTTATAATGGCATCTGATAAAATGAGGGAGGAACATCCTCTCTGCGGCACCTTCCACAATTATTATTCCGTCTGCAAAAAAGAGATCGCAATGTGTCGTCTGTATATATCGTGTGGCAAATCGCGATGTCTCATCCTTGTCGCCTAGAACGGTTGACATATTCGCAACTCTGGAGATAGATATCGGCAGCGCATCCGTTGGCAACATACGTTTGAAATAGCGCAGGCAGCTAAAATCCGTCTCACGGGCAATATGACTTGAATGGGTGCTGACAATCATTTGTGTCGCAATCGTACCATTCACAGAATGCGGCACGTCTGCTGCCAATATTTCATATGCCTTGCGAATAAATATCTGCTGAACTTGAACATGCAGGTGCGCCTCAGGCTCTTCGATCAAAACAAGATGCAACGGTGCAATTGGCTCGCTGGCATCGGCGTTTTTACTCTTGTGCAACCACTCCGCCTTGAAAGAGATAAGTCTTAGAAAAATGAGAAACAAGTTCTGATACCCAAGGCCATTATACATCTCTGGCAGGCGCATCTTTTCCGACTGAGTGCCTAGCTCGTATTGTACAGCCGAGTCATGTCTAAGCAGATTACGAGTGTCTATATGACTCTCAACTACAATTCTTGGATCTGCGACACCTGGATATCCAAGCTGCTCAAGCTTGCCAATAATCGCCGGCTTGAGGGCTTCATCCAATCTTCTATCAACAATATCCTTCACCTGGTGGGCCGAATCAAGCAGTTGAAGATCTTCTTTTGTTGGGTTTTTGTCTGGATCCAGATGCTTATTGTAAAAGGACTGCAATTGAGTTGACAATTTGCCGTCCCTTACGTTCTCTCCATCTCTTTCCTCCGAATCAACAAGGCCTCTTTCTGCATCAATGAAATCTACCTTGATGATTTTACTGAGCGGATTCGCATCTGCACACACCATATCCAGATCCGTTTTCTGAATTTCAGGATTGCCCGCTTTAGACGGGTCTAGCACATACGTCCGCAAGGTAAAGAACTTGTTTAAATTATCCTCATGCGAAAGAAAATCGCTCAACACCCCCGGGAACAGCGCGATAGTGCTTCCATTGGGTTTATCCCTTTCCAATTCCCTGGCATCATGAAACGCCGTGGTATATCTATTGTACAAATCTTCAAGTTTATCAATGTCTGGCTGGTAAACGATCCTAACTCCAAGTTTACCTCCGTTCCAATCCAGTGTAGGTATGATCGGAGCGATATGCTGAAAATTATTTTTTTCAACATCGAGCCAGACATCCATTGAAGGCAATATGGGCAACCAGTTAACGATATCCTTCGGCTTCTGACCGTCGGGGGACGTCCATTCATTGCCTATTGCATCAATACTTTTATGATTGGTTATCGTAAAATCATTGAACAAAAACCGACGTTTGCCAAGGAACTTGCCGATGGCATACATCGCCGAAGTCTTCCCGCTATTGTTTGCACCAACAAAAACTGTAGTCTCGTCGGCAATATCAATTCTGCAACGATATAGCTTTCTGAAATTCTGTATGAAAAGTGAAGTTATCTTCATGACACGCCCCCTGCTCGCTTTCTTGCATTCTTGCGCGGCACTTCGGCGACGATCTTCAAGATCGGCAGCCCCCTCTTGCCTGCTCCCTTACACGAAACGATATGCTTCTTCAGTTCGTCAAGGTCGGTTTTCACCGGTACTGAACTGCCGTCTTCAAGCTTCTTCGCCCTACGAAACAATCCATGCCAGTACTTGAACTCCTCTGGCATCTCGGTTTCGCCATTCTCGGCGTTTGTTTCGATAAGAAGCTTCAAGAAGCACCATACTTTGTCCGACTTGGGCGGCACCTTGTAGGTCTTGGCCTTCTTGCCATATTTGGCAACGAAAACTATCGTGCGTGTCTCGTTGTCCACCGACTTCACCACCTTCTGGCCGTATGTACCGCATGTGATGACGATTGGGGAATTCGCCGACTCTTCGCTCTGCACACCACCGTCATCTGCAAAGCTCTCCTTGGGTGGATCGGCCGTCAACGCCGCAATATTGTCTTCAAGCGTCTTCCAGTCCTTGAGATTGTTTTCAATTTCGAGTTCTCCCCACAAGAACCTGATTCCACGGGAAACCCACGACACGACAAGATCAGCCGCTTTTTTGGGAAGCCCTGCTTCTGGAACATCAGGATTGATGCATCCAGCCATCAGAAGTGCGTAGGCGCGTATGAAGGAAAACTTGGCGATATCCACAGAAAGCTTTTTGGCAAGCGTTGCCCCCTGAAGGCAGAAAAACGCGAGTGCCTTGACAACTTTGTCACGTATCTCAGTAAGGTCGCAACTTGTCCACTGTTCGTCGCGCCTGAATTTGCCGCCATCGTAATCGCCGCCGGCAACGACATATTCAAACTCGTTGTAATGCAAGTCGACAGGTAACATGACCGCTCGGCGGATTGCCTCGAAATCGTCATCTGAAAAGATGTCGAACCTCAAATGTCCAAACTGGGTTCCTTTCGCGGCAGTGTTGATGCGTCCGGCAAGTTCTTCGCCATAGAACCCTTCTCCCGACATTCCCGACAAGAAAAGAATCCCCCCAGAATGAGCATACCCCTTGTAGGCATCGCCATACGACACTTCCGAAAGGTATTCAGCAGCCGCCTCTTCCTTC
>ENA-ORPK01003058-ORPK01003058.1-human-gut-metagenome-genome-assembly--contig:-NODE-3058-length-10764-cov-4.191334_pt1 | contig 10764 bp, 8 predicted proteins | sample MGYA00242139_ERZ509068 | MGnify/ENA primary metagenome ERZ509068 (study PRJEB26280, sample SAMEA2338687) | human gut metagenome | biome: human gut; feature: human-associated habitat; material: faeces... | reverse complement strand
GGGTGCTTGTCGTCGGTGCAGAACATACAGCGCTCGATGTATTTCTCGCACAGCAGGGGAGCCAGGGCCTCCAGGTTCCGGGCGGCGGTGCCCTCCCGGATCATGATGAACTGACCCAGCTTCAGCTTCTTCATGGCGTCGTCAATGTCCGCGCACTCGTGGTCGGAGTAGACACCGGCGGCAATGTAGGCGTTCAGGTCGGTGCCGGAAAGACCGGGGGCGTGGCCGTCGATCTTCTTGTGGTGCGCCTGAGACGCAATGATCTTGGCAACGGTGGGGGAGTCGGCGGAGATCACGCCGGGGAAATTCATCATTTCCGCAAGACCCAGCACCCGGGGGTGGTCAAAGAAGCTGTCGATATCCCGGTAGTCCAGATTCGCGCCGCTTTCGTCCAGCGCCGACGCCGGGACGCAGGAGGGAATCATAAACTGGGTGTCCACCGGCAGCCCTTCCGTGGCGCAGAGCATATAGTCGATGCCGTCGGTGCCCATGACGTTGGTGATCTCATGGGGGTCGGTGATGACGGTGGTGGTGCCGTGGGGGATGACTGCCCGGGCAAACTCCGCGGGGGAAACCAGACTGGATTCCAGATGGATGTGGGCGTCGATGAAGCCGGGGCAGACGATCTTGCCGGTCATGTCCACTTCGTCCCGGCCTTCGTAGCTGCCGAGGCCCACGATCAGACCCTCCGCCACGGCAATGTCGCCGGTGTCCAGCTCCCCGGAAAACACGTTGACATAGGTGGCGTTTTTCAGAACCAGATCGGCTTTCTCCCGCCCGGCGGCGACATCAATGATGTGCAGCTTTTTTAGAAGCTTGCGGTTGATCTTTCCCGACCAGCTTTCTGTATAACTCATAAAATCTGCCCCTTTCCAAGTTTTTGACCAGTATAGCACACCCGGGAGAAAATGTAAATTGCCTATTTTGCGGCGGCTGGGATGAATTGAGACTTGCAAAAGAATGTAAAGTTGCTATAATAGAGAAAACGTATGATGGCGGGGTGTGCCTGCCGGAAAGGAGCGCAAATATGTCTCTGCGGGGAAAGCTGGTGGTCTTCTGGATGAAGCACCGACCCAGGCACATTGCTACCACGCAGATGGTTGCACTGATGTTTGCCGCGATCATTCTCCTGGGGGCGCTGCTGCTGACTCTGCCCGCCGCGTCCCGGGACGGGGTGTCCTGCGGGCTGCGCCCGGCGCTGTTTACGGCCACCTCCGCCACCTGCGTGACGGGACTGGTGCTGTACGATACCTGGAGCCAGTGGAGCGGTTTTGGCCAGATTGTGATTCTGTGCCTGATTCAAATTGGCGGATTGGGCTTCATGTCCGTGGCGACACTGCTGATTTTTCTGCTGCGCAGGAAGATCGGCCTCCAGCAGCGGCTGATGATCGCCCAGTCCCTGAGCGTGAACGACATCAAGGGCGTGGTGCGGCTGCAAAAGCTGGTGCTTACCGGAAGCTTTTCCGTGGAGGCAGTGGGGGCGATCATTCTGACCCTTCGGTTCTGGCCGGAGTATGGGTTTACAAGAGCGCTGCGCTGGGGCATTTTTCACTCTGTTTCCGCGTTCTGCAATGCGGGCTTTGACATTTTCGGCGCCATTGCCCCGGGGCAGAGCCTGATAGAATTTAACGCAGACCCCGTTGTGCTTCTGACGCTGTCGGCGCTGATCATCATCGGCGGCCTGGGCTTTCTGGTGTGGGAGAACATTGCCCGGAAGCGCTCCTTGCGCAAGTTCAGCGTGTACACCAAGCTGGTACTGCTGATCACGGCGGCGCTGCTTGCCGTCGGCTGGGCGGGAACCTGTCTGCTGGAATGGAACAACCCGGAGACGCTGGGCGGCATGACTGTGGGCGAAAAGCTGCTCAACGGCTTTTTCCAGTCCGCGACACTGCGCACCGCGGGGTTTGCGGCGATTGATCAGGCAAAGCTTACGGAAAGCGGCAAGGCCTTTTCCAGCGTGCTGATGTTCATCGGCGGCTCCTCCGGCTCCACCGCCGGCGGCATCAAGACCGTGACGTTTCTGGTGCTGGTGCTGACCATCTGGGCGAGAGCCAGAGGGAAAAGCACGGTCTGCGCCTTCAAGCGGACGATCCCCGACGAGCAGACCCAGAACGCCATGATCATTGCCTTTATCGTGCTGGCACTGGCCGTTTTCGGCGGCATTTTCATCAGCGCCACGTCGCCCATGGGCTTTACGGACGCCGTGTATGAGGCGGTTTCGGCGTTGGCGACCGTGGGATTAAGCGCGGGCGGTACGGCTTCCTTAAGTATCCCGGCGCAGATTCTGATCATTATTTATATGTATTTCGGACGGGTCGGCGTACTGACCATCAGCCTGGGCTTCCTGGCGGGAAACCGGGCGGAGGAGCGGTTCCGCTATGCGGAAACCAATTTGCTGATCGGATAAGGAGAAGAATATGAAGTCTTACATTGTCATCGGTCTCGGCCGTTTCGGCGGCTCTCTGGCGCGGCAACTGTGCACGCTGGGGGCGGAGGTGCTGGCCATGGACGTGCACAACGACCTTGTGCAGCAGCTTGCCAACGACGTCACCCACGCGGTGGTGGGCGACGCCCGGGACAAGGAAGTCCTGCGGGCGCTGGGCGTGCGGAATTTTGACTGCGCGGTCATTGCCATCGGCGACGATCTTGCGGCCTCCGTGCTGATCACCATGAACTTAAAGGAGCTGGGCGCGCCCTACATCGTCTGCAAAGCCCACGACGAGACCCACCGGCTGGTTCTGGAAAAGCTGGGTGCCGACCGGGTGGTCATTCCGGAGCAGGAACACGCCCAGCGGCTGGCGAGAAGCATGTACTCCCACAATGTGCTGGATTACATCGAGCTTTCCGAGGACTACGGAATTCTGGAAGTTCCTGCCCCCAAGAGCTGGATCGGCAAGTGCATCAATGAGCTGAACGTCCGGGCGAAGCTGGGCGTGAACATCATCGCCGTGGAAAACGGGGACAAGACCAACGTTTCCCCCGCCGCGGATTACCGGATTCAGGAGGGGGACGTGATGGTGGTTCTGGGGGACAATTACGCCCTCAGCAGGGTGCAGAAGCTGTGACGGAGCAGAGGATCACCTCCCGGAAAAATCCCCTGTTGCAGCAGGTGAAAAAGCTGCTTTCTTCCCGGAAAGCCAGGGAGGAAGCGGGACTGTTCGCCGCCGACGGGGTCAAGCTTCTGGCGGAGGCCGTCCGCTGGTATCCGGGACTGGACACGGTGATCTTATCCGACGGCGTTCATGCGGACGTGCCGGAATCGGTGCGGCTTTTCCGTGTGCCGGAGGACGTGATGGCCTCCATCTCCCCCATGGAAAGCCCGCAGGGGGCGTTGTTCCTGTGCCGCCTGCCGGAAAAGAAGGCATATGCGCCGACACCCGGCTGCCTGCTGCTGGACGGCATTCAGGACCCGGGAAACCTTGGAACCATTCTGCGCACGGCGGACGCGCTGGACATTCCTGTGACGCTGCTGGAAGGCTGCGCCGACCCCTACAGCCCCAAGACGGTACGCGCCAGCATGGGCGCGGTGTTCCGCACCCAGCCGGTGAAAGCGGACTGGGCGGAGGTAAAGGCCGCCTGCGGGGTTGCCGGAATTCCTGTGGCTGTGACGGCACTGAGTCAGCGGGCGAAGGATTTGCGCAATGCTGACCTTCGCGGTATGGCGGCGGTCATTGGCAGCGAGGGGCAGGGCGTGCGCCGGGAAATTCTGGAAAGCGCCGACGGGGAGCTTATCATCCCCATGAATAAGCGCTGTGAGTCCCTGAACGCGGCGGTGGCGGCGGCCATCGTCATGTGGCAGATGAAACAGTAGATATAGTGTATAGAGAGAAACAGGTGAGAAAATGCTGGTACACTGGATATGGTTCGCCCATCGCCCCGGGCTGAACGACCGGGACAAAATGGCACTGTTGCAGCATTTTCGGGATCCTGAGGACATTTACTTCGCCGACGACGGGGCGTTTGACGCCATCGGTCTCAGCGAGGAGGCAAAGACTGCCCTTCGGGAGAAAAATCTGACCTCCGCGGAGGAAATTCTGGAAGCCTGTGACCGGGAAAAGCTCCACATCCTGACCTGTCAGGATGCGGCTTATCCCGCACGGCTCAAAAACATTGCCGACCCGCCCAATGTTCTCTATTACAAGGGGCGGCTGCCGGATTTTGACGGAAGCCCGGTGATCGGCGTGGTCGGCACCCGGAAGGCGTCGGCCTACGGCCTGACCACCGCCAAGCGCATGGGCTATCAGATTGCCCGCTGCGGCGGCATTGTGGTATCCGGGATGGCCTACGGCATCGACGGCATGGCGATGTCCGGAGCGCTGACCGCAGGCGCGCCTGCGGTGGGTGTGCTGGGGTGCGGCGCGGATATCGTCTATCCCGTTTCCAACCGGGCGCTGTTCCGGGACACGGAGGAATACGGCTGCATCCTCAGCGAGTTCGCGCCGGGGACGCCGCCGGCAAAATGGACGTTTCCCAAGCGGAACCGGATTATCAGCGGCCTGAGCTGCGGGGTGCTGGTTGTGGAAGCGCCGGAGAAAAGCGGCGCGCTGATCACCGCCCGCTTAGCCGCCGAGCAGGGGCGGGACGTGTTCGCGGTGCCGGGAAACATCGACCAGCCGTCCTTTGTGGGGAGCAACCGGCTTCTGCGGGACGGGGCGATCATGGTTTCCTCCGGCTGGGACGTTCTGAGCGAATATGAAGCCCTCTTTCCGGATAAGATTCGGAAGGAAGATGCGCCCGCCCACCAGACGGCCTATCCGGACGAGGTGCGCAAGGCCGCGGAAGCGGAAAAACCGCTGCTGAAAGTGGCGCAGAAACTGCGTCTTCCCCGGAAAAATGAGAATCTTAAAAAAGATTTAGCCCCTCAGGGCATTGACAAGACGCCTTGCGCGCCTTATAGTGACGTAGGCTCGGTCAGGCCGAAGCTGTCGCCGGAGGAGCAGACCATTGTGGACGCCTTAAGCGGCGGGCAGCGGCTGGTGGACGATGTGATCGCCGAAACCGGCCTGTCCACCGGAAAGCTGCTGTCCAGCCTGACCATGCTGGAACTGAAGGGCATAATCAAGCGCCTGCCGGGCAAGCGCATTGTTTTGAGCGGGAAATAGAGAGACGTAACCGCTGAATCTGAAGTAACGAAACGGAGAATTTTCATTCATGGGCAAACCTGAAAATCTGGTGATTGTGGAGTCCCCCTCCAAGGCAAAGACCATTGGCAAATATTTAGGAGACGACTATGTCGTCAAGGCCAGCATGGGGCATCTCCGGGATCTGCCGAAAAGCACGATGGGCGTGGATTTGGAGCATGATTTTACCCCCCATTATATCCCTGTCCGGGGCAAGGAATCCCTGATCAAGGAACTGAAAACCGATGCGGAAAAGGCGAAAACCGTGTACCTTGCAACCGACCCTGACCGGGAGGGCGAGGCCATTTCGTGGCATTTGAAAGAGCTGCTGAACCTCCCCGACGGGAAGGCGCAGCGTGTGACCTTTAATGAGATCACCCAGAAGGTGGTCAAGGAGTCCATCCGCCACCCCCGGGATATCGACTATGATCTGGTTGACGCCCAGCAGGCGCGGCGTATTCTGGACAGGATCGTGGGCTATGAGCTTTCCCCGCTGCTGTGGAAGAAGATACGGCGGGGTCTGTCCGCAGGCCGCGTTCAGTCCGTCGCCACCCGGCTGGTGGTTGACCGGGAAAACGAAATTCGCGCGTTCCAGCCAAAGGAATACTGGACGCTGGACGTGACATTGAACCGTATGGGCAAGCCCGGCGCCTTTGTCGCCCACTACTGGGGCGAGGAAAAGAAGCGGGAGCTGGAGAATGAGGCTGATACCCTTGCCGTGATCGGCGACATCGACGGGAAGGAATTCGACGTTACCAACGTCAAAAAAGCGGAGAAGAAGCGTTATTCCGCACCGCCCTTCACCACCTCCACCCTGCAGCAGGAGGCATCCCGGAAGCTGGGCTTCACGCCGAAAAAGACCATGATGGTCGCCCAGCAGCTGTATGAAGGCGTAGACGTGGCAGGGGAAGGTACCACCGGTTTAATTACCTACATGCGTACCGACTCTCTGCGGCTTTCCGACGAGGCCATGGACGCTGCCGCCGGGTTTATCCGCAGCCGCTACGGAAATGAGTATTATTACGGCCAGCACCATGTGTTCAAGACCAAGGCAGGGGCGCAGGACGCCCACGAAGCCATCCGGCCGTCCCATGTGGAACTGGAGCCGGAACGGGTGCGTACCAGTCTGACCCCCGATCAGTATAAGCTCTACAAGCTGATCTGGAGCCGCTTCCTCGCGACGCAGATGGCCTGCGCCGTTTATGACACTGTGTCCATCGACACCATGTGCGCCGGGCATGTGTTCCGCGCCAGCCACCAGAGCCTGCGCTTCGCCGGTTTCATTGCCGTTTACGAAGAAGGACGGGATGATGAGCAGGAGGCCGTCGGCTCTCCGCTGCCGGATTTGGCGGTGGGGGAGAAGACGCTCCCCTCCAACATCCAGAAGGAGCAGCATTTCACCCAGCCCCCCGCCCGGTATACCGAGGCGACGCTGGTCAAGGCCATGGAGGAAAAGGGCGTCGGACGTCCTTCCACCTACGCTGCCACCGTGTCCACCATTGAAGACCGGGAGTACGTGGTCAAGCAGGACAAGCGCCTTGCCCCCACGCCCCTGGGCGAGATCGTCACCGGGCTGATGGTGGAGCGCTTCACCGATATCATCGATGTGGAGTTTACCGCCAATATGGAGTCCCGTCTGGACGATGTGGAGACGGGCAAGCAGAACTGGAAGGACTTGCTGGCGGATTTCTACAAGGGTTTCAGCAAGGAGCTGTCCGACGCGGAGACGGCGCTGGAGGGCGTTCATCTGAAGGTGCCGGAGGAGGAGACCGACGAGGTCTGCGAGCTGTGCGGACGGAAAATGGTGGTGAAAACCGGCCGGTTCGGTAAATTTCTGGCCTGCCCGGGCTACCCGGAGTGTAAGAACACCAAACCCCTCGTGGAGCGGATGCCGGGGCGCTGCCCCAAGTGCGGCAGCGGCTTGCTCAAGCGCAAGTCCAAGAAGGGCTACGCCTACTACGCCTGCGAGCGGGGCGCGGAGTGCGGCTTCATGACATGGGACGTTCCCACCGCTGAGGATTGCCCGGAGTGCGGTCAGACCCTGTTCAAGAAATCCGGCAAGGGGCGCATGAAGCCCTTCTGCATCAACGAGAAATGCTCCCGCTTCCTCCCGGAAGACCAGCGGGGCTACTATAAAAAGAAGACCGCCGAGGACGGGGAGGCCACCCCGGAGGAAAAGTCTGCCGAGAAGAAGACGGCGGCAAAGAAAACGACGGCAAAAGCCCCGGCAAAGAAGACGGCAGCAAAGAAAACTGCGGCGAAAAAGACTGCGGTGAAGAAGACCGCCGCCAAGACCACAACGAAGAAGACGACGAAAACATCCTCTAAGAAGGAGAGCAAGGCATGAAGGTAAAAGTCATCGGCGCGGGGCTGGCCGGAAGCGAAGCGGCATGGCAGCTGGCAAACCGGGGCATCGAAGTGGCGCTTTACGAAATGAAGCCCAAAAAGATGACCCCCGCCCACCACAGCGAGGATTTTGCCGAGCTTGTCTGCTCCAATTCCCTGCGGGGCGACCGGCTGGAAAACGCCGTGGGGCTTCTCAAGGAGGAGCTGCGCCGCTGCGGCAGCCTGATCCTCGCCTGCGCCGATGCTACCCGGGTGGAGGCGGGCGGCTGTCTGGCTGTAGACCGGGGCGGCTTTTCCCGGATGGTTACGGAGAAAATCCGGAATCACCCCAATATCACGGTGATTTCCGAAGAAATCACCGAAGTCCCCGAGGGGCCGGTGATCGTGGCTACAGGGCCGCTGACTTCCGATGCTTTGAGCGAGGCCATCGGGCATTACTTCGGGGAGACCGGGTATCTGCACTTTTTTGACGCAGCGGCGCCGCTGGTTTCGGCGGAGTCCATCGACATGAATCTCGCGTGGTGGCAGTCCCGGTATGACCGGGGAACGCCCGATTACATCAACTGCGCCATGAACAAAGAGCAGTACGAAGCCTTCGTCCGGGAGTTGGTAAACGCCGAGGAAGCCCCGGTGCATGGCTTTGAGGACAAGAACGTCTTTGAGGGCTGTATGCCCGTGGAGGTCATGGCGCGGCGAGGCGTGGATACCCTGCGCTACGGCCCCATGAAGCCCGTGGGGCTGAGAAATCCTGCCACCGGCCATGAGCCTTACGCCGTGGTGCAGCTGCGGCAGGACAACGCGGCAAAAAGCGTGTACAATCTGGTGGGCTTCCAGACCCACCTGAAATTCGGCGAGCAGAAGCGGGTATTCTCCATGATACCCGGTCTGGAAAACGCGGAATTTGTCCGCTACGGTGTGATGCACCAGAATACCTTCCTGCAAAGCCCCAAGCTGCTGGATAAGTATTACGCAGACCGCCGAAACCAGCTGGTGGCTTTTGCCGGGCAGATGACCGGCGTGGAGGGGTACGTGGAATCCACGGCCTCCGGGTATCTGGCGGCGGTGGCCATGGCGGCCAAGGTGCAGGGACGGGAAGTCCCCGATTTTCCCAAGGAGACCGCCATCGGTGCGCTGGGGCAGTACGTCAGCGACGAAAGCATTGAAAATTTCCAGCCCATGAATATCAATTTCAGCATCATCGCACCGCTGGAAAAGCGCATCCGTAAGAAGGCAGAAAAAAATCTCGCCATTGCCGCGCGGTCGCTGGACGTGATCGATAGGCTGGTGGCGAAGGGTATCTGAAAGAAAGAGGTGGAACGGTTGAAGATCATTCTTGACGCGATGGGCGGCGACAATGCCCCCGAGGCTCCCGTTTTAGGCGCTGTGGAAGCGGCAAAGACCTACGGTATCGAGATCGTGCTGGTAGGCCGGGGAGAGGATATCCTTGCGGTTCTCAAGAAGCACGGCATTGACAACCTGCCGGAAGGCATGGAGATCTCCAATGCCGACGATGTGGTGGATATGCATGACGATCCCGCATCCATCATCCACAAGCGGAAGAATTCTTCCATGGTGATCGGCCTGAAGATGCTGGCGGACGGGCTGGGTGACGCGTTCGTGTCCGCCGGTTCCACCGGCGCACTGCTCACCGGCGCGACGCTGCTGGTCAAGCGGGTCAAGGGAATCCGCCGCGCCGCCATGGGTCCCGCCATGCCCAACAAGGCGGGGGGAAAGACCGTGATCGTGGACTGCGGCGCAAACGCCGAGTGTACGCCGGAATTCCTGCTGCAATTCGGCCTGGTCGGCTCTGTCTACGCGAAGAAGCAGCTGGGCATCGAGAATCCCAAAGTCGGTCTTCTGAACATCGGCACCGAGGACAGCAAGGGTACCGCCCTGCAGAAGGAAGCCTATGCGCTGCTGAAAGACGCGGGGGAGAAGGGGCTTGTCAACTTTGTCGGCAATGTGGAAGCCCGGGATGTACCTCTGGGCGCAGTGGACGTTGTGGTCTGCGACGGCTTCAACGGCAACGTGCTTCTCAAAACCATCGAGGGTACTGCCATGTTCATGGGCAGCCTGATGAAGAAAATGTTCAAGAAAAATCTGCTCAGCAAGCTGGGCTATCTTCTGTGCGCCTCCGGGGTCAAAGACCTGATGAAGATGCTGGACTACCGGGAGATCGGCGGCACACAGTTTCTGGGCATTCGCAAGCCGGTAATCAAAGCCCACGGTTCTTCGGACGCACTGGCCTTCCGCAACGCGGTAAAGCAGGCAGCGGACGTGGCTGCGTCGGACATTACCGGGGAGCTGGAAGAAAATTTACAGCGGCTGGCTGCTGAAAAAGAGAAGGTGACGGAGCATGATTAAGGACTTGGAGGCCGTCATCGGCTACCGGTTCCGGAATATTTCCCTTTTGCAGAATGCGCTGACCCATTCCTCCTACGCAAACGAGCGCTGGCACAACAGCCTGCTCAGCAACGAGCGGCTGGAATTTCTGGGGGACAGCGTGCTGGGAATGCTGGTGGCGGAGTATCTCTACCGCAATTTTCCCAACCGCCCGGAGGGCGAGCTGACCCGGATGCGGGCGGACATGGTCTGCGAGACCACCCTGGCAAACGCTGCCAACCGCATCGGTCTTGGGAACCATCTGCTCCTTGGCCACGGCGAGGAGCAGGGCGGCGGACGGAGCCGGGACTCCATTCTGGCGGACGCCATGGAGTCGGTGATCGCCGCGTGCTTTCTGGACGGCGGACTGGACGCGGCGTTACAGGTGGTCAGGACGTTCATTCTGGTGGAGGTGCCGGTGACCAAACTGCACAACGCGGACTACAAGACCGAGCTTCAGGAGCTGGTGCAGCAGAAGAAGAACCAGGTGCTGGCCTACGAGCTGGTGGGGCAGTCCGGCCCCGACCACGACAAGCAGTTTTCCGTGGAGGTCTCCCTCAACGGCACGATCGTGGGCAAGGGCGTCGGCAGCAGCAAAAAAAGGGCAGAGCAGGACGCCGCCCGCTGCGCCATCGAGAACCTTTTCCCGGACAAAGCGTAAAACGTCGAAACGACGCGGTCTTTCATGGGCGGTCGTAAAACAGTGAATGGAGCGTATCGGTGCAGATACGCTCCATTTCTTGTGCAAACATGCTATTAACGAGGTACGGCCCCTTGGCTCTCCCTCTGGGAGAGCTGTCACCGCAGGTGACTGAGAGGGTCTTGCAGACTTGCTTACCCTCTCCGTCTTCGCTTCGCTCATACGATTTCTCGATAAAATGGTTAACACCATTTTATCCTGCGAATCCTTCGCAGG
>ENA-ORPK01003053-ORPK01003053.1-human-gut-metagenome-genome-assembly--contig:-NODE-3053-length-10776-cov-4.182259_pt1 | contig 10776 bp, 15 predicted proteins | sample MGYA00242139_ERZ509068 | MGnify/ENA primary metagenome ERZ509068 (study PRJEB26280, sample SAMEA2338687) | human gut metagenome | biome: human gut; feature: human-associated habitat; material: faeces... | reverse complement strand
CACAACATATATTGTGTTGTATTAAATAAAACATAACTGTAATCAAAATGCGATTTCTTCCGTTGCTTTTCTTTTTGTCCGTCGCTCGGGGACAAAAGCAGCTTTGAAATTGTCCCCAAAGATCCGGACGGATTATGTCAAGGGCGGGGGCTCTCAGATTTTGGCGGCACAGTCACTTCGCAAAATTTTTCAAACATTCCATAGGGCTCTGAGACAAGATATAAGGTACACGAATAAAAGCAAGCAGTTTTATCGGCAAAAGTTTCAAACCTTAGGTAAAGCATTACAGGAGTAAATATGGCAAACAAAATAGTCAGAAAGAATCAAGAAGGATAATATCGTTGTTACGAGAACTTTTAGATTGAGTGTTGGGAGAATGGTTTTCAAGAGGATGACTTGAAATTAGAATAGGCTTGTGGAATTTAAGACTTTCGTCATAGTCATAAGTAAATACGGTGTCGATAAGACTGCGGACAGCCTCGGATTGGGTTTGATAACCGTATAGGCTCATAAGCTTTTGGATCTTGGAAAAGTTTGACTGAGAGAATGTAACGAAAGTAGAGTAGCGGAAAGTATTTTCTTGACGGAATTGTTTGTAAGAATACATTTCATCATCTGTTACTGTTGGCAAGGCTGCAACAGGCTCACAGAGAATGTATTGAACATCTGGTGTGTAGTTGTATTTGAAGGCTATACAGACGAGCATAGTTATTGTGTGGGCAATAGAATGGCTGTTGATACGGGCAAGAAGAGCAATTTTCTCGGCAGTTTTTCTGTTGAACGAAACGAAAACGGAATTTGCTTTAGGTTTGTAAGTTTTAGACATAAAATATCACTTCCTCTGAGGGTATTGTAGCATAAAAGCGGAGTAAAATACAGCTGTTGCACAATATATGCCGTTTATTTGCCGATTTTATGTATTGTAATTGCCATATAATCTATGATATTATTAGAATAGAAAAATATATACGAGATACTATGATTTTTCTAAAAGTGCCATTTATGACTTCTCCCAGGGCATAATAAACCTCCTAAACAGCGCAGGTCATTATCCTTTCATTCCTGTGCTGATTATGCTGTCTTACGGTGCAGTCAATGTCTGCACAGGCGGCACCAATGATACCCTTAGGTATCCTGACGTTTAGGCTTGCGTCACGTAAATAAAGCCGTATCGGGCAGAATACTGCCTGATATGTCATTCTCAGAGTTATGAGCAGAGTTCCGTTTCTCTGCGTTGGTGCAACTCCGACGATTGGCAACCACCTGACAAGGACTTTCGCTGCTTTAGGACATTTCGGTTTTATCGTTCATTTTTTCGAAGTGTCCGAGCAGCAGGTCTGAGTTAGTACATAATGAGATAATGCAGTTTCGATAACGGAGCTGCTTTTTTTATATCCGAAGCGGATACGATATGTATACAAGACGTATACGGAGGGATAAAATGTTTCAGAATACAACCGGAGAGCGGCAGATAAAATGCACAAATGATAAACAGCTTGACAAAATTGCGTATTGCCCTTATATTGATAACTGTGAACGGACACATAAACGCAAATTTCCGAATGCAATAACAGTTGAAAAAGGAGCAAAATCAAATGAAAGAGATAATTCCTGATCTTTGGGTCGGGACTATTGCTGATTATGAAATTGAAAAAGATAACGAGGATTTCTTTACGGTAATAGCCGCAAAAGAGCCTTATCACAGAATAGCCGTCGGTTACAGCGGACGTTCCTGCGGAAAGGATAATCCCGAATATCTCTTTGCTGAGCGTGAACGCTGCCTGATATGCAATCTTGTTGACGTTGCAGACCCTGCATATATTTCACCTGTCATCATAAGCAAAGTGCTTGAATCTATAAAAGACACACTTGACAATGGCAAACAGGTGCTTATATGCTGCAATCAGGGACATAGCCGCTCTGCTGTGATAGGCTTGCTTGATATGAAGCACAAAGGCTTCTTTAAGGGCATTTCTTTTGAAGAGGCTGAAACACAGTATGAGCGTATATATCCCGACTATGCCCCTGCCGACGGAATGAGAGGCTTTGCCCGGCAGAATTGGGATAACATCTGATTTTGAATACAGAACACGATAAACTTAAAGACTTTGAGCAGAAATTTTCTGTTTAAGGTCTTTTTCTTTTGCAGAAAGGAGTGAAAAGATGACTGATATAACCTTTCCGAGAGGAAACAGCAAGATATTATTGATTGAATTGAAGGTCAATAATGAGGTATATGTGCTTTCAGACGGTGAAGCGGCTCTTTTCACGATCAAGGAACGCAAGGAAAAAGGTGTTCCGATAAAGCTTCAGAAGAAACTGACATCGGCTGATTATAACGATGATGGAAAAATAATTGTTGAAATTGCTCCTGAGGACACGGTAAACTGGCGCACAGGTGAAGATGGGAAAGAATATTATTGGGATTTTGCAGTCAAATTCTCAAATGATACATTCTACACACCTTTGCAGACAGGCTCGCTGCTTTTAACTCCTGCTCTTGGAGAGATCGGAGATGTAAATGATGCTTGACAGAATGGAAATACCGGCAAATGTTGATACAGGGGCAAAGACAATAGAAGTCAATGTTGAAGTCGGTGCAGGTTCGGATAAAAGTTTTGTTTTTACTCAGGCTTTGGCTTCTGATGTATGGAAGATAAAGCATAATCTAAATAAATTCTGCTCTGTATCTGTTGCGGACAGTTCGGGAAACATTGTTATAGGCGATATATGCTATATTGACAAGAGCAATATTGAAATACATTTTAGTTCGGCTTTTTCGGGAAAAGCTTACTTGAATTAACGGAGGTCACAGAAAATGGCTACAAATATTCTTACCAATATAAATTTAAATCAGAATGAGATCCAGAACGCTGTTATTCAGAATCTTGCGGTTGCACCGTCTGATCCTAAAGATGGACAGATGTATTTTGACACGGTTTCCAAAAAAGTAAAGACCTGGAACGGTACAAAATGGATCGACGGCGGCTCTGATGCACCTACAAGAATGGTCGGCACGGTCGGCACAGACGGAACTGTAACAGAACTTCCGTCAACTGCTGTAAGTGTCGGGGATACATATGTTGTTGTATCGGCAGGAACTTATGCGTCACAGACGGCAAAAGTCGGAGATATGTTCATTGCCAATTCAACTGCTCCGAACTGGCTTTATGTTCCGTCCGGCAATGATGGTGATGTCTTCAAGTTTTCGGCTGATAATCCTGCTCTCACAGGCTCGGGCAATGTGTGCGAATGGACGGTAACTCACAATGTTGGAAACAAGTATCCTGTTGTTCAGGTATATGAAACTGCAAGCGGAGAAATGGTACTTGCTGACATTGAAGCAGTATCTACAACTGCTTTGAAAATCAAAATCAATGCTGAGAGCGTTGAAGAAGGTACATACAAAGTTGTCGTTATGGGGTGATGATATATGCAGAATATTTCACCTGTCACAAGGGATAACGACATTGAAAAAAAGAATCATACGCACCTTTTGACAGATATTACAGACTTTCCAAACAGTTTAATTGACGGTGGCTCAACAGCAGCCAACTCGTCTTTATATTCTTTAACAGACTCTGCCGACTATCCTCTTATGGCACTTGATCTTTACGGCAAGTCGGTGCAGGACGGCACTCCTGCTCCTGATGCTCCTGTTGATATTGTTTCTGTTGGGGATAGCAGTTTTGATATTATTTCAAAGGGTACTGCTGATTTTTCAATGATTTGTTTTAGGGGTAAATCCGGAAATATTATTATTCAGCAGCCTGTATCTATGGTAGGCAAAATCGGTGATATATTAACTGCCGAAGTAAAAACCACAGGGTCAAATCTTACATATCAGTGGCAGTACAGCACAGATAAGGGAGCAACATGGAAAAACTCCGCAGCAAAAACAGCGACATACAGAGTTACTGTCCTGAACGGATATAACGGATATTTGTACAGATGTGTTGTAACAAATGGCTCTGCAACGGAAATAAGCAATATAATCAAATTGTATGTCGTATCTGATTCTTGCGATATTACCAAGCTGATAATAGATTTATCAGAATCATTATGCGGAATACCTGTTGCAAGCGGCGGCAATTACACTGATGCGAACGGTCAGATGTGGGTTTGTGATGAATTAGTTTACAATGCTGACGGTACGGGAAAAATAATTAAGAGTATCAATAAAGTTACTTTTGATGGCTCAAGTGACGAGAATTGGTTACTAAACACAACAGCATCAAAAGTAAGTGGTGAAAACAGTAAAGTTCGATACGCATTTAATAACAAAGAAACAGCTTTAAAACCGATAGGACACGATAGGACAGCAGCTTTTACTTTGTCACCACGTTTTCGGAGCAGCCACTATCAAACAAAAAAAGCCGACCAAACATATAACAATCAGACGGGTATATCAATCGATGCTGCGGGCGTTATACTGATATATGATGATAATAAATCAGAATTGTCTGTAGATGAATGGAAATCTTATCTTTCAAGTAATCCACTCACAGTTATTTATCAGCTTGCAGAACCGCAGGAAATCAATCTCACAACTGCTGAAATGTCGGCTCTGAGAAGCTTGCAGACGTTTGCGGGTGTGACAAATATCTCGAATAGTGCAGATGCCGAAATGGCGGTAAAATACTGTATAAACAAGGCTCTTGCGGAATATGTAAAGCCGCTTATCAATGGCTTGCAGGCACAGATAGATGCGCTTAGTGCTGCTATACTCAGCCTTGGCGGTAATGTTTAATTTTAAGGAGGATTTTATTATGTTTAACCTTGCAAACTTCATCAAAAATGGGTTCATTGCAGCTGTTGGCAAAATGGCTGACTATCAGATAATACTTAATGCGGCTGGCTGGTATGATAAAGGCGTTCTGAGCGAGGCTGACCTCAAAGAAATTCAGACGGCTATTGATGAGAAGAACGCACGTATTGAAGCTGAACGTGCTGCAGCTGAAGCTGAAAATGCTGAGGCTGAGGGTATGGCAGAAGGAGTGTAAAAAATGCTTACAGCGGATAAAACAATTACAATCAATGATGTATTGGTGCGGCAGTATCTTTTGCACAAGCATAATGTAAATAACATTGCTCTGCCGCCCAAACGCACCAAAAAGCTTATAGGTGTGACTATCCACAATACTATTGACCTGCCCGGTGTGGCGGACGATCCTGAGCAGTACACAAGAGCAACGGTAAACGGCAATATGAGCTCCGTGCGAGTGCATTATTATGCAGACGAGCTGGGCGCATGGCAAAACCTTGACACAGCGTACTGCAACTGGACCTGCACAGACGGCACAGGCAGCGGTAATATGCAGACCATTGCGATCGAGTGCATTATGGACGGTACATCGGGCGAAAACAACCTTAAAGCCCGTGACAACACGGCACGTCTTGCAGCTTGGCTGCTCTATGTAAATGGCTTGACAGCAGATGATCTTTACACACATACATACTGGCTGCATATCCGTGACGGGCATAAGGGCACAAAGCGTGAGCTTATGACAAGACCTCATCCGTACAAGACCTGTCCGTACTACATAATACCTGACTGGGACGGCTTTTGCAGTCTTGTCAAAACGTATTTTAATGCTCTTAAAAGCGGCTTTAAATCCTATAAAATACGCATTAAAGAGGACTTAAATGTACGCAAGGGCGCAGGAACAAATAACCCTGTTGTTATGGTGCTGCACAAAAACGAGGTGTACACAATAACCGCCGAAAAAAAGGTCGGTACAGTCAGGTGGGGCAAGCTTAAATCAGGCGTTGGCTGGGTGTCTCTTTTGGATAAGTATAGTGATAAAATATAGGAGGGTCAACTATGAAAATTAATTGGAAACAGAAGCTTTCAAGCCGTAAATTCTGGGCGGCTGTAAGCGGTGTAATTATCAGCATTATGATAATTTTCGGTGCAGACAGCGGTACGCAGGAGCGCATTACGGGCGCAATTACAGCAACAGGAACGCTTGTGTGTTATATTCTTGCCGAAGGTGCGGCAGATACAGCAAATATCAAAAAGGACAATAAGTAAGCAAACGGCGGAGTGGGTTTTGACCTGCTCCGCCTATACTATTTATTATGGAGGCATGCTATGAAATCATTTATCCCTTGGATTGGCGGCAAGTCTTTACTTGCTAAGAAGATCATTGCACAGTTCCCCGAAAGCTTCGGACGGTACATTGAAGTGTTCGGCGGCGGTGGGTCGGTGCTGTTTTCGGCGGATAAACACGCACCAATAGAGGTTTATAACGATGCAAACGGGCAGCTTGTAAACCTGTTCCGCTGCATAAAATACCACAGCGGAGAGCTGCAGCGTGAGATAAAATTTTACCTTACGTCCCGTGAAATGTTTTCCGATATTAAGGCTCGGCTAAACTGTCCCGGATTTACGGATATTCAGAGGGCGGCTATGTTTTTTGTGCTTATAAAGACGTCCTTCGGAGCTGATTCACGGACATACGGCTGTTCCTGCAAAAACATAAATACAGACAGCTTTGATGATATTGCCGAACGGTTAAAAAGTGTCAATATCGAGCACAAGGACTTTGAGGCACTTATAAAGCAGTACGACCGCCCTGATGCACTGTTTTACTGTGATCCGCCTTATCACACTACAGAGGATTGCTATGAGGCTGTATTTACAGATACAGACCACTACCGTTTAAATGCAGTTTTAAGGGCATTAAAGGGACGTTTTATCCTGTCCTATAATGATGATGACTTTGTCCGTGAGCTGTATAAGGACTTTAATATTGTTGCTGTGGAGCGTCAAAACAACCTATCTTCCGGACGTTTTAAAGAGGTCATAATAAAAAATTACTGATGATATTTTTTTTAGAGTACAAATAACGTATTATGTTATTTGCAGTTTAACAAAAGTACCATTGGAGGCTTTTATGATAACAATTTATCTTCCAAAGCTGCTGTCCGAGCGGCATATGACATAGGCTGATTTAGCACGACTGACAGGCATCAGACCTTCGACTATTTGTGATTTGTGCAATAATAACGCAGGCTTTATCAAGCTGCAGCATCTTGACTTGATATGCCAAAAGCTCGGCTGCAATGTTGATGATATTATTTCTTTTAAATAGTATAAAAATACCCTTTTAAGAATGTAAAAATGCTCTTAAAAGGGTTATTTTTTGCATTTTGCTTGTCAATTTTTTGTGTTTTGCGCGGCAAGCTACAAAAACCTTGAAGCAGAGCATAAGAAAATGGTGTTTTCAATGCAGGAGCTTGCAGAACGCAAGCTGCCGCAGACGATTGAGAATTATGCTGATTTGCTTGAAAAGGCGAGCAAGGATCTGAAATCCTATCAGGAACAGCACCCTGACAATGCGGAATTTAAAATGGAAATCGGCGGAAAGATTTTTGATGAAAGAGCCGATGTGGGCGAACAGATTGAAAAAGCAATCATTAAATGCTCAACTACGGGAGAGAGCGTAAAGCTGGGCAAGTATTTCGGCTTTGATGTTTCCATTGAGAAAAATCCTGCAAACAGCAATTTCTTCAACAGCGGCACTCCGTGTGTTGCAGTATTGCAGGGTAATCTGAAATACATCTCCGAGGTTTCCCTCGGAAACAACGTGGGTAATGTCCGCCGTATCGAAAACCTTGCAGGTATTCAGATAAATCAGAAAATCCAGCAGCTTTCCGCTAATCTTGACAAGGCGAAAAGCGACCTTGAAGAAGCAAAGGCGAATGTTGCAAAACCTTTCGGACGTGCGGAGGAACTTGCAGAAAAATTAAAGCGGCTTGAATATGTAAATGCACAGTTCAGCACAGACAAAAATGACGATGAGCCTATGCCTGTATCGGATATTCCGACAGAAAATGAACCTGTGCAAGCCGCAAGTGTTGTGGTTGCTATGCCTGCCCATGCATATACGGCGGATAAGGTAAATCCTAAACCGCAGACTTCGCCTGATCTTCAGCAACCGAAGGTTGACAGTGGCTTTATAAAGCGAAAGGCAAGGTAAAGAAAAATGCCCCGAAAATCGGAGCATTAAATCTTTTTCGTGATATTCTGACCACCGTATAGAAAACGAGCGATATTTACAGTTTCCTCGGTTTTGTTAATGGTGTAAAAGAGAAGATAATTTGAAATAACGGCGTAGTGATAACCTCTTTCTGCGAGCTTTTCGTCGTGGTAGAGAGGATAAAGAAAAGGATTGTCCTTTATGTAGGAAACAACCTTCTCTGCATTGGCGAGAAGCCTGTTTGCAGCGGTGGGGTTGTAAAGTTTATTTGAGATGTAGCTTAAAATATCATCTAAGTCATCTGCAAAGCATTGTGAGATTACAAGTTTATACGCCATACTTTTCTCTCAATCTGCCGAATACTTCGTCAGCGGTATATGTTATGCCTGCTTGGAACTCGGCTTCGGCTTCATCAAGTTTCTTGTAAAGTTCTTCCTTGCTTCTGACCATAACACGTTCGGGAGCAGGGAGCTTTACTTCAAAAGGCAGACCGCCTGTGAGATTGACCTGACAGAGAAACATATTTACAGCTTCGGAAATGGAAATTCCAAGCATACCGAGAGTTTCTTCGGCATTTTCCTTAACGGTTTCATTTACACGGATATGCAGAGTTTCGGTTTTAGCCATAAAAGCACCATTCCTTTCGTTATTTCTATGATTACATTGTATCACGTTTTTTATACAAAGTCAATACAATTTTTGAGTATTTACAGTTAGGAGGGATTATTATATTAAGAACAAGAGATGAGAGCATAGACCAGCTTTCGGAGATGATACGTCCAGAACTGCTTCGCAAGGCTATTACACAAGAGTACAGTGATGTATCCCTGTCAGTAATGGCTAATTTTAAGCCTGCGTATGCTGAAATGCTTATAAAAAACAGTTACAAGCCTGAAACGATAAACAAGCTGACAAATGCGTATATGGAAGATAAGCTCAGTATGGATGATATGTTCCGTATAATAGATTATACCGAACATACAACGAGAAACGAACCGTATGTTGACGCATTCCTTGAAAGCGTCGGCAATACTGTTTATCACGAAACTGCGGCAAAGGCTTTTGCGGCTGTAAATTTTGAAAAGTGTTCATACAATACGGCAATAGACTATATAAAATCTGGAGCGTTTTATCCTACTGATTTTTCAAGCCTGTCCGTTACCGATAATGTGGCTGGAGAGCTTCATAGTATGGGTGTTCCCTTGCGAGCCTGCAAGGGTTTCAACTTCTGTTATGATGTTACAAACCTCAATGAAGCACTCGGCAACGGTGCAGCAATATTTGTCGCTGATAAGGAGCTTGCGGTTAAGGTAAGCGAAATGATGAAGCTGCCCGATTGGGAGCAGTTTCGTGATGAGGTCAGATATATTATGGGACAGAACATAGGGGAGCTTACGGGCGAAAAGCTGTCAGAGCTTCGTTTCGATTACATTACCGAAAATTACAGCGTAGCTTTATATGACAAGGTAAAAGCGGAGTATGACAGCTTTATTGTTGACATAAAGAAAGAGCCTGCCAATGTAATTGTGGAGTTCGCATACGAAATTGTAACAAAGGATGAAATCACGAATTACTGTCAGGAGTACACACCGAGGCTTGACGAACAGCAGTATGAAGCCTTGCTGTCAAGCAAAAATACGCTTCACGAGGTTTATGAGCAATGGTGCAATAACGGTGAGCTTCACGGTCTGGAGGACATCGGCATTGCACTTGAAGAAACTGCCGACAGAATAAAGACTTCCCTTGAACGAGAAAGAGAAATGAAGCAAGCGGCAGTTGACAAGGTAATGGAATCTGCTCACGAACAGAAAAAGGAACAGGCTGTATTGCCTAAAAGAAAATCAAGATAGGAGGTATGATCTATGGCATACACAAGAAAAGAATACACTCTCGAAGAAAGAGCCGCCTACAACGCACAGAAACAGGCGGAAATGGACGAAATGATAGAGCGTATCGACGAAGGTGTAAAGGCGGTGTTTCAGTCAGAAAAGTACAAGGAATATCTGAAATTCGCTTCAAAGTTTACCGACTATTCCGCACGAAATACGCTCCTTATCAATTTACAGCGACCTGACGCTACTCTTGTAGCGGCATACGGTAAGTGGAAACAGCTCGGCAGGCAGGTTGAACGAGGTCAGACGGGTATTGAAATTCTTGCACCTGTTGCATACAAGACAAATCAGGTGCTTGAAACGGAACGTCCCGCCGTTGATGAGTTCGGCAATCAGTTATATAACCCCGACGGAACAGAGAAAATGGAAACGGTTGAAAAGCCGATGACAGGACTTGCGTTCAAGAAAGTCTATGTTTTCGATGTTTCGCAGACAAGCGGCAAGGAGCTTCCCGACCCTGTTACTGAGCTTACTGGAGATATTGACAGTGCAAGAAAAGAAGCTGTCTTTGCGGCTCTCAAAAAGGTTACCGGTATTGATATTGAGTTTAAGGACATTAAGGGCGGTGCAAAGGGATATTATAGTGCCACTAACAATGAGATTGTAATTAAAAGCGGTATGAGCGATGCACAGACCTTGAAAACTGCCTTTCACGAAGCCGCACATAATTTGCTTCACGACCCTGCAAAGGATATTGTAACAAACAAATCTCCCCGAAATGAAAAAGAGGTTCAAGCGGAATCCGTTGCCTTTATGGTAGCGGAGAGGTTCGAAATTGATACCTCGGAATATTCTTTCCCGTACATAGCTTCTTGGAGTGACGGAAAACAGCTTGAACAGCTTAAAAGTGCATTGCAGGAAATACAGGAAGCGGCGAAGAAGATTTCTTCCGAAATCGA
>ENA-ORPK01003052-ORPK01003052.1-human-gut-metagenome-genome-assembly--contig:-NODE-3052-length-10776-cov-44.787427_pt1 | contig 10776 bp, 7 predicted proteins | sample MGYA00242139_ERZ509068 | MGnify/ENA primary metagenome ERZ509068 (study PRJEB26280, sample SAMEA2338687) | human gut metagenome | biome: human gut; feature: human-associated habitat; material: faeces... | reverse complement strand
GCAATGGCAGGTTATTGCCCTGGTAAGGGGCAATGTTGTGCCATAGTGAGGCAATTAAACGATACAAGCCGCTTTACGCCTCATCAGTACTATCATGGCGACCTCTCAGTAACGTCTTTGCACCTTGTAAGTACTATCGCTGTTACTTGTAAGTACTATCATTGTTGCATCGGTTTTACGTAAAAAGTCTTCGGAGTAACCTTTACTTGTTGCCGGAAGAATTAATGTTATAAGCCGGAGAAGCCTATATCTTCAGCCGCACAACAGCTGTTGTGCGCTTGCATAACAGCTGATATGCGCTCGTCCAGCATCTGTTGTGCAAGCGGAAATCAGCTGGTGGGCGATGAGTTGTTGGATATAAGTTCTGTGTATATATATGAACGAGCCGTAAAGAGCTTCAAGCTATTAAACCAGTCGCAATTTGCGACCAGATCAATAATTTTACTCTAAACGAACTAAAACTCTCAAACAAGTGAGTTAATATTGGAACATAGAACAGAACACCATACCTTCTAACATCTATGCATAAATACAAGTTAAGGCAGGTGCCCCGATTTTTTGGTACCAATTGGTGCGCTATAGTGGTACCGATTCAAGTGATACGATGGTACCGACAGTGCTATAATGGTACCGATTCATGCGCAATAGTGGTACAGATTCGCCGATACTGTCACTATAGGCTATCATGCCTTCAGCGTTGTATATCTTTTGAATCCTACATCAAACCACAACGCAACCGCCATATTGAAAAGACCTTTTTGTTGTATATCTTTTGAATCCTACATCAAACCACAACGTGAGCGATGCCCTGGTACATATCGATGAGTTGTATATCTTTTGAATCCTACATCAAACCACAACTCCTCTCATGGGTGGTCGATGCTTACAAGGTTGTATATCTTTTGAATCCTACATCAAACCACAACATCTTCGGCACCCACTACGCACAGGCGGCAGTTGTATATCTTTTGAATCCTACATCAAACCACAACTCTACTTGAATTACTTCTTTTTCCATGTTGTTGTATATCTTTTGAATCCTACATCAAACCACAACTTTGCCCTCGTTGGTGAATGCCCTCTCACGTTGTATATCTTTTGAATCCTACATCAAACCACAACCCAGCTGAACGCAAAGGACTTGAAGAACCAGTTGTATATCTTTTGAATCCTACATCAAACCACAACTTATACTGAATCTTCATATTATAACTCTGTGTTGTATATCTTTTGAATCCTACATCAAACCACAACTGGTTTGCCCTATATAGGGATAAATCACTGTTGTATATCTTTTGAATCCTACATCAAACCACAACATTAGGCTCTCCCGAGAGGTGGGGGATTCTGTTGTATATCTTTTGAATCCTACATCAAACCACAACATTAGGCTCTCCCGAGAGGTGGGGGATTCTGTTGTATATCTTTTGAATCCTACATCAAACCACAACGTCCTCGCAATAACCCTTTATTTGTTAATGTTGTATATCTTTTGAATCCTACATCAAACCACAACTACAGAGGAGATTTACCATCATTTGAAAGAGTTGTATATCTTTTGAATCCTACATCAAACCACAACATAAAAACGGAATCGATTGTAAGAGTGGAAGTTGTATATCTTTTGAATCCTACATCAAACCACAACTTGCAGATTACGAACTGCTGAAAGAAAAATGTTGTATATCTTTTGAATCCTACATCAAACCACAACCTTCAACAAGATTCTTGATAATTCTGATGCGTTGTATATCTTTTGAATCCTACACCAAACCACAACCTTAGACCAAAACACAATAATTCGTGTGTGTTGTATATCTTTTGAATCCTACATCAAACCACAACCAGTGGATATGTGGCATACGTTGCCAAGCAGTTGTATATCTTTTGAATCCTACATCAAACCACAACTGTGGATAATAGGCAGCACCAAGGGAGCGGGTTGTATATCTTTTGAATCCTACATCAAACCACAACTTAATCGCTCTTGCATCTGGGCGAGGGTAGTTGTATATCTTTTGAATCCTACATCAAACCACAACTAATAAAGCGGCATAATTCGAAGTCGGAGGTTGTATATCTTTTGAATCCTACATCAAACCACAACCCCGCTTATACTCGCCCGACATCGTGAGCCGTTGTATATCTTTTGAATCCTACATCAAACCACAACACTTGTGTGAGCCCCCTAATCGCCACCCAGTTGTATATCTTTTGAATCCTACATCAAACCACAACTGTCGCAAACCCTATCGATGCTTTTACTGGTTGTATATCTTTTGAATCCTACATCAAACCACAACTCGGCGGTGTTCTGATACTGTACATACCGGTTGTATATCTTTTGAATCCTACATCAAACCACAACGAAAAGGGGGCTTTTTCCTAATACTTGATAGTTGTATATCTTTTGAATCCTACATCAAACCACAACATGTTGGCAAGTGGCAACAGAACTTTCAAAGTTGTATATCTTTTGAATCCTACATCAAACCACAACCATCGGTAATGAAGACTACACTCTGGTCGTGTTGTATATCTTTTGAATCCTACATCAAACCACAACCTCAATGGGTTGTAGATAGTTTGGGCGGCGTTGTATATCTTTTGAATCCTACATCAAACCACAACTTCTCCAGAATAGCAATAATATTGCTTGCGTTGTATATCTTTTGAATCCTACATCAAACCACAACGGAAAGTATTCCGTACCAGAATCTTTATTAGTTGTATATCTTTTGAATCCTACATCAAACCACAACCTATAGATTTGAAAGTACTGATTTCCAGCACATAACAATCACTTTTTCTAATAAGAAATGATGAGTAGGATATAATTTTCTATGCAAAAGTACTAAAAAAATTCCAATTGAATAGGTTCACTGATAACTTTTTTCGATATTTTACTCTTATTAATACTTTTGGGTTTACCCCAGAAGTTATAAATATCTCCATATTGCTTATCAGTAACACTTAATAAACTAACTTTTCCTGTCTCCGGAAGCAAAGATTTTACCCGTTTTATATGCACTTCCAAACTTTCCCTTGATGCACAATGACGTATATAGACAGAAAATTGCATCATGGAGAAACCATCTTTCTCCAAGTTCTTGCGGAAGAGAGAAGCTGCCTTCATCTCTTTTTTCGTTGTAACAGGCAAATCGAAAAATACAAATAACCACATTATATGATACGCATTTAGTCTATCTTCTGTCATGTCATAATAGGTAAGGAAAGTTTCTTAATTTCTCCAGAATAATATTTCACAAGAGAGGCAGTTGTGATGGTCAATGCAATCTGCAAAGGTCGCTTAACCTTTCCTATGTTAACATCACTATTCAACACACGCATTATCTCAGACTTTGATTCTTTATTCAGTTCTGTAATTCCATTTCCATAAAGCCGATAAACGATTTCATCAACAAATGGCCGATATGGTTCCATTACATCATCAGCTAAAGGAAAAGCATTATATCTGCTTTTATGAAAGATGCCCAAATTCGGGAGCAAACCAGAACCAAGCAAAGCACGTGCTACGGCTGCACGCAATATGGCATAACCATAATTTAAAAGAGCATTAGGTGGACATCCTTCTCTTTCTCTTTTAAAGGAGTTACAGAAAAGGCTATTCCAATACACCTTTGCCGCCAATCCTTCTCTATTGTCAGAATCTCCACTCTTTACATTATTATAATAAGGCTTGAGAATATCTTTATTCTTACCAGCAAGAGCCAAGACTGCGGCTTGATTTTCTATCTTTGACTCTATAATCTGTTTCCAAGCCTGCTTTTTCATTGGCTCAGTAACAGCAAGCTGAAATTTTAAACTTTCAGCTTGCGTAGTATTAGCATCTAAGCTTTGCAACATAGATGTTGGCATCATCTTGTTATCACATAAGATAACAGCAACATTATTCTTTACCAACTCGTTGAGAAGCGGTAAAGTAATGCTTATCATTTGATTTTCCAAGACTACACACCCTATGTCTTCTATAGGGCGTGTAATCTTGTCTTCACTATCTTTCCAAGAGATTACAATCTGGCAATTCTTGAGTGAAAGACAAACTGGAGTTGAAAAGAACAATGTCTGCTTAATCATTTCATTTTAATCTTTTAATTTCACCTAATTCATTAATCTCGAAGTCATAGCCTTGAACCAGTATTTTTGCAGAAGCCAAACCGACTCTTATCTTAGGCCTTATATCTGATGTATCAGAAGCATTTCGAGGAAGTTCTTTATCTTGTCTCGCTTCCTGATGATACTTAAACGTTACTCTACCATCGGATTCTATCACGGATACGTAATAAAGATTTCTGTCTTTCTCTTTTTGAGAATAATCCCATACCTCCTCTTTAGTTTCTTTATAAAAAATAACCATAGTTCCCTTTTTTAAGATAAAAGCCAACTGGCAATTATCTTTTTCAAGTGGAACTATATTATGTCCTATAACAGACTTATCATAGCTCGTCTTATAATAATCAGCAGCTTCCATCATGTTTACAAATTCATAGAAAGTTTTTTTCTTACCTGTTTTTGCAGAACCGACATATAACGCAACCATATAATTACCATCAGTGGTAACATAATAGTTTCTTTTATATTCTTTATCTGACAAATCTCTTTGCTTTTTCTTATCGAAAGATAACGGATTTTTTATTGAAGTATAGCATCTTACTTTTTTAATCGGAATCTGCATTTCTTCATTCATCCAAATAGTTCCAGCCATAGCTTCTTTAAAGCCTTTCTCTCTGATAGTAGCTTCTACAATGCCTCTAACAACATCATCTACGATATTTTTGACATCACTCTCCTTCATTGATGCCAAATTAATACGTTTAACGTATCTTACTACGCCATCGTTCTCTATAGCACCATAGTAAGTATCGTTATGCAATGACCCTCTTGCAGCATCACCCTTAGATAATACCTTTTTTCCATCAATAAGAATTCTGCGGCGACCTTGTTTTGACATATTATCTGGTGTATAATGATAAACCAATATTTCATCCTGCACCTTCTCTATATCCTCAACAAATGTAGGCCATGGCTTTTTAAAATAAGCCTTTGACATACCATACCATTCATGATTTTCTTCATCATGATAATATGCTCCCAACTTATTATATTCATCTAAGCCAATACATGCAATAACGATAGCATCAATACAATGGTGAACATGATTTACACGTTCCTTCTTACTATACGCCTTTTGAATACCCCAAATCTTTCTAAAATCAGAAGTAGCAATGCCTTTTACTGTATAGACATGCTTGAAAAGAGATTTCAAGTAAAGACGAGCATACTTAGAAATCACACTGATATCAGTACCTTGACGACGACTAAATCCTTCAGGTACACTCTCCATAGTGAAACGCAAATACTTACCACGCCAATAGTCACGCTGAAGTTCTAATAGATGGCGCTTGCGAATAATGCGATCCTTTTGCTCTTTGCTTGAAGCACCCTTAGATAACTTCTTTTGTTTGCGAATTTGTCCTTCAAGAGACTCATACTTTTCTTTCCATTCATTAATACGAGTCATAATTTCCTCATGATTAGACAATTCTGTAGGTAACTTGGTTTTCTTGATATCTCTATTGAAACGACTATCACAGAGAGTCAAATTCATCTTTGTACTATCACCACCTACACTACGAGGAATAGTATGCTCTATATCAAACTTTGGATTGGATCCAACAAAGTCTGATATTCTTATTTGCTTACCCGTATATAAACAGATGTGCCCCTGCTCTTCCCAAAGGACATATTTCAAGACATCAACATCGGTTGGATCTATATCTTTTCCAGTTTCTGCCTTAAAGAGATTTATTATTTTCTTGCGAGCCTCATCATTCTTATTTTGATTCTCTTTTGTGTATACAGCAATAGCATTACGTTTATTAGCATCATTTAATTCACGAGCAAACTCTATATGAATTTCTGTATCTTGATCTATCTTACCTTCCTCCAATAAGCGGTTTACCAATTTACGCAATCTGAACATAGATCGCATAGCCATTGGATTACGCACACTATCAATTCGAGGAGAACCAAGCTGATAAACACCATGGTTATTGGTGCGCTGCACTCTAGGATATACCTCCATCATAGAAGGATGGTATAACTTCTTAAGTTTCTCTTCAGATACATGATACTGTTCTTTCAGATACTCCTTAATACAAACCTCGAAAGTACGTGCATCTTTAGAATCAATCAGATTCATTTCATGGATAATATGTTCAATGGCAGCATTACGCATTTCTTCTATCTCCCATTCATATTGCGGCATCACTTCACATAAGTTACCCAAGAATACGGCATGAGAATAAATCAAACCTCTTCTAAGATAAGGAAGAATCTTACAGATAGCCTTCAAACTTAAAGACGCATAATCACCCGGCAAAGAAATCTCACAAAACTTCTTTGCTTCTTCATCATTCAATTGCAGACGATTCTTTGCAAACTCTGCAAGCTTTGTATCGTCTGTATAGAAGCACAATACATGCCAAATATCATTAACTACATTCAAACGACTTTTACCCTCGGCTAGCGTATAGGTTTCGCAAAGAGAATCAATCCAATCATCCCCAAAGATATCTTTTAAAGCGGTAGTTACAGGACAACTAGAGACAGATGTATCCATAGGGTAATTGAAAAGATATGGCATTTCAGCATCAGAACTCTTCTTGTAAAATCCATATTGTTTTTTGGGTGCCAATTTCTTTGCTATATCTTCAAAGTCAAACAACTTCTTTGATTTACGGAAGAACAAAGGCATAATGAGTGCTCGCTCCTCTGGAGACAGAGGGCGTAACACATCATCATTTGGCGTCTGAATCTTTATGTTGTTGATAAAAGAGAGCATTCTAAACTCTTCATACATAGGATGTGAAGAAGGACATTTGGTCTTGTTCTTCTCAAATACGCATTTACCAACTTGTCCCTTTTGCGACTTTAATGGTCGCTGGTCGAAAATGGCTTTTTCTATTTGGCGTACCACCTCAGGACCAAGATTCTTATCTAAGTCCTGCTTCTCACAAATGGCCTTAAACTCTGCCAGATAATGCTCATTGCGCGCAGTATAATGATTGCGAATCTTCTCTCCTTTATTATAGAGAGAATAAAAATAATCACCAAGATACTCATAACCAGCATCATGCATCTCTTGAGTAAGGTTACTGATACTTTCTTTTACCTTTCCTGTATCATCACCACTCTGATCTTTACGATTGCTTAAAAAGCCACGTCGCTGAATCATGTGATAAAAAGAACGACCCAAAATATATCTATCAGTCATGCTCGTGAAATCCAGACTCTCATGAAGGCACTTATGTCTATAAGCGTATGGTGTCTTTTCTGATTCATCATCAGTACTTTGCCATTGCATAAACAATTCATTCTTAGGATACTTCTTCTTGAGTCTCCATTCTGAAAGTTCTGCCTTAGAAAGTGGGGGACACAAATGTGCATCACTTAAAATACGAAGCAGACGTATCTTACGTAATTTAATTCGATAGTTCCTTACTCTTGCAGCTTTATGAGCCGTACGCTCAGCAGCTTTAGAAGACTCTATGCCCTTTTCCATCTTAACACCTTCCTGGAAGATGTTAACACCTTTATCAAGCAAATGATATTCATCTGCCTGTTTTTCCACAATAGCCCATCCTAGACTATTAGTTCCGGTATCAATTCCAAGTATTTTAGTCATATCAGTATAGTTTTATATACTTAATTATTAATTTTCTGTAAAATTACAACTTTTTTATTGGATAAACAAATATTTTGTATTATATTTGCAGCAGAAAATAAGATTTCCTACATCTTATCACAATAAGGCAGTAATTGCCGAAGGTGTAAAACCTATACTCCCGCCTCGGTGGGAGTTTTGTTTTTTATGGACCTTCCATTTTTTCCCATAACATCCCCCTTGCCTTATCAGCAATCTCTTTCGCCTCCTGATAGCACCCATCAATTTCTTCATAGGTGTATGCATTCCGAGCCTCAGCGATGCTTTCGATTGCAACCTCTTCGAACATATCGAAGACAATTTGCTCATTATTTTTTTTCTTCATATCTAACACTATTAAGAATTAGTATTTCCTTGTTCGAGTATCACCCAAACACCGGTTTTATCACTTCCTTCGTGTCTTATGATGCCTGCTTTTTGCATTAACGCCAAATCTCTTTCTATAGTTCTTACTGTCACCGACAATGTTTCAGACATTTGCTTAGCTGTCACCATAGGATTTGACTTAATAACAGACACCATAATAGTCTGTCGCTCTGTTAGTTTCACATCGGATATTTCTCTTGAATTTACACCGACATCCCCGCCACGCTCTGCGATAACTTCGTCTATCGTTTTGCGCTGAACAATCGCCATCACGCCACCTCCATTTTCTTCTATCGTTGGCAATGGCAAGCTGGTACGTTCAAACTCCTCGGCAATCTTATTGAAAATGAGTCATTAGTCATAATTGTTAGTTCTTAAATTTGTTGACAAATATAATAAGAACGTCTAATATTGTCACCAAACAATATAAAGTTTTAACATTAAAAAGCACTTGGATACAGGAAGAACTAGAAGATTTAAGGAAAAAATGGAATTACACATTATTATATATAGAAATCCATATGGAAAATAGTGGGCATAACGTTATTGAATATCAACAACTTAAAAGTTTCATTGTGCAGATTGTGGCAATTTCATTGTGCAAGTTGTGGATTTTCACATTGACGTTTAGTAAAAAAAACGTATATTTTAAAGCTTTTTCCCTTACAGGGCGCAGGGGTATTACAAACACAAAACCCAGGGCGAATGCCCTGGGCTATGAGCTTCTGCCCTTTACCTTTCCGCTTCGCGCCGGTGACCGTTGGTTCAGGGCGTAAGGCGGACCGCAAACGAATTTATCCTTTCAGGGCGTAAGGCGGACTGCAAACGAATTTATCCCTTCAAGGCTTAAGGCGGCTGCAGACGAAACGAATTTACTTTCCTATCTTCTTCATTCTATCAACCTGTGTCTTAATTACATCAAGCGTTGATTTATCTGTAGAGAAGACGGAATTGAGACCTTGGGCTTCCTGGGCTGGATCGCCGATATAATCATCTCCTACCTGCCACTGCTCGTGCTTCGGCTGGGCAAAACCACCCCAGCCCCAGAAGTTGCAACCGGCAAAATAACCACCAGAGGCGGCATTGTCGCCAACAAGACTGAAGACATACTTATAATAACCATCACGACCTTCTGTAGTAGAAGAAGGAGAGAAGGAGAAACCGTCACGAGGATAACCGAACTCCTCCATCACCAACGGCTTACGGATGCGACCGCAAACAGCAAGATGTTCATCAATATACTCCTTGGTGTTCTTGCAGGATACGCCTAAATCTTCCAGCAAATGGTCTTTTCTTGCCCAACTCCAGTTGTAAGGCCACAAATGGATATTGCAATAATCTACATTCCGGTCGGCACAAATGCGTTCCCAGCAATCCAACTCGTTTTCACAACCCCACTTGCCTTCGCTTCCGATGGAGATGAGATGATTCTTGTCGAGCGAACGGATCAGACGGCTTGCTTCGCCCAGCCATTTCTCGAATGCAGGCAACTGCCCCTTACTGAAGGCACGAGGCTCATTGCCTATCTGCCATGACATGATGGCTAGATCGTCCTTATATTTTTTCTTTGTATATCTATTGGTTCTAGTAAGAATGAAACGCACGTAATCATAGAAGAGCTGATGAGCCTTATCACAGGAAGCATACTGAGCCACGAAATTCATGAATGCCGGATAGCCATCCTCATCAGGACGTGGCGCCTTGCCCAAACCTGCCTGCTCCAGATAATAGCCGTAACCGCCGCTCCATTCCCAGGAATTGTTGAGATAGAGCACAGCCACCATCTTGCGTTTGCCCATCTCCATCAGGAGATAATCGAGACCGGCAAGTATGGTATCATTATAAACGCCCGGTGCTTCCTGCAAGGTAGGTTCCACCTTGGTCTTCACTCCACGCTTGCCATCGGAACCTACCAGGATGCGCAGGTTGTCGATGCCCATCTCCTTCATCTTGTCAAGTTCACGGCAGAGTCGTTCCCGGTTGCCGCCCTGTCCCTCTGAGCCCAGGATAGCGCCATACCAGAAGTTGGTGCCTACATAATAATAAGGTTTACCATCACGAACGAAATGTCCGTCCTTTACCTGTACGAAGTCTGACTTTGCAAAGAGATTGCATGTAGCCAATGCCATCGCCAATAAAACAAATAATTTCTTCATCTATGATTCTGTTTATGATTAAGTTTGAAGTTTATGTAAATATCGGGTGCAAAGATAATAAATATGGGCAAGAAAATATGATACTTTCTTGCCCATTCTACATACAAATCCTTATAAATGTCTTTTAGTTACTATAAGCACTCTCACCATGCTCGTAGATATCGAGACCTTCCTCCTCTACTCGCTTGTCAACACGTACACCAACCGTCTTATCAACTACCTTGAAGATGATGAAGGTAACTACGATGCTATAGATGATGCTTACCACGGTGGCTACCACCTGAACCCAAAGCTGATGCCAATCTCCATAAAGGGCTCCTTCAACGCCTTCGGCACCAGTTACATATCGTGTGGCGAATACACCGGTGAGGATAGAACCCAAAATACCACCCATACCATGCACGCCGAAAGCATCGAGGGCATCATCATACTTGAACTTCTCCTTTACTACCGCTACCATGAAGAAGCAGACGATGGTGGAAATGATACCGATGCAGAAGGCACCTA
>ENA-ORPK01003051-ORPK01003051.1-human-gut-metagenome-genome-assembly--contig:-NODE-3051-length-10779-cov-4.634092_pt1 | contig 10779 bp, 8 predicted proteins | sample MGYA00242139_ERZ509068 | MGnify/ENA primary metagenome ERZ509068 (study PRJEB26280, sample SAMEA2338687) | human gut metagenome | biome: human gut; feature: human-associated habitat; material: faeces... | reverse complement strand
TAGATAATTAGCCTGTTTGTGACGATGTGACGCAAGTGACGATAGTGTGCAGGGGAGAGGGGCAGTATAAAAAACAAAGGGGGACGGCAATCCGTCCCCCTAATCCTATGCGGCGTTTACGCCACAACTATGTTCACTATGTTCTTTACAACTATCACCTTGCGCACGGTCTTGCCTTCGGTGAAGGGCTTCACGTCGGCGCTTTCAAGCGCAAGCTTCTCTATTTCCTCCTTAGCGGCGTTGGCGGGAACCATTATGCGGGCGCGTACCTTGCCGTTTATCTGCACGCCTATTTCCACGCTGTCCGCTACCAGTGCGCTCTCGTCATATTCGGGCCAGTGCGCCTCGTAAATGGGGGAACCGAGCTTGGCGGCTTCGTTTATCTCCTCCGCAATGTGCGGCGCGAAGGGGAACAGCAGTATCAAAAGCGTCCTCAGCTCGTCCCGCGTTATGCTGCCGGTGGCGTAAATATCGTTCACGAAGCTCATTATGGCGGCTATCGCCGTGTTGAACTTCATGCGCTCTATGTCCTCGCTCACCTTCTTTATGGTGGCGTGGTAGCTGGCCTTCACGCTGTCGCGCACGCCCTGAGCGTCGCTTATCATGTCCTGCAAGCGCCATACGCGCTCAAGGAACTTGCGGCAGCCCTTGGTGCCCTGCGTGTTCCAGGGGATGGGCTGATCGAACGCGCCCATGAACATTATGTACATGCGGAATGCGTCCGCGCCGTATTCCTTGATGTAATCATCCGGATTTACAACGTTGCCGCGGGACTTGCTCATCTTCTCGCCGTTTTCGCCGAGCACCATGCCGTGGCTGGTGCGCTTCATATACGGTTCGGGCGTGGGCACAACACCGATGTCGTAAAGGAACTTGTGCCAGAAGCGGGAATAGAGCAGGTGCAGCGTGGTATGCTCCATGCCGCCGTTGTACCAGTCAACGGGCATCCAATACTTCAGCGCCTCGGGCGAAGCAAGGGCGTTGTCGTTATGCGGGTCTGTATAGCGCAGGAAGTACCAGCTGGAGCCCGCCCAGTTGGGCATGGTGTCCGCCTCGCGCACGGCGGGGCCGCCGCAATGCGGGCAGGTGGTGTGCAGCCAATCCTTTGCGCGGGCAAGGCAGGAACTGCCGTCGTCCGTGGGGGAGAAATCGTCCAGCATGGGCAGCTTCAGCGGCAGCTCGCTCTCCGGAAGGGGAACCCAGCCGCACTTTTCGCATTTTACAAGGGGTATCGGTTCGCCCCAGTAACGCTGGCGGGCGAATACCCAGTCGCGCAGCTTATAGTTCACCTTGCGGTGGCCTATGCCTTCCTTTTCAAGATAATCGGCAATGGCCTTCTTGGCCTCTGCCACCTCCATGCCGTTAAGAAAGCCGGAGTTCACCATGCGCCCATGTTCGCATTCGGTGTATGCTTCCTTGCTGACGTCTCCGCCCGCAACTACTTCTACTATTGGCAGATTGAAGGTCTTTGCAAATTCATAGTCGCGCGTGTCGTGCGCGGGAACGGCCATTATTGCGCCCGTACCGTAGCTCATCAATACATAGTCGGAAACCCAAATGGGTATCTCCTTCTTGGTAACGGGGTTGATTGCGCTCACGCCTTCAAGCACAACGCCGGTCTTTTCCTTATTAAGCTCGCCGCGTTCAAAGTCGCTCTTGTGGGCGGCCTCCTCGCGGTATTTGGCAACGGCGTCCCAGTTGGCTATCCTGTCCTTATATTTGTCTATATATGGATGCTCGGGGCTTATTACCATGTATGTCGCGCCAAAGAGCGTATCCGGGCGGGTGGTGTAAACGGTCAGCTTATCGTCCGTGTTTGCTATTATGAAGTCCACCTCAGCGCCTTCGCTGCGGCCTATCCAGTTGCGCTGCTGCGTCTTAACGCGCTCAATGTAGTCCACCTTGTCCAGGTCGTCTATAAGCTTCTGCGCGTATTCGGTTATTTTGAGCATCCATTGGCTGCGCACCATCTGTATTACCTGGCCGCCGCAGCGTTCGCATACGCCGTCCACGACCTCCTCGTTGGCAAGGCCAACCTTGCAGGAGGTGCAGAAGTTTATGGGTATTTCCGCCTTGTAGGCAAGGCCGTGCTCGTAAAGCTTAAGGAAAATCCACTGCGTCCATTTATAGTATTCCGGATCCGCCGTGCTTATTTCGCGGGACCAATCGAAGGAGTAGCCCAGCCTTTTAAGCTGCGCACGGAAGCGGGCAATGTTAGTCTCCGTCACCTTGGCGGGGTGTATGCCGGTCTTTATGGCGTAGTTCTCCGTGGGCAGGCCGAATGCATCGTATCCCATGGGGAACAGCACATTGTAGCCTTCCAGCCTGCGCTTGCGGCAAATAACGTCCATTGCCGTGAACGGGCGCGGGTGCCCAACGTGAAGCCCCTGGCCGGAAGGATAGGGGAATTCGATAAGCCCGTAAAACTTGGGCTTGGTGTAATCCGTTTTGGCTTCGTTGCAATGCGCTTCTTCCCAGCGCTTTTGCCATTTCAGCTCTATCGGGTCGTGTTCGTAGCGCTCTGACATCGGTTTTTATCCTTTCATGCTTTGTATAAAAAATAAAGCCGCCTCTTATATTGCAAGAGACGGAACATTTTTCCGCGGTACCACTCCGCTTGGCGGCATAAACCGCCCGCTTTAGCCCCCTGTAACGCGAGGAACGCGCCGCGCATTGCCGCGGCAGACTCCGCGGCGAGCTTCACCGCACCGCGGCTCCCCCTTTCAGCAAAACGGGGGCTCTCTTTGCCCGCGGGAAACGATTACTGTTCCGCATCGTAGTCCACGTCACATTTTATTGGAAAAAGCCCGCATTGTCAATACAGCTTGGCCAAAAGTCATATTATAAACATTTTTGCCGTTGCGCTTTGGGCGGGTGATTTACTATAATATATAAATCGGAAACGTAAATACGCAAACTGGAGGTTTACCCTGAATGACCCTTTGGATAAAGAACGCAAACATTGCCACCATGGATAAGGCTCGTCCCCATGCTCAGGCGGCGGTTGTGATAGGCGGCTTTTTCGCCTGCGTAGGCAGCGAAAAGGAGACGGAGGCCTATCTTAGTGTGCATCCGCAGGAGGAGCTTGAAACAATAGACTGCGGCGGCAATTTTGTAATGAGCGGCTTTAACGACAGCCATATGCACTATCTGCACTATGTTCGCGCCAAAAAGACCGCCGTTGACCTATACGGCTGCAGATCGCTCAAGGAAGTGCTTTCGCGTATGCGGCGCGCCCTTGAGCAGGATTACGACCCCTCGCTTGGCCTGTGGCTCACGGGCGAAGGCTGGAACCACGATTATTTTACCGATGAGCAGCGCTTCCCCACGGCAAAGGAGCTGGACGCGATAACAACGGAATATCCCATACTTATAATGCGCGCCTGCTTCCATATAGGCGTTATGAATTCAAAGGCCATGGAGCTGATGAACATAAATAAGGATACCGTGGGGCAATACGGCGTATATGCCGAAACCTATCCCGACGGCACGCCCAACGGCGTAATAAAGGAGGGCGTGTTTGACGACATTAAGGCGCGCCTGCCCATGCCCGGCTGTGAACAGCTTCTTGAAATGATGATAGACTGCCAGAAGGATCTGTTTGAATGCGGCATAACCAGCATACAGTCCGACGATTTCAAATATTGCCCCGAAGGCCACGCATACGAAATGATGGCGCTGCTGCGCACGGCGGCGGAGAAAGGCCGCTTTAAGCTGAGAATGGCGGAGCAGGCGTTGCTGCCCACCCATGCGGACATGGATGAGTTTTTCGATAAGCGCGGCTTTGACGACAGCTACGGCAACCGCACCTTCAGGATAAACTGCGTGAAGCTATTGAGCGACGGCTCTCTCGGCGCGCGCACGGCATACATGCGCAAGCCCTATGCGGACGACCCCACCACCCGCGGCATTGCAATATATGAGCAGGAGGAGTTAAACTCGCTCGTTTTGCGCGCGCACAGCCATAATATGCCCGCCATAATACACGCCATCGGCGACGGGGCGGTTGAAATGTGCCTTAACGCAATAGAGAATGCGCGGCGGGAAATGCCGCATCTTCGCCCGCGCCACGGCATAGTGCATTGCCAAATAACCGATAAGGAGCAGGTGGAGCGGTTCAAAAGGCTGGACGTTATTGCATACATTCAGCCCGTGTTCATAAATTACGATATGCATATAGTTTACGACCGCGTGGGAAAGGAGCTTGGCAGCACGTCCTATGCATGGGCGGATTACATACGCCTTGGCGTGCATGCGCCCTTCGGCACGGATTGCCCCGTGGAAGCCTTCCGCCCGCTGCCGGGCATATACTGCGCCGTTACCAGCCGCGATCTTAATGGCAGCGGCCCCTTCCTGCCGCAGCAGATATTGGATAGGGAAACGGCGCTGTATTGCTACAGCGCGCAGGGCGCGTACTGCACGGGCGAAGAAGGCGTGAAGGGCAAAATAAAGGAAGGCATGTATGCGGACTTTATAGTGCTGGATACGGACCTTGTGAGCTGCACCGATATGGAGATACTTGAAGCAAAGGTGCTGCGCACATTTGTTAACGGAAAATGCGTTTACGAAAGATAAAGAAAGGATATGGACAAAATGAAAACTGCACTTGTTAATGGGAAAATATATGTTGAGCGCGGCGTGTTCCAAAGCGCGGCGGCTATGGAAAACGGCATAATAACCGCCGTTGGCACGGATGAAGAAATACTCGATGGCGTGGGCAAGGATGCAAGGATAATAGACTGCGAAGGCCGCACGGTAATACCCGGCCTTAACGACAGCCATATGCACCTGCTCATGATGGGCGCGGGGCTTTATCAGGTGGATATAAACGGCGTAAAATCAATAGACGAAATGATAGCGCGCGCAAAGGCATTCATGAAGGAGCATCCCGAGCGCTGCCGCGAAGCGATACACGGCGTTGGCTGGAACCAGGACATGTTTGAAGGGGAAAAGCGCATACCCACGCGGCACGATCTGGATAAAATTTCAACCGAAATACCAATCGTGCTTGAGCGCATATGCGGCCATGTAGTTACCGCAAACACAAAGGCGATAGAGCTGCTGGGGCTAAAGGCAGGCTCCACGCAGTTCCCCGGCGGCACGTTTGAGCTGGAGGCGGACGGCTACCCAAGCGGCGTATTTACCGAAAACGCCTGCGGCGAAATACTTTCCGTAATACCCGAATACAGCGAAGCGCAGCTCGAGGCCATGTTTATAGACGCAATGAACTACGCCGCCGCGCACGGCCTTACCAGCGTGCAGTCCAACGATGCAGGCACCTCCGCCGCGCCGGAAATAGTTTTCCCGCTTGTCAGGCGCGTGTTTGAAGGCGGCAGGGCAAAGCTTAGGTATCATCATCAGGTGTGCTATCATACTCCTGCGGAATTTGGGGCGTTTATAGAGGGCGAATTTGCCCGCGGCGATTATTCGCACCCGTGGCTGACGCTTGGGCCGCTGAAGCTGTTCCGCGATGGTTCCCTCGGCGGAAGGACAGCCACTATGCGCCATGAATATCTGGACGACCCCGGCAACTACGGTGTGGAGGCTACGCACGATGAGGAGATGCTTGAAATGTGCCGCATGGCGGACGAAGCGGGCATACAGGTTGTTACCCACGTTATTGGCGACAAGGCCATAGAGGACACCGTGCGGTGCTACGAATCCGTGCTGCACGGCGGCAAAAACCCGCTGCGCCACGGCCTTGTGCATTGCCAGATAACCGATATGCCGCTGCTTGAGCGCATTGTGAAGGACGATATACTTGCGCTGTATCAGCCCATATTCCTTGATTACGATATGCATGCCGTTATCTCCCGCTGCGGAGAGGAGCTTTCCTCCACGTCATATGCGTTCGGCACCATGGCGCGGCTCAATGCCAAGGTGTCCTACGGCACGGATTGCCCCGTTGAGGACTGCAACCCCTTCCCCAACATATACTCCGCCGTTACCCGAAAGGATAAAAACGGCTGGCCCGAGGGCGGCTTCTTCCCCAAGGAGTGCGTGGACGTTTGTACGGCCATTGATGCATATACCGCGGGCAGCGCATACGCCCAGTTTATGGAAAACGAAAAGGGGCGCATAAAGCCCGGCTTCATGGCGGACATGGTGATGCTTGATAAGGATATTTTCACCTGCGACCCGATGGAGATACGTGATATACTGCCCGTTATGACGATAGTGGGCGGGGAAATAGTTTACGAGAGGTAAAGTTATGAATATCTATTTGACTGAAATTGCAAGCGCGGCAGCCATCGCACAGGAGAATATGCAGCGCGAGCATGTGCCCGGGCTTGCGATGGCGTTCATAAAAAACGGCGAGCTTGTGATGAGCCAATGCCTTGGCATTGCGGACACGGAGCGCGGCATACCCGTATCGAACGAAACTTATTTTGAGGCCGCATCGCTCACAAAGCCGTTTTTCGGCAGGCTGGTGTTTGAATTGGCGGACGAAGGCGTAATAGACCTTGACAGGCCGCTGAGTGAATATGAGCAGGCATGGACGCCTTGCACGGATGCGCGCTTTGCATGCGTAACGGCAAAGGATGTTATGAGCCACGCAAGCGGTCTGCCCAACTGGGGCGAGCTGCCGATGGAGCTTTATTTTGAGCCCAAGCACGGCTTCAGCTATTCCGGCATGGGGTATTATTATCTGCAATCCATAATAGAAAAGCGGCTCGATACGCGCCTTGACGACCTTATGCAGAAGCGCCTGCTCGACCCCTTCGGCATGGACAAGGCGGCGCTTATCTGGACGGGTGCATTGCGCAATGCCCTTGCCCGCACTGTTGACGTCAACGGGCACGCGGAGCCAAAGCGCACCACGGCGCGGCATTCCATGGGCATGGAGCCGAACAGCGCGTTTTCGCTTTATGTGACGATTGACGATTATCCGAAGTTCCTTTTGAACATACTGAAGGAGCCTGACTTTGCCGCGCGTGTGCGCTCCGTAAGGAACTGTGCCGGCAACGGCGTGGAGTGGGGCCTTGGCTGGGGGCTTTACAACGAGCGCATATGGCACTGGGGCGACAACGGCGGCTTCAAGTCCCTTGTCTGCTTCGACCCCGCCACCCGCGACGCCCTGCTCATCCACACCAACGGCTTCAACGGCCTGAATGTCTGCTACGCCATAGCCGAGCATGTTACCGGCGACAGCTTTAGCGATATCGCCGAGATGGTAAATGGGGCGGAGTAAAGGGAAAGTAAAGCAAAAAGGACGGCTGAGCCGTCCTTTTTGGGTGGTGGGAATGTAAATGATTCTATATGCTAAAGTTAAGCGGCTTTTTTGTTATTTTTGCGCGACCGCTTTTTTGAACGGTCATTCGCATCTGCATTAGCTATTTCGTTATAGATTTTATGTAGCTTGACGATGTACTCCACAGGCATGATTATGCGTGCCGTAGGCTGTTGTTGCTTATTGTTGTCGGTAATTTCCAACCAAAGTTCACTATGATGTTTGAAGAAATCAACATGCCCATGGGCAATTCCATTTCTTATGTGCCGAACAAAATCACGTCCTAGACTTTCACTACTTACCATTACAACTATTTTCGAATCTTTGGGCATATCACTTTTAAGCTTTTCATCCTTAACAGGAACTTTTATGAAATTGTTGTCTGAAAAGCCCAATTGTCTCTTTGCTTGCTTCGTAAATTTTGTTACGCGTCCTTTTTCCCAACCCTTTTCTTTAGAGAACCTATTATCATCGAACAACCAGCCGAGTATTGAAGCCCACTCGTCGTATTCCTGTTTAGTTCTCATTTGTGTGAAAAAGTTATTCATTTGTTGAAACTCCTTATAATTGATTTTGTGGACATTTTAGTAATCTGTGCTTATCCACATTGCGGGGCGGACACAGCAACTACTGTTATCAATATTGCGGCCATCGTGACCAATTGAGTTGCTGCTGCTGACCTGAAGTGTGTCTGCTGGCGTAAATCGGCGTGATAACTGTTATAAATACAAATGCAAGCACGATGCATACTACAGCGATAAACGAAATAATTGATAGTATTTTTTTGTGCTTTGTCTTTGCAAGTCTTGCATATTCTTCTCGTGCGTATTCTTCGGCTTTTGCTTTATCTTCCACAAATTGTAGCACTTCTTCCTCTATTTGCCGCTCTGCTTCCTCGGCCTGCCTGCGCTCCTCCGCAACGCGCTTGTCGCGGGCGGTTTTAAGGGCTTTTATATCTATGCTCTCAAGCGGCAAATACTTCTGCCCGCAGTTATGGCAAACGGCCTCGCTGCTGCGGTTTATCGCTTGGCAGGAGCAGAACCACAGGTCACGCTCCTTCTTGGGAACATAGTTGTATGTGCATTGCGGGTCATACATCATGCGGAACTGCTTGAAAAGCTCGGGGTCGCTGTTCAGCACGGTGTGCCCAACGGGCTTTTGCGCAACGTTCAGCGGAGTCCATTCGCACTCGGGTGCGCTGTAAATGCTGTTGTCGCCAAAAACGGCCTCGCTCACATATACCTTGAACGAGCGCGTGGCGGGGTCGGGTAACGCTATCGCATTCTTCTGACCAAACTCGGAATCACGCCCAAAGTTCATGTCAAGATACTGGTGCATAACGGCATCGGACAGCCTGCGTCCCGCAATGTCGCACGGAATGATGCCGACCGTCATCGCCTTGATAACTTTGCTGCTGAAACTGAAAAACTTTAGTTGAGCCAGCACGCCGCCCGTAACATTATCGCGAAGCAGCGCGCCCGCTTCTATCAGCACGGGCGAGCCTTCCGAATAAAAATTTGTCGGCAGCGTAAACAGCCGCGAATATCTTTCTGCCATTGTGATACCTCCTTATAGGTCGGGCAGTTCGTCGGAAACCACCTCGGAGGGTTTGTTGGAATTGGCGGGAGCAGCGGGCTGCGCAGAGGGGCGGGCATGCAAGTCGGGCAGCGCAATTACCATTGCCCAGCCAGCCACTGCAAGAAAAAGACAGAACCAGAAATACGGTGAACCGTCATGTCCTTTTAGTTCTGCGATGTCTCTGAACTGTAATGCTGCAACAATATCGATAATAAAAGCAACAATGATTATTAAAAGAATAACTCCATCCATATATGAACCTCCGGTAAGAAATATTTGTTTACTTTTTTATACCATATTCGCGCCCCAAAAGTCTTACACAATTTGCACAATTTTGAAATTTATTTATTTAAAATTTTTTGGGGGAGGTAGTGAAATAATTTCACAATGCGAATACCTGAAAAACACCGCGGCATATAGAAAAAGCCCGCAGCTTCCAGCGGGCTTTGGGTGGATTTATTCGGGTTTATTTGGCGAGGGCTTCTTCGCAAGCCACCGCCACGGCCACGGTTGCGCCGACCATGGGGTTGTTGCCCATGCCTATAAGGCCCATCATTTCCACGTGCGCGGGTACGGAGGAGGAGCCGGCGAACTGCGCATCGGAATGCATACGGCCCATGGTGTCAGTCATGCCGTAGCTGGCGGGGCCTGCCGCCATATTGTCCGGATGCAGCGTGCGTCCCGTGCCGCCGCCGGACGCCACGGAGAAATATTTTTTGCCGTTTTCGATGCACCATTTCTTGTATGTTCCAGCAACGGGGTGCTGGAAGCGGGTGGGGTTGGTGGAGTTTCCGGTTATGGATACGTCCACGTTCTCGTGGCGCATTATGGCAACGCCCTCGTTCACGTCGTCCGCGCCGTAGCAGAGCACCTTCGCGCGGTCGCCGTCGCTGAAAGCGGTGGTCTTTACTATGGTAAGCTCGCCCGTGTACTGGTTGTATTCGGTTTCAACGTGGGTGAAGCCGTTTATGCGGCTGATTATATAGGCCGCATCCTTGCCAAGGCCGTTGAGTATTACCTTGAGCGGCTCCTTGCGCACCTTGTTCGCCGTGCGGGCTATGCCGATTGCGCCCTCCGCCGCGGCAAAGCTTTCGTGTCCGGCAAGGAAGGCGAAGCAATGCGTGGATTCGGAAAGCAGCATCGCGCCAAGATTGCCGTGGCCCAGACCCACCTTACGCTGATCGGCAACGGAGCCGGGTATGCAGAACGCCTGCAAGCCTTCGCCTATGCATTCGGCCGCCTCAGCCGCGCTCTTAACGCCCTTCTTCAGCGCTATCGCCGCGCCGAGGGTATATGCCCAAACCGCGTTTTCGAATGCTATGGGCTGAATGCCCTGCACTATGCCGCGCACGTCTACGCCATGCTCCTTGGTGAAGGCTTCGCATGCTTCAAAGCCGTCGAACCCATACTTTGCAAGCACGGGGCGCAGGGTATCTATTCTTCTTTCGTATCCTTCAAAAGTGACCATCTTTACGCCTCCTTATATTACTGCTTGCGCGGGTCTATAACGGTTACCGCCTCGGCAAAGCGGCCATAGGTGTTTATGTTGGAACGGAAAGCCTCGTTCGGCTCCACGCCCTTCTTTATGGCGTCCATCATCTTGCCAAGGTTTACGAATTTGTAGCCTATTATTTCGTTGTTCTTGTCAAGCCCTATTTCAAGCACATAGCCTTCGGCCATTTCAAGGTACCTGGGGCCCTTTTTCCTTGTGCCGAACATGGTGGCAACCTGGCTCCTCAGGCCCTTGCCAAGGTCCTCAAGCCCGGCGCCTACGGGCAGGCCGTCGTCTGAAAACGCACTCTGGCTGCGGCCGTAAACAATCTGCAGGAACAGCTCCCGCATGGCGGTGTTGATGGCGTCGCACACAAGGTCTGAATTAAGCGCTTCCAGTATGGTCTTGCCGGGCAGTATCTCCGCCGCCATTGCAGCGGAATGCGTCATGCCGGAGCAGCCTATCGTCTCCACCAGCG
>ENA-ORPK01003048-ORPK01003048.1-human-gut-metagenome-genome-assembly--contig:-NODE-3048-length-10786-cov-3.790793_pt1 | contig 10786 bp, 10 predicted proteins | sample MGYA00242139_ERZ509068 | MGnify/ENA primary metagenome ERZ509068 (study PRJEB26280, sample SAMEA2338687) | human gut metagenome | biome: human gut; feature: human-associated habitat; material: faeces... | reverse complement strand
GGCCCGCCGAACAACGTCAGTACGCCCGCTGCGAGCGGAATGGCGATCCCGTGGTAGAAGAAGGCCCAAATGAGGTTTTGACGGAGGATACGCATGACGGCACGGCTGATGCTGAGCGTTTCCGCGATGCTCTCAATCCGGCCGCGCAGCAGAACGACGTCCGCCGAAGCGAGGGCAGCATCCATTCCCGTTCCCATCGCAAAGCCAATGTCGGCTGTGCCAAGCGCAATGGCGTCGTTGATCCCGTCTCCCGCCATACCGGTGCGGAGCCCGTCCTGCTGAAGGGAACGAAGACGTTCCGCTTTTGCTTCCGGCGACATTTCTGCGTAGACTTCTTTGATGCCGCAGGCGCCGGCGACAGCGTGCGCGGTTTTTGCATCATCGCCAGTCACCAGGATCGGACGGATACCGCAGCGCTGCAGTTTCGCAACGCCTGATTTGGCGTCCGGCTTCAAAGTGTCGGCAATGCCGATCACACCGGAAAACTTTCCGTCGATCGCGAGAAGCACGGGAAGCTTTCCGCATCGCTGAAGCGCGGCAAAATCCATGGGACAGGGAATGCCGCGTTCCTCAAACAGCTTTTCGCTGCCCATGAGCAGCTGATGCCCCTCCACGGCGGCTGAGGCGTCGAAGCCGGAAAACGCGGAAAAGGTGTCGCAGGGAAGCAGCCGCATCCCGCGTATCGCCGCGTGAGCCGTGATCGCCTTGGCGATCGGATGTCCGCTGCATTGTGCACCGGAGGCAAACATCGCCAGGAAGGTCTCCTCCCCGATATTGTAAGGAAGAACGTCGGTCACGGCAGGCTTTCCGTTTGTGACGGTGCCGGTCTTGTCCAGCATAAGACAGTCAAGTTTCGGCATCGCTTCAAATATCCCACCGTGTTTGACAAGGATCCCGTGGCGGGCGGCGCGGGCGATCCCTGCCATTGCTGCAGACGGGACGGCAAGGCCGACCGCACAGGGGCAAGCGACGACCAAAACGGAAATGAACGCGTTGAGCGCGAATGCTATCGGCTTTCCTGCAAACAGCCAAATGACAGCGCTGAGCAGGGCGATTCCCAGCACGGCAGGAACAAGGACCGCACAGACGCGATCCGTTATGTGAGAAGCGGGCGTTTTGTGCTGCTGCGCGTCACGGACAAGACGGATCATCTGCGACAGGGAAGTCTCGTCTCCGACGCGCAACGCGGTCATCGTAAACGCGCCGGAGCCGTTCACGCTTCCGCCAATGAGCATATCGCCCGCCTGCTTCTCCACGGGTATGCTTTCTCCGGTCAGCAAGGATTCGTCCACGCTTGCAAGCGGTGATTCCAAGCGACCGTCGGCGGGAAGCCGCTCCCCGGGATGCACATACAACTGATCGCCCGCCATGATATCCGCGATGGGAATGCGGCGGAGCGTGCCGTCCGGCTGCAGGATGTTCGCATGGTCAGGCGCGAGAGCGCGGAGCGCTTCAATGCTGTCCTGCGTTCTGGCGGCGGCGCGCCGTTCAAAGCTCTGTCCGAGCAGAACAAATGCAAGGATCAGTCCGGCGGTATCCCAGTACATTTCGGATACAGCCGCCGTATCGCCGCGAAGAATCCGAAAAAAGGAAACAAGGCTGTACAGAATTGCGGCGGAGGTGCCCAGCGCGATCAGCGTGTCCGTCGAAGGCTGCATGGAGACCGCGTCTCGGAATCCACACACAAAGATCCCGCGCGACACGGCGAGTACGGGAAACAGCATGACGATCTGGATGAGCGCGTACCATAAGGGAAAGGCCTCGGCCGAGACCGGCGCCGGCAGCCCGAGAAAGCGCCCGGTTCCGGTATAGAACAGAAGCAGGGCAAAGACGAGCGCAACGGACAGCTGGAAACGCCTGCTCCGCATTTCCCGCACCTGCGTCAGCTTTTGCAGCTTGACAAGGGCGGCGCGGTCCTCGAGCGCCTCCGCCGTAAGACCGCATTTTTTAAGCGCCTCAATGACCGACACGCAGCTGACGCCGTCCCCGCGAACGCGAAGACGCTCGTTGGCCAGCGTTACGCCGCAGCATTCGACGCCATGAACGCGCTTGACCGCTCGCTGGGCTGCGGCGGCACAGGATGCGCAGTTCATGCCTAAAACCCGGAATTCATAGATTCGCATATGGTTATACTCCTATCATGGCGGAACACGGGTTATGCTCCAGTTTACCCGCCATGCCGCTCTTGCAGTATAGTATGCGACGATTTCACATTTTCGTTGCATTTGCTGATTGACGAACGGCATACAGGTGCGTATAATTAGAACCGTGGTTAGCACTCAACGCTACAGAGTGCTAACAAATCCTTAGCAGGTATACTAAGTACTATAGGAGGCGTATCCATATGAAACTCAAACCATTGGCTGATCGTGTTGTCATCAAGAGCCTGGAGACTGAAGAAGTCACCAAGGGCGGCATCGTTTTGGCGCCCACCGCAAAGGAAAAGCCGCAGATGGCGGAAGTTCTGGCAGTCGGACCCGGTGGCGTGGTGGATGGCAAAGAGGTCACCATGTATGTGCATGTCGGCGACAAGGTCGTGTATTCCAAGTATGCCGGCACCGAAGTCAAGCTGGACGGCACGGAATACATCATCGTGCGGCAGAACGATATTCTCGCCGTTGTGGAATAATTGATTTTTGAGTCGATTTTAGGAGGATAACAACTATGGCAAAGCAGTTGCAGTATGGCGAAGAAGCCAGAAGATCGCTTGAAGCTGGTCTGAATCAGCTTGCAAATACCGTTAAGATCACGCTGGGGCCGAAGGGCCGCAACGTCGTGCTCGATAAGAAATTCGGTGCGCCGCTCATCACCAACGACGGCGTGACCATCGCCAAGGAGATCGAGCTGGAGGACGCCTTTGAGAACATGGGCGCACAGCTCGTCAAGGAAGTCGCTACGAAGACGAACGACATTGCCGGCGACGGCACCACCACCGCGACGCTGCTTGCGCAGGCGATCGTGCGCGAGGGCATGAAGAACGTTGCTGCGGGTGCAAACCCCATGGTTCTGCGTCGCGGCATCGAAGCAGCCGTTGAAGAAGCGGTTGAGGGCTTGAAAGAGCTTGCAAAGCCGGTTTCCGGCAAGCAGGCGATTGCACAGGTCGCGGCGGTCTCCGCAGGCGACGAGAAGATCGGACAGCTTATTTCCGATGCAATGGAGAAGGTCGGCAACGACGGCGTTATCACCGTTGAAGAGTCCAAGACCATGAAGACGGATCTGAACGTTGTAGAGGGTATGCAGTTCGACCGCGGATATTGCTCCGCTTATATGGCGACCGATACCGACAAGATGGAAGCGGTTCTCGACAATCCCCTGATCCTCATTACAGATAAGAAGATCAGCAACATTCAGGAGATCCTGCCAGTGCTCGAGCAGATCGCGCAGCAGGGCAAGAAGCTCCTCATCATCGCCGAGGATGTGGAAGGCGAAGCGCTCGCGACTCTGATCGTGAACAAGCTCCGCGGAACGTTCACCTGCGTTGCGGTCAAGGCGCCCGGCTTCGGCGATCGCCGCAAGGAAATGCTCAAGGATATCGCCATCCTGACGGGCGGCACTTATATCTCCTCCGAACTCAACATGAACCTGCCTGATACGCAGATCACCGATCTCGGCACGGCCCGCCAGATCAAGGTCACCAAGGACAACACCGTCATCGTCGACGGCGCTGGCGACGCCAATGAGATCAAGGCCCGCATCGCCGAGATCAAGAACACCATCTCCGTCACCACGTCCGACTACGACAAGGAAAAGCTGCAGGAGCGTCTTGCCAAGCTGTCCGGCGGCGTAGCTGTCATCAAGGTCGGCGCGCAGACCGAGGTTGCCATGAAGGAGCAGAAACTCCGTGTGGAGGACGCGCTGAACGCGACCCGCGCAGCCGTCGAAGAGGGCATCGTCGCCGGCGGCGGCACCGCTTACGTCAACGCTATCCCGGCTGTCGAGAAGCTGGTTGCCAAGCTCTCCGGCGATGAGAAGACCGGCGCGCAGATCATTGCCCGCGCCCTGCAGGCCCCGATCCGCCAGATCGCGGAGAACGCCGGCGTCGACGGCTCCATCGTCTACGACAAGATCCGCTCCAGCCGCAAGGTCGGCTATGGCTACAACGCCTACACCGAGACGTACTGCGACATGATCCCGTCCGGCATTGTTGACCCGACCAAGGTCACGCGCACCGCTCTGGAAAACGCCGCGTCCATCGCCTCCTGCGTCCTGACGACCGAATCCCTGGTCGCCGACAAGCCCGATCCTCAGGCTGACGCAGCCATGGCTGCCGCGGCAGCACAGGGCGGCGGCATGGGCGGCATGTACTAAGAGACGCCGCAAAGCCTTGAAATTGCTTGATTTTTTGGATGCGCAAAAGCGAATTTACGCCAAACTTACGCCACTTACGCCAAAAATTCAAGCGCATTATAGGGTAACAGAAATCGGCACCTGCCTGAAAAAGCAGGTGTCGATTTTACTTATTTTCGTTTCCGTTTTCCCTTGCCGTGGGTCATGGTTGTTTTCCCACGCTGACTGATGGGAGTTTTCAGGTGCTTGGACAGCTTCAGCACCTCAATCAAGTTGACAAACTGTTCCATCGTAATGGCATCATAATCAATCCCCAATGTGGCAAGCAGTGCTTTTGCTTTCTTTTCCTCGACGCTCCCCTCAAAATTCATCGCATCCTGCAACTGCCCCTGTACGGTTGCGACAAGGGATGTTTCATCCGCAGTCATGGTATCAGGGCGATGCTCGTTCCGAATGTCACGGAGAATATCTTTCAGATCGTCCGCAATCAGACTTCCGAAATATTCATCCTCTCTGATCTGCGCGACTTCCAGTGTCCGCAGGTGCAGATCATTTTCCTCGCCGCCGTTTTTCATCAGTGCCATCTGCCGGACGGCTTCCAGCACGGCGTTCATGTCGTTGACCCGCATATCTGCGATCCGGTCAACGTAAATTTCGGCGTCCAGCATAAACCGCTGGAAATCCTTGTGGCAGATCAGCTCCGACAGCAGTCGGTGATTGAACTTGCCCGTTCTCAATACTTCGATTGCATCATCACCCAAATGCAGAGCGTCCAGCTCTGTGTTTGGGTGATTTTTTTGTTCTGTCAGCCCCAGCAGGTAATCGGTGGACACGCCGTAGAACTTTGCCAGCTCCACCATGCTGAACGGGCTGATGTCCTTGAAATCGTCGGCTTCATACTTTCCCAGCGCAGACTTGGAGATGCCCGTTTCTGCGGATAGCTGTTCCAGCGTCAGACCGCGCTCCACGCGCAGGTCTTTGAGCCGTTCCTGAATGGTGAGTTTGGGCTGCATGGCGGTGTCCTCCCTTCAAATTTCTGCCCTTTTCCGGTCTTGTCCATGAGCGTGGAAATCTGCGTTTTACAGCGCGTTTTCCGACCTCTTGGATATACGGGAGAGGGCTATATTTTTCGCTAAAATGGTCTTGCAATCGCACCTGAACCTTGAAAATTGCATGACCGTCCGAACGGGATATGTCCTCTGGCGAAGTGCCGCATCCAGCGCACCAAGGAGAACGAAACGCCGGGAGCGATCCTCCGGGCAGGAACGACGTTCGGAAAGAGCGGCAAAATCGAAAGTCAAAATCAAAGCAAGTGAAAACGGCGAAATAGTTTTCTGCTCTGTGCGGTTATCTGCACGGAATAGAGCGCTATTCAGCAGTGAACGACGTTTGTCGTTCAACATGATATTTCGCCGTTTCACGCAAAGACACATCAAACGGCAAAAGCTGAGGGTGCTGCCCGTGACCAACGCATCATCGGCGGCAGTTCCAGCGAAAAGCCGTGTATTAAAAACCAGTGCCCTATGGCGAATAGGTGTCACGATTTGACAAACCCATTTTACCATAGAGCGCGCCGAAAAAACAGGAGGAAAGTTTGAATATGAGAAAATCTGAAACCTATCGCAACGAGATCAAGTCCTACATCGTCCGCACCGGCATGACCATGACCGAGGTGGTGGACTACCTCTCCGACGAGTACGGCTGGAGCCGCAGCGTCCCCAATCTCTCCGGCAAGCTCAAGCGCGGTTCGCTCCGCTATGGCGAGGCGGTAGAGTTGGCGGACGCGCTGGGGTATGACATTGTGTGGCAGAAGAGAAAATAAAACTTTTGGACTTGTGCCCAATATGATAAAAGTGTATAATAAATAGGAAAAAAAGACAGGAGGTTTCAGCAATGCCTATACAATACGATAAAAAAGCCGTTCTTGAAATGTGCGCAGACGCAATGAAAAATCCAGCTTTGTTCTATACGCAGAATCTGGTCAACTATCAGGGAATTTGTCCGGATGCGCAGGTTCCTTATACAGAAATCATTGCTGAGTTTCTGATTGACCATCTTCCGGAATTTACAGACGGGATCACCCAGATTCACCGCACAGCCTCCTATTGCACACCGACGCACATGGGCGAGTTTGACCCCGGCTCCAATCGCACCGAAGAATTAACTGCGATGAAGATGTTCAATGCTTGTAAGAGCGGAGCGCAATATGCAAAAGTGGGGAAAATTCTTGATTATCAGGTGCCTCTGAAAAACAAGCGAAGTGATCAAGCGGGGAAAATTGACCTGCTTGCCTATGACGGAAATGTTTTGCGCGTACTGGAATTGAAAAAACCAGACACGCAGGAAACGATGCTTCGCTGCGTTTTGGAAAGCTATACCTATTTGCGCACGGCAGATACAAGGAAGCTAATCGCAGATTTTAATATTCCGGCAGGTACACCTGTAAAGGCAAGTCCCTTCGTATTTGAAAACAGTCTGCCTTATCAAGAATATTTTGCCGAACGCCCGAAGCTGAAACAGTTGATGGGACTGCTGGACAGCCAGCCGTTCTTCATCCGCGAAGTTTCTGGGGGCTACGAAGTATTTTGATTTCGTGAAATCAAAATACCACCCTGTTGTCGCGGCGGTTTGCTATACTGTCCTCAAAAACAGGAGGACGATTTTATGGCAGAAGAAACACGACAGGAAAACGCTGTGCGCTCCGGCGATGATGTGACCTGCCCGAACTGCGGCAGCCATAATGTGCGCTGTATTCCCTATCCAAAGGTGGAGTTCGGCGCGTGGTTTATCCTATGGCTGGTTGTTGCGTTCGGTGGGTATATGATTTCGGTGTTTATTACGATCGCGGGCATCGTGTTCTGGAGCATTGCACTGGTCATCCGGCTCAAGCAGAACAAGCTGGCGAAACAGTACATTCGGATGCAGTGCATCACCTGCGGAGAGAGCTTCGATGTGGCGCGAAGTTCGCTTACGAAAGGGGGCGGCGGTCAATGACGCAGGACTATCGCATCAACACATTCGGCTTGACGCAAAAACAGAATCAATTTGTAAGCGCAAATCTTCCCGTGCGGGACTGCGAGCTTTACATTGCCGATACCCCCACAGATTTGATTGCCATAAACTGCGAGGCAATGATCGTAAACGCATCTGCGATGGAGCAGGACGACGCGGATATGATCTTCGGCTACTATCAGGAGGTCAACGGCTGCACCGATGAGACCATCCTCTGGCTTGACGAGCCGAAGCCGCCGAAGGAGCTGCGGAAGTTCTTCAAATGCTACAATTCCTTTGACGCCATCAAGGACAAGCTCAAGTATCTGCTGCTCACTGCACACAGCAAGAGCAAAAAAGCGCACGAGTACAGCGAAAAGCTGGTCAACGGGTTGAAAATCCTTGCGCTCATCCGCAAGCACCCCGGCATTTCCACGCAGAAGCTATCGGAGCTGACCGAGCTGCCGCTGCGCAGCGTACAGCGTTATATCGCTGCTCTGCAAGCAACGGGGGAATGGATCGAGTATGACCGGGCACTCCGGGGCTGGAAGCTGTTTCACGGTATCTCCATCCTATACGGAGATGTGTAGGAGGATGAAGGGGAATGAAACTCTGTATTCATCGAGGCACGCACCAGATCGGCGGCATTGCTGCCGAAATCTCCACGGCAAGCACGCGCATCCTCATTGATATGGGTGACGAGCTATCTCTTGATCCAAATTTCGTCTCCGCACCGCTGAATATTCCGGGTGTGACGGATGGGAACGGACATTGCGATGCCGTACTGTTTACCCACTATCACGGCGATCATACCGGGCAAATGCTGCGTATCCGACCGGAGATTCCCATTTATGCCGGGGCGCTGGCAAAGGATATCATGCGCCTGTCCGCAGGGCGTGGCGGGCAAAAGAATGAAGCGCTTTGCAGGCGCATCGAAACCATTCAAGCCTTTTCTCCCGGCAAGCCGTTTTTGATCGGTGACATTCAGATCACGCCATTCTGTATCGACCATTCCGCGTGTGACAGCTATCTGTTCCTCATCGAAGCGGACGGCAAGCGCATTTTGTATACCAGCGATTTCCGGCTGCACGGGGTGCGGGGCAAGACAATGGACAAAATTCTGGACCGTCGGATTGGAAAGGTCGATGCCATCATCACCGAGGGGACGACGGTATCCCGCACGGACGGCAAAACCGTCACAGAATGGGAACTGCAAGCGCGGGTAAGGAACTATTTGCAGCAGTACAAATATGTATTCGTGCTGTGCGCGACCACAAATCTGGACCGCATTTTCGCGCTGGCGCGCGCCGTGCCGCGCGGAAAATACTGCATCTGCGACGACTATCAGAAAACGCTGGTTGAAACCGTGTCAAAGCATTGGAACGGGATTTCATCCTTTTATGAGATGCCGAAGCTCCTATCCTTCAAGTACCATCCGCCGGCGCGTTTTGCGGAGCTGGGCGGGCTGATGTTCGTTCGCGCCAATTCAAGGTTTGAAGCGATCATCCGCCAATATGATCCGGCGCAGAGCATTCTTCTCTATTCCATGTGGGACGGCTACCGAACAAAACCGGACAGCAATATCCCAGAGTTTCTGTCGCTGACCGGCACATGGGCAGAGCTTCACACCAGCGGCCATGCCTCGCCGGATGATCTTCGCCACGTGATTGAAAAGGCAGACCCGGAAATCGTCATCCCCATGCACACCGACGCACCGCAGAAAATGCAGACACTCTGCCAGAATCGAACGGTGATTCTACTGAAAGACAGGGAGGAACTACTGCTATGACGAATGATATTTTTTGCGTCGGCTTGACACGGACGGAGCTGCAAACACTGGGCGTTCTTCTACCAATTACATTCCGGATCATCTCTGTTTCATCGGAAGCACTGGATCATGCCGCCGTCGTGCGTGTGATCGATCAGGCACGCTGTATCATCCTGAATCCGAAGCGGCTCTCCGTAGATTTGCTGGATGATTTTCTGCGCGGGCAGGACTACCAGCGGTGGAACGATGCGCCTGTGCCAATCATTTTGTTTTCGGATACCATGACACGGGAACAGCGCCGCGAGGTTTTCATGCCGGAGTATCCGATTCTTTCGGTTGATCTGCACGAGCGTTTCGACCGGAATCGAAATCTTGCGGTAAAGCTGCTCCGGGAATCGACACTTCCCTGCTGGCAGAACCGGGAAGCCATGCGCAGCAATATGTTTAACGATGCGTGGTATTTGATCGACATTGAAACGACAGGGCTGGACAGATGGAAAGACCGCATCATCGCCATTCGCATTGCCCGCATGGCAAATTACGAAATCAACTGGGAGCGACCGACGATTTATATTCGTCAAGATAAACCGCTGCCAGCACAAATTTCTGAAATTACCGGCATCACAGACAATATGCTGGCGGGCGGCGTTTCGATGGAAGAAGCATTGGAAGAACTGGACAGCCTTCCTTGCAAGGATACGCCGTTTCTGTTTGCCAACGAGGATTTTGCAACTGGTTTTCTGAATGCCGAGTACCTTCGCTGCGGGAAAACCTTTGACCGCCCGTATGTCGCAATCGACAAGTTGGCAAATATCCCATTTGGCTATCTGATGCAGCGAAAGGCGTGGAACATTCCAGCATTGGTTGGCTTTAAAACTTTGAGAAAACAGCCGTTGGATGAGGAACTTCAGAAGCTGTTCGCTCTGACTGCCTGCACCTTTGAGGCGCTGCAAACGCGCTGCGATGTCCGCTGCCCAGAAGAATTTGCGAAACTATATGCGGCAGAACTGTGTGAGTGATGAAAAATCCCTTTGGAACAAAGGGCGCACTTCTATACTCTCCTGACGGGAGTATGTGCGCTCTGCGAGGCAGACAGCCCGGACAGCCAAATGTCCGGGCTGTTTTGCGTCGCGTTGCTCCGTACAAGGGAGTGCCTCCCTTGCGCTGCCACAGCAGCTATCCCAGCGCACTTTGCAGCGGAAACCGTCTGCTGGCGCAGACCATTTCTGCCGCAAAGTATGAAAACCACATACCGCAAGTTAGACCGTCTACCGAAAATGTAGGCGGTCTTTTTGTATCTATCGTTATAACAGTCAGGAGGTTGAAATCATGCACGAAAAAGAAATTGAGAAGCTGCAAGCAGAGAAAGAAAAGGTCGAGCGTCAGCTTGCGCAGGAGCAGCACAAAATTCAGCGGCTCGAAAACCGTGCCGCCTACTACGAAAAGGGAGAACGGCGCAAGCGGGCGCACCGGCTCATCACCCGTGGCGCAGCCATCGAGAGTGTCGCACCGCAGACGAAAGAGTTGGGCGAAACCGGGTTTTACGCCCTTGCCGAACAGGTCTTTGCTCTGCCGGACACGCAAAGACTGCTCACGGAAGCTGTCAGCCGCCATGCAGGAGGTGATTGAATATCGCACTCTTTCATTTTCATGTGACGCAGATCAAGCGCAGCGCGGGGCAATCTGCCGTGGCTGCTGCCGCCTACCGTGCCGGGGAAAAGCTGCACAGTGAGTATTACG
>ENA-ORPK01003046-ORPK01003046.1-human-gut-metagenome-genome-assembly--contig:-NODE-3046-length-10797-cov-2.628282_pt1 | contig 10797 bp, 6 predicted proteins | sample MGYA00242139_ERZ509068 | MGnify/ENA primary metagenome ERZ509068 (study PRJEB26280, sample SAMEA2338687) | human gut metagenome | biome: human gut; feature: human-associated habitat; material: faeces... | reverse complement strand
GTAATGGTAGTTTAACGCTGAGGGGTGCTCATCCTTTGCGGTTTCAATCTGGCAAGTCCAGGTTTTTCCGTCAACGGTGTTCATACCGTACACATGCTCTTTTGCCGTGTTGCTGTCGGTCACATGAACGAGCAGCGACTCGCCAAAACGAGTGTTGTATTGGATACTGAAAACGATTTTCATTTTATTTTGCCTATATTATATATAATGTAAGATGTTGATTGATTGAAATCTTGTTTCGTTTAAGATAGCTCCATTTTTTTAAAAAGATAGATCTTTATATTTATGGAAGCTTTCTTTGCTTGTCGTTTCGAAGCTTTTGCTTGCTGTTTCGAAGCTTCTGGGGCTTGTCGTTAGAAGCTTTTTAGCTTGCTGCTTCGAAGTTTGTTTCTTAGTGTTAGGGTTTAATTATTTTCTTGCTTGCAAATTTATTAATAATTATTTTCTTGTCATATGTCAAGCCGTTGTTTTATATGCTTTTTGTTGGGCAAACGTTTACATTGCGTTTGCGCAATGTGTTTTTTGTTTTAGATGTTTTAAGAAGGAAAGACCCGTTTAAGCAACTCTTAAACGGGTCTTCAACGGTTCTGACGATATGATGACAATCGTTCTTGTTCGTCGTTTTAAGCGTTCAGATGCTATTCTGAGCGTTCAGATGTTATGAGCTTTTTGCTCATGTGCGTTAATCTCGTTTGCGTTGTTTATTTTTTCTTTATCAAGCCAACACAAGCGGCACCGATGACAAGACTCACGGCGGCCACAATCATCATGTTATACTGATGTGAGCCAACCATTGAGAGGAGGATGCCACCAAGGGCGGCAGCGATGATCTGCGGAATGCAGATGGTGCCGTTGAACAGTCCGAGGTAAGCGCCCTTGTGACCATAACCCTCAAGAGCGTTGGTGACGAAGGCAAACGGCATGGCGAGCATGGCCGCCCAAGCGCAACCGATGAGGAGGAAGGGCAACACAAGCAGATACTTGTCGGTAACGAACGGTACCATGGCGAAGCCGACGGCACCGATGACGAGGCTCAGAGCGTAAGCAAACTTCTCGTTGCTGATCTTCGGCAGAATCATTGCCCATACCACGCTACCGATAGCCTGCCAGAAGAAGAGCACGCCTACCCAGTTGCCAGCCTCCTGATAACCCTTCGACACCACGTCGGTGGTGTTCCACACGGTGTCGGCGATGGTGCCGTTGGTGTAGGTCCACATGTACATGAACGCCGCCCAGCAGAAGAACTGCACCAGTCCGACCTTCCAGAACATGTCTGGTGCTTTCTTGAGAAGGTCTATCCAGTTGGCGCTGCCTTCGCAGGCTTCGGGGTCGGCCTCGTTATATTCGGCATATTCCTTCGGATCCCATTCCTTTACCTTTATGGTGGTGTAGATAACACAAAGAATGAGGATGGCGGCACCTATATAGAATGAATAGATTACAGAGTCGGGGATAACGCCCTTGGGCGCCTCGTTGGCAATGCCGAGGGCTGTGAAGAAGAAGGGGAACACATAGCCCACGAGCGATCCGCTGTTGCAGAGGAATGACTGTATGCTGTAGGCCAGCGACTTCTGCTTCTCGTTCACCATGTCGCCCACAAGCATCTTAAACGGCTGCATCGCCATGTTGATGCTGGTGTCGAGGAACATGAGGGAGATGAGGCCAAACGTCATGGCGGTGCTTACTGCCATGCCGAAGGAGCCGGCGTTGGGCAACAGGCACATCACAGCCACAGCCACGGCTGAGCCGATGAAGAGGTAGGGTATGCGTCGGCCGAAGCGGCACCATGTGCGGTCGCTCAGCGTGCCTACGATAGGTTGAACAAGAATTCCCATGAGGGGCGGGAGAATCCAAAAATAGCTGAGCGAGTGGGGGTCAGCGCCCAGGGTTGCAAAGATGCGCGAGATGTTGGCGCTCTGAAGAGCGTAGGCTATCTGTACGCCGAAAAAGCCGAAGCTTAGGTTCCAAAGCTTCCAGAAGCTTAAATCTTTTTTCTGTTTCATTGTTATTTGGTTTTGTTGATTTTGTTTCTTTTTTTATAATAGGTTTTATGGAACTTATAGGAGTTATGTGGCTTATGGATCTTATAAGAGGTTTATGTGTCTTACAGGTCTTATAAGGCTTATGTGTCTTACATTTATTCTTCTTACCCTCTTCCCATCTACCTTGAGCTGCCTCTCACCACGAGCCTTGTTCTGATCACGCGCTTCTCTATCTTTTGTGGGGGGATGAGGCCCTCGGCCTTGTCGATAAGGATGTTGGCGGCTTCACGGCCTACCGTTACGCCTCGTTGCTCCACCGTTGTGAGCTGTGGGTCGCACGCCACGGCACGCTGGCCGTTGGTGAAGCCACACACCGACACGTCTTCAGGCACACGCAAACCCATGCGCTTGGCTGTGTAGATCACACCGATGGCTGTGTCGTCGTTCACACAGAAGAAAGCGTCGGGACGGTCGGTGCGGTTAAGCATCTCGGGCGTTATTCTCTCGGCATCTTCGCGGTTGTCGCATAAGCGCACGAACGAGTCGTCGGGGTGCATGCCTGCCTTGAGCAACGCATCGTGCCATCCGTTGTAGCGGTTCTTGCCTATCTCGGTGCTTACCGCCATGCCGTAGAAGGCTATGCGCTTGCAGCCCGTCTCTATGAGGTGCTGCACAGCCATGAAAGCACCTGTATAGTCGTCAACCACCACCCTGCTGGCATCAACGCCTGTGCATATACGGTCGTAGAAGACGATGGGAATGCCTTTTGAGAGCAGAGATTTGAAATGGTCATATTTCACCGTGTCTTTAGCTTGCGACACGATGACACCGCACACCTGGTGCGCTTCAAACATCTGACATACTGCCACCTCGCGTTCGTAGCTCTCTCGGCTGGTGGCAACAATTATGCGGTAGTCGCGTTCCGTTGCCGCTTCCTCGATGCCTGTGAGCACCGATGAGAAATAGTAGTGTGTAAACTCGGGCACGATGACACCTATAATGCGGATGGGCTTGCGGCGTGAGTTGCGCAGCGATTTGGCAATGTCGTTTGGGTAAAAGTCGTGCTCGCGAGCATAACGGCAGATGGCGTTGCGTTTTTCTTCGCTGACACGCTTGCTTCCGCTCAGCGCCCGTGACACTGTGGCTATCGACACACCGAACTTCTCGGCTATGTCTTTCATTGTCGTTGGCTGGTTTTCTGTAGTCATTTTGTAGTCATAAGGATTAAGAGTGGTTTTGTCTTCTGCAAAGGTATTGCAAAGTTTTGAAATAACACATACATGCGCAACACTTTTTCAAAACGTTTTGTGCAAACGTTTGCGCACAGAAAATGGTTGATTTAACTCAAAAAAATGATAACGAAACACTAAATGCATTTAATTTTGCAGCAGAAATCCAAAAAAATGTAAAACCTACGGTAAAACCGACTGACATTTGTTCAACCGATTTCCTGAACCGCAAAAACCTTCGGGATGGTTTTCGGACCGCAAGTAACAGATGACATTTTTTTAGGCCAAAGGCTTGACTCTCGAAACAAGTTTCCGTCACAACAAGCTCTGGTCACGAAACCAAAAAACCAAAGAAACATAAAGCGCAAGCTTAAATACAAGCAAGCGAAAAAAATATCAATTTATTATATATCAATACTAAAAAATGATGAAGCAGGTTAAATTCGGAAATGCTCTCAGGATGTTCACCCTCTCGGCTGGACTACTCCTGTCGGCTTCAGCCTTTGCACAGTCGATCACTGTGAAGGGTAACGTGAAAGACGAGACCGGCGAACCAGTTCTTGGCGCTACTGTAAGAGTGGTGGGCCAGAAGAACGGTGCTGTCACCGACCTCGACGGTAACTTCTCTATTGCTGCCGATGCAAAGTCGGAACTCGAAATCTCATATGTTGGATATGAGACGGTGAAGATTCAGGCACAGCCAAACCTCTTGGTGCAGCTGAAGAACGAGTCGCAGACTCTTAACGACGTCGTGGTTATCGGCTACGGTGTTGCCAAGAAAAACGACCTCACAGGTTCGGTTACCGCTATCAAGCCCGATGAGAAGAACCGTCCTCTCGTGAGCTCAGCTCAGGAGATGATGCAGGGTAAGATTGCCGGTGTGAACGTAACAACATCTAACGGCGGCCCTGGCGGTGGCGCTACCATCCGTGTGCGTGGTGGTTCTTCACTGAACGCCAACAACGATCCGTTGATCGTGATCGACGGTATGGCCATGGATAACCAAGGTGTGAAGGGTGCTCCTAACGCCCTCGCTATGGTTAACCCTAACGATATCGAAAGCTTCACCGTTTTGAAGGACGCTTCGGCAACCGCTATCTACGGTTCGCGTGGTTCTAACGGTGTAATCATCATCACAACAAAGAAGGGCCGTGGCAACATGGCACCTAAGGTAAGCTACTCTGGTAACGTGTCAATGTCAATGCTCGCTAATAAATTTGACGTGCTCAACGGCGACGAATACCGCGACTTTATTAATAGTTATTATGGTGCTGACAGCGAAGCTGCTAAGCTCCTTGGCACAGCCAACACCGACTGGCAGGATGAGATCTACCGCACAGCTATAAGCACCGACCACAACGTAACAGTGACTGGCGGCGTTAAGGGCATGCCTTTCCGCGCAAGCCTTGGCTATACTGACCAGAACGGTATCCTCAAGACCAGCAACTATCAGCGTTACACAGCAAGCTTGAACCTCTCACCCTCATTCTTCGAGGATCACCTGAAGGTTAACGCCAATGGTAAGTTCATGTATGCCAAGACACGCTACGCCAACAACGACGCTGTGGGCGCGGCTCTCCGTATGGACCCCACACAGGTTGTTCGCTCTGACGACCCACGCTTTGTAAACTATAACGGTTACACCGCTTGGACAAATGTAACCGATGATAAGAGTCCGCTGCCTAAGGACACTTATCCTACATTCGCTAATACCAACGCTCCAGACAACCCTGTTGCTCTTCTTAACGAGAAGAACGACCGCGCCAATTCTTACGACTTCCTTGGAAACGTTGAGGTTGACTATAAGGTACATGGCTTCGAGGACTTGCGTCTGCATGCCAACGCTTCTGGCGACTGGGCTAACGGTAAGCAGAAGACCGACATGGCCGACTGGGGACCCTCTAACTTCTATTGGGGCAACTCTGGCTTCACAAAGGAGAACAAGTATAACCTTGCGCTGTCTACATACGCTCAGTATTATAAGGATTTCAGCAAGACACAGCATTTCGATGTCATGGGCGGTTACGAGTGGACCCACGTTAAGTATTGGGGAAACAACTTCTACCGTGACACACGCACAGAGATGGGCAAGTCGGCAGACCAGATTGCTGCTCTCACAGATAAGGACTACAACTCTTATAAGAAAGAAGAGTGGAAGCAGGAGTATTATATCGTTTCGTTCTTCGGACGTTTGAACTACATAGCCTTCGACCGCTACATGCTCACCGCAACAATACGTCGTGACGGTTCTTCACGTTTCAAGGAGCACTGGGCAACATTCCCCGCTTTCGCTTTCGGTTGGAAGGTTAACGAGGAGAAGTTCCTCAAGAACGTTCATTGGCTCGACGAGTTGAAGCTCCGTCTCGGCTATGGTAAGACAGGCCAGCAGGACATCAACAACAACTATGCTTACTTCGCTTCTTACAACGAGAACATCAATACTACCAACGGCCGTTATCCGCTCGTAGGCGTTAACCCCTCTGGTGTGTTGTCGCGTCCTGATGCATACAACCAGGATCTGAAGTGGGAGACCACCACTACATACAATGCAGGTCTCGACTTCTCAATTCTGCGCGATCGCATCCGTGGTAGCGTCGACTACTATTATCGCAAGACCACAGACCTGATCAACGACGCTTCGGTATCGGCAGGTTCTAACTTCCGTAACCAGGTTAAGTCGAACATCGGTACTCTTGAGAACAAGGGTATCGAGGCTTCTCTGACCGTTCGTCCTGTTCAGACAAAGGATTGGCAGGTTGAGGTTACAGGCAACTTCACTTACAACAAGAACGAGATCACAGAGCTCACAGGTGAGGCTGCTATGGTTAAGACTGGTGGCATCAATGCAGGTACAGGTAACCAGTGTCAGGTTCACACCGTTGGAAAACCTGCAAACTCATTCTATGTTTACCAGCAGGTTTACGGTGCCGACGGTCTGCCTCTTGAGGGCGTGTTCGTTGACCGCAACAATGATGGAAATATCTCTGAGGAGGACCGCTACTGCTACAAGAGCCCCGCTGCTCCTTACCTCGCTGGTCTGAGCGCACGCATCCAGTACAAGAACTGGGACCTCGGCTTCAACCTCCGCGGCTCATTCGGCAACTATGTGTTCAACGACCGTCAGGCAGATTACGCCAACGTGGCTAAGCGTTATGACTCTTCATTCGCTTGCCTCCAGAACACCACTCCTACAGCTGTCAAGAACAACTGGAAGACTTACTCATGGGTACTCTCCGACTACTACGTAGAGAATGCTTCGTTCGTGAAGCTCGACAACATTACCCTCGGCTATTCGTTCCAGAACCTCTTCAAGGGCGGTTCTTACAACGGCTTGAACGGACGTGTTTATCTCACAGCTACCAACGTGGCTACCATCACCAACTACTCTGGACAGGATCCTGAGGTCTTCGGTGGTATCGACAACTCAATCTACCCGCGTCCTTTCTCAATGACTCTGGGTGTAAACATCAACTTCTAATTACAACATTTTAAAGGTAAACATATTATGAACTTAAGATATTTCAAAAATATTATCCCGGCAGCAGCCATCATCCTCGCATCTGCGGGCATGACATCCTGCGTGGGCGACCTTGATGTTACTCCTATCGACCCATCAACCAACATGACTGTGGATGAGCCCGGACTCTTCTCAAAGTGCTACGCCAACATGGCGCTGGCCGGTCAGACTGGTCCTGACGGCGATTGCGATATCGACGGTCTTGACGGCGGTACAACAGGTTTCGTCCGCCAGCTTTTCAACACTCAGGAGCTTCCTACCGATGAGGCTATCTGTGCATGGGGTGACCCTGGTATCCCCGAGTATAACTACGCTACATGGGACTCTTCACATCCTATGATTAGAGGTCTCTACTATCGTCTCTATGCAGGCATCAACTACTGCAACCACTATCTTGACGTGTGTGCAGGTGTTGATGAGAAGCGTGAGGCTGAGGTTCGCTTCCTCCGCGCTCTCTACTATTATTATCTGCTCGATGCGTTCGGAAACGTTCCTTTCGCTTTGAAGCTCTCTGCCGAGTCGCCTGAGCAGATTAAGCGTGCAGACCTCTACACTTGGATCGAGACAGAGGTTAAGGAGATCTACAATTCTCTTGCTGCTCCTGCTGCCCGCAACAGCTCACAGGAGGGATATGGTCGCGCTGACCAGGATGCAGCCAACATGTTGCTCGCCCGTCTGTATCTGAACGCAGAGGTTTACACAGGCACAGCTCATTGGGCTGAGGCCAAGGAATATGCCGAGAAGGTAATCAACGGTCCTCACAAGCTGTTCACCGACCAGTCGGCTGGTTACGATCCTTCTTGTGGCTACACTCCTTACCAGATGCTCTTCATGGGTGACAACGGTGAGACAGGTGCTGCTACAGAGTCAATCCTCTCTATTATGCAGGATGGTGTCACATCAGCAGCTTACGGTTGCACATTGTTCATCATGGCTGCTACATGGAAGAACGACATGAACGAGGATGGCGACTACGGCTCATCTGAGTTCTGGGCAGGTGTCCGCTCACGCTCTCAGTTGGTGAAGAAGTTCTTCCCCAGCGCTGATCCCACTCCCGACAACTGCAAGAACACTGCTAGAGAGGCTGGCGACGACCGTGCGCTGTTCTGCGGTAAGGGTACTCTCGTTGAAAAGAACGATGACGGCACAAACAAGGTTACCGTTACTGAGCGTGACCTCGTTGTGAAGAAGCCCGGTGAGTTTACATCTGGCTACTCAGTAGGCAAGTTCCGCAACACCTACTCTAAAGGCACTCCTCACCACGCCAAGTTCTGCGATACCGACTTCTTCCTGATGCGTGCAGGTGAGGCTTACCTCATCGCTGCCGAGGCTGACGCACGCCTCAACGGTGGCACAACAACAGCTACAGGTGCTGGCTACATCAACGCTCTTCGCAGCCGTGCACACGCCACAACTCAGACACAGTATAACCTGAACCAGATTCTCGACGAGCGTGCCCGTGAGCTCTATTACGAGGGCTTCCGTCGTACCGACCTTATCCGCTACGGTCTGTTCAACTCTAACGAGTATCTCTGGGACTGGAAGGGTGGTTCTGAACACGGCGCAGGCTTCTCTAAGGATCGTTGCCTGTATCCGCTGCCCGCTGACGACGTTAACGCTAACCCCAACCTGAAGGGTCATCAGAATCCTGGATACGGAAATTAATTTTTAAATAGTGACGGGTAACAAGCGGCTCAACACATGGTTTTCCGCTTGTTGCTCAACACTTGCAAACTTAATAATAAAACAAACACTTATGAAAAAGATATTTTCATACGCAATGATGATGGTGGCCACCATGGTGGCTTTCACATCATGCGATTCAGACCGCGACTCAAATCCTGAGCTCCTCACACCGACAGAGTTCACGGTCAATAACCCCGCTGTGGGTGACGCGCTCGTAGACCTCGAAAAGTCGAAGTCGGTAGAGCTCACTTGGTCACAGCCACAGTTCACCACAATGAACGCTCCTGTTGCCGCAAGCTATGAGGTACAGGTTTCTTCTACTGGCTCTTTCACAACAAAATATGACGAGGAAGCTGAGGACAACTCAAGTGCCGACTACGTCGCTCTTGATGATGTCTATCCTTTGTGCAAGGCTAATGTTCCCACAGCAAGCATCGCTACAGCTCTTGCCAAGCTGAACAAGTGGGAAGAGGATCAGGTGCCTGCCGAGCAGAAGGTGAGCATTCGTGTTCGCGCTTTCGTTCAGGACGCTTCAATGGTGACCCTCTCTGAGGTGACATCTAACGTTGTTGCTATCAACGCTGTTCCTTACTACGTTGTGCTCACACCAGCTGATCCCCTTCTGTGGAATCTTATCGGTGGTGACATCGGTGACGGCTTATGGAAATGGACTATTCCTACAAGCTCGTTACCAATGCAGCCTATCAAGGATGGCGTTTATGACAAGAAGACTGGTGAGGGAGAGACCGAATGGATAGGCTACCTCGGCGGCAACGGTTTGAAGCTTAACCTCGGTGAAGCAGACAACTGGAATAATCAGGTTGGTACGGATGGCGTTGGCGGTCCGCTCGTTCTTAACAACGGCGGTTCAAAAGACATCAAGGTAGCGACTCCTGGAGTTTACCGCGTGACATTCAACAGCACTGGTGCTCAAGGTGCACCAGGCAACACTCCTGCCCAGATTACCATCGAGCCTTATGAAGGCAACGCTCCTACCTACTCGAAGATTTGTTTGACTGGTGATTATAACGGTTGGCTCGAGAACGGTAACGCTATGTCTCCTGTTCACACATGCGCTGGTGAAAACAATCACGACTGGTACATGACCTTCACGAATCCTGAGGGCGGTAATGTTAAGTTTAACAACGGTACATGGGGCACCAACTGGGGTGTTGACGCAGGTGGTGTGCTGACCTTCAGTACAGGCGACCTCTACGGATGGGGCGCAGCAGGTGGTGGCAACATCGCTCTCCCTGCCGGCAAGTACATGGTTATCTTCAACGATATCACAGGCTACTATCGCTTCATTCCTCAGAACTAATTTTCTTAAGGCGGGTTCTTCTTTGGAACACACATAGAAGAACCCTCCTTAAACGAAACCTAAAAAGAAAACAGAAATGAAAAAAACAATATTTTCTCTTCTCGTGCTCGCTACATCGCTCGTAGCTTGCACAGACGATTACAAAGATTGGGCTGGCCCTCAGCACAATGCCCAGCCTGCCACTGTGCAGTTTGGAAACGGCAGCGTGACAGAGGTGCCTGTCATTAACCTCGGCGAGGTGTTTGACGAGACCGTGCAGGTGGCACAGGTTACAGCTCCTACATCAAGCGATGCTGCCTACACAGATGCAACTTATCGTTTGGTTCTTGAGGGCAAAAAGAGCTTTGATATCGCTCTCGATGCAAAGGTTCCTTATGATGAACTGCAGAAATATGTAGTTGACAACTACGGCAAGGCTCCTGAGGAGCGCGACCTCGATGCTGTTGTGGAGCAGTTCCCCAGCAATGGCTCAACAGCCGTTAAGGTAACAAGCGGCACCTTCAAGGTAAAGGTTATTCCTCAAGCTGCTGACATCGACGCTGGTGGCTACTATCTCGTTGGTTCGGCTCTCGGCGGTTGGGACAAGGCCCACGCTGTGAAGCTTGATCACTCAGAGACCAACTTCTGGGATGATCCTAACTTCGAGCTTGTCTTCACTTCTCTTCAGGCTGGTAAGGTAGGTCTCGTTAAGGCTTCTCAGATTGATGAGTCTGATCTCGAATCTGTAGCTTATGGTATCGTAGACGGCAAGCTTGTTCAGGGCGAAACAGTAACTATCGCTGAGGCTGACAAGAAATATGTCTTCAACTTCAACGCTGAGAACAACTCTGCATCTTGCGCTCTCGCTCCTATGGATATCTTCATGACTGGTAGCAACTACGGATGGGGTAATGCTGCTGACGGCGGTAAGTGGCTTCAGTTCATACCTGTTCATAGTCACGACATGTATTGGAAGATCATCTACCTGCATGCTGACGAGCAGTTCAAGTTCGCTCCTGTTGCCGACTGGAAGGACGATTTCGGTTTCGGTGGCACTACAATCAACGACGAGGCAGGGGCCGG
>ENA-ORPK01003043-ORPK01003043.1-human-gut-metagenome-genome-assembly--contig:-NODE-3043-length-10805-cov-2.339814_pt1 | contig 10805 bp, 9 predicted proteins | sample MGYA00242139_ERZ509068 | MGnify/ENA primary metagenome ERZ509068 (study PRJEB26280, sample SAMEA2338687) | human gut metagenome | biome: human gut; feature: human-associated habitat; material: faeces... | reverse complement strand
CTACCTCGTCGACACGGCTGGTATTCGTCGTAAGAACAAAGTGTCAGAAGACCTCGAGTTCTACTCGGTAATGCGCTCTATCCGCGCCATCGAAAACTCAGATGTCTGCATCCTCATGATTGATGCCACCCGTGGCATTGAGGCTCAGGATATGAACATCTTCCAGCTTATACAGCGCAATAACAAGTCGCTGGTGGTAGTGGTAAACAAGTGGGACCTGGTAGAAAACAAAGACCAAGCCGTGATAAAGACCTTCGAGAACGCCATTCGTCAGCGCATGGCACCGTTTGTCGACTTCCCCATCGTCTTTGCCTCGGCCCTCACCAAGCAGCGCATCTTCAAGGTGCTTGAAATGGCGAAAGAGGTATATCAGAACCGAAAGGCCAAGGTGGGCACCGCTAAACTGAACGAGGTAATGTTGCCCCTTATCGAGGCTTACCCACCACCATCAACCAAGGGTAAATATATTAAGATTAAATATTGCACACAGCTGCCTAACACACAGATACCTTCGTTTGTGTTCTATGCAAACCTGCCGCAATATATCAAGGAGCCCTATCGCCGCTTCCTTGAAAACAAAATTCGTGAAAACTGGCCTATGCACGGTTGCCCCATCAACGTGTTTATACGCCAGAAATAATATCAATGCACAGATAATGTGAACAGAATGAAACACAGATATTCTGTCTTGCTCGTTATCCTTGCCGCCATGCTGGTTATTGCCTGTGGCGGCAAGGGTGGCGACAACCCCAGCGAAATGGCGGGCCGCACCGCCAGGCTGTATTATGAAAACCTGCTGCACGGCCGCTACGACGTGTTTGTAGATGGTTTCTATCGACCCGACTCTATCCCCAGTAGCTATCGCTCGCAGCTTATTGACAATGCTCGTATGTATGTGGCGCAAATGAACGACGACCATCATGGTCTCGCTCGCGTAGACCTGATACACGCCACTGCCGACACCGCACGCAATGAAGGTCGCGCCTTCTTGCTGCTATGCTTTGCCGACAGCACACGCGAAGAGGTGGTGGTGCCCATGGTGCGCATTGAAAACCTGTGGATGATGCGTTGACAAAACGCTAAAAAAACAATAAAAATGATGGCACATTGATATAATTGTTGTAACTTTGCATGCAATAGGTTGCCTATAGGCTGCCTGAAAAAGTTACGATAAAAGATAAATGATAAAAGAATAGGTATTATGAAAGTAGCAATTGTTGGAGCGAGCGGAGCCGTAGGACAAGAGTTCTTGCGCATACTCGCAGAGAGAAATTTCCCCATGGACGACCTTGTGTTGTTTGGCTCGAAACGTTCGGCTGGAACAAAATACGCCTTCAAGGGAAAAGAGTATGAGGTAAAACTCCTGCAGCACAACGACGACTTTAAAGACATCGACGTGGCTTTCGTGTCGGCTGGCGGTGGCACCTCAAAAGAGTTTGCCGACACCATCACCAAACACGGCTGCGTAATGATTGACAACTCGAGCGCTTTCCGCATGGACGACGATGTACCCTTGGTAGTGCCCGAGTGTAACGCCGAAGATGCCCTCAACCGCCCCCGTGGCATCATTGCTAACCCTAACTGCACCACTATCATGATGGTAGTAGTGCTGAAGCCGCTTGAACAGCTCAGCCACATCAAACGCATACATATTGCCAGCTATCAAAGTGCCAGCGGTGCTGGTGCTGCTGCCATGAGCGAGCTGCAACAGCAGTATAAAGAGCTGGTAAACAACCAGCCCGTAACCGTAGAAAAATTTCCCCACCAGTTGGCATACAATGTTATTCCACAAATCGACTCGTTCACCGATAACGGCTATACCAAAGAGGAGATGAAGATGTTTAACGAGACACGCAAGATTATGCACTCTGACGTAAAATGTTCGGCAATGTGCGTGCGTGTATCATCACTTCGTTCACACTCTGAAAGCGTATGGATTGAAACCGAGCACCCCATCAGCGTTGAAGAGGCACAGAAAGCCATTGCCGCTGCTCCGGGCTGCACGCTGAAAGACGATCCTGCCAACCTGGTTTACCCCATGCCGCTGGAAACAGCTGGCAAAGATGACGTGTTTGTGGGCCGCGTGCGCAAAGACTTGGCCGACGACTGTGGCCTCACCTTCTGGCTCTCGGGCGACCAAATTCGTAAGGGTGCAGCCCTGAACGCTGTGCAGATAGCCGAATATCTGATTAAGGTGGGCGACATAAAGTAACGAAAGCGTAAATGTGTAAGAACGTGAACGTGTAAGAACGCAAACGAATAAAAACATAACAAAAAAAAGGATATACCCTTGTGGCGAACATAAAGCTCAAGGGTATATCCTTTTTTTCGTTATATATCATATTAGAAGTTTACACCCACATTAAGCTGCAAACTGTGGTTATGCGAAGCATCAAACTCGTCGTGGCAGATGTTGGTAAGGCCCAAGTCGTAGGCCAGCTCTACATAGAACATATCGTAAGCAAATCCGCAACCCATGCGCAAACCGCCATCAAAACGCTGGAAGTAGTCGTCAGAGAACGAGCTACGGGCTTCGCGGTCGTCATAGTTTTTCATCTTACCACTGATGCCGCACGCCACATACACACCCATAAACGGTTGTATTGAAACATGCTCGTCGTCCATCTGTATAGCATATTTCACGGCCACGGGCACCTCAAGATAGTTAAGATTATACGTCATCTTCTTGCCCTTATAGTGGGTTTTTCCGCCCTTCTCGGTATAAAAGGCGCCACCCTCTAAGAACAAGGGAAAACTATCTGACAATGAGAAGCCCGCCACAGCGCCTAAATTAAGGCCCGTCTGCCAGTTGCCGCCATCCAGTTTCTTGTCGTCAGAGTTTACCTTTGAGAAGGCGGGACCCAGGCGCAGTCCGTAATAATTTTGTCCAGGCTGATACATTATGGAGCGGTTCGAATACTCCAGTCGTCCTGTATTTTTGTTATAGTAACGGCTACTTTTGTAGGCTTGAGCCATCATGCTCATCGGCAACAGTAGTGCCACCAATGCCAGTGTAAACATTTTCTTCGTCATATCTGTATATATCTTGGTTTTCAATGTTTATTGTTTATCTTCTATTTTATTCAGCTTTGTTTTATTATCTTCTGCTTTGTTTTATTCTGTTTTGTTCTATTCTGTTTTGCAAAGATATAAATAAAACTCAATCTGCGCCAAGGTTTTCCCCTAAAAGGGCATGGGGAAATCTCTATTACTACCGTTTTCACTTTTTTTTACGTTCTTTCGTTATCCTGCCTTGCTCTCTTTTACACACGACAAGTCTTTTTATCATGCCATGTGCTACTCTTATGATGCCATTTGCTGCTCTTCGTCATGCTATATGATGTTCTTTATTGCTCACTTTCAGTTCTTTCGCCTTCAATTGTAAGCCAAGAGCTACTATATAAATAGGAGAAAAAGGCTGATTAGTGGACAAAAAAGGGGCGTTGGTTGAATTAATACACAAAATTGCAATGTAGAGGTTGCAATTTCAATAATTATTTATTACTTTTGCAACTACAAAGTTCAATTGTATACCAATTACTTGAAGAATAAAAACTATACTAACATAAAATAAGGAAAGAATTTTTTAATGTATATTGTAAAGCGAGACAAGTCTTCAAAAAAGAAATTGAAGCTGTTTCGTCTTTTTTGCTTTTGTTAGGCATAACGCCATAGCAAAGCACTTGATATTGAGATGAACAATAACATACAAATAGTGTAGTGTTAAATGTTACACGCTGTGATAGCGTATTATCTTCATTATCTCCAATTTAATTATAACGAAAAAAGGCTGGGAGCCCTGTACCACACCGCACATTGGCAATGGTTACAGGCTCCCAGTTGTTGTTTATACCATGGGCAGTAACGGGTTGCAACAAACGTAAATAGAAAAGACATTGCCTAATAATAAGAAGAGATAGCAAACATATCGTTTCAGTACTTGGCCGAGATTACTCCAGTACTTGGCCGAGATTACTGCAGTACTTGATGGAGATTACTGCAGTACTTGGGCCAAGTACTGGCGCACATATTTTGAGGGAAGAACCATATGCTCTTGTAGTTTTAGCGAACAGCAATCATTTTTATCTAACCGGAGATCACCGTCCTACTTGGATAATTCATGGAACATTGTGTTCAAGCAAAAAACGTGCGAAGCGTGAAATAGATTGTTACAAACACAACAATATTATCTGAGCCAAAAAATTGTGACCTTAAGGCATAAAAAACCTTGTATCGTTTTGTCGTTTTGGTTAATAAATTGTAACTTTGTAGCACATAACATACTACATGAACGAGCAGAAACCATCTATACCTATCACTTCACCCGACGAGTCGCCTCGTAGCCCTTATGGATATAACGAGCGTTATATACACAGCGAAACGACGGAGATAGGCGAATTTACCGACACGTTAAACAGCGACCGTGTAAAACTCGAGTCGTCGTTCTTTAGCGTGAAACACCGTTGGCAAACCGGCGATGGGCAACCTGATGTGCGCCACACCACCACCGACATCACCCACTTTGGCATTTCTATTATCACCCTAACGAAAGACAACACCATACTTATTTATCACGATGGACGCATCTACAAGCCCATCAACCAATATTGGATTGATAATTTGGCCGACGACCTAAAGCAAGGTCATCCCGCCACTTATCTGCCCAACGCCTTGGCATTGGCCGACTTTGCCACACACTCCTTAGGCGACTATCTCGTTGACTACTGGAAGACGTTGCGCGATGGCTATAACATCATTACCTATTGTCAGACATGCCAATTGGGCAAAGTGGCCGACCTGCTGAGTCGCTACCCCTTTGCCTTCCGCAATTATCGTGTTACACGCCAACAGCACCTCACAGCTTTTGGCGTGCCCTATACTGGCGATGAGGTGCTACTGATGTATAACGGCATGTATTGCACCTACGACTATCGCGACAATTTGCTTGAAATCACCTCGTCGGGTCTCTTCAACGATGCTCACAAAGGGCCTGGTGGTGTGGCCGATACCGACGACAAATTGGCCGACGGTGCTCAAACCGTCATTCCCATCGACAACAATACTGCCTTCTTTTGGTTTGTAGCAGGGGCCTTGCGCCTCTTCTTCGGGCACAAGCGCGAAGGTTTCACCCTCACCGTTCCCGATGTACTGCTCGACGCTTTCCCCCTCGACTTTGGTCTTTGCAAGGCACATCCCGACAGTCGTATCGCTCTTGACCACGTTCTGTTGCCCGCCTTCTCTATTATTAATTTGAGCAATAAGATGAGTTTCACGCTGGCCGAATGTGACGAACTGTATGCTGGCATCAGTACTGATATGCGTCCGCTCGACCTTCGCCGCCGCTTCGGCAGTCAACCCACCCACGTCACCGTAAAGGTAGAGATTGACACACGCGGCAATATTAATATTATTGCGACCGACGACGACAACCCCAATCAAAGTTTCAGTGTAGAATATATGTATCTGCGCAAAGCAAAAAATTAACATACGTACACAGTACACCTATCATCATAAAGAATAAAGAATAAAAAATAACATAACGATATGGCAAATAAAACATTACAGCCTGGCAATACGCTGCAGGGCGGAAAATACCGAATAGAGAAAGTGCTGGGGCAAGGTACCTTCGGCATTACATATCTGGCATCATACGCCACCACCATTGAGGGAGCGCTGGGAAAGATGACTGTCGACATCAAGGTGGCCATCAAAGAGTTTTTCATGAGCGAGGTGAACCAGCGCAACGAGCAGACGCATGGCGTGGAAGGCTCAAGCAGCACCATCTTTACCAATTATCGCATCAAATTTCGCAAAGAGGCACAAAACCTGGCTTCGCTACACCACCCTCATATTGTTCAGGTGACCGATGTGTTTGACGAAAACAACACCACCTATTATGTTATGCAGTATATCGAGGGCATGAGCCTCGACAGCTTTATCGCCTCAAAAGGTCGGGTGTCGGCCGAAGACACCATACTAATAGCTGCACAGATAGGACAAGCGCTCAGCTATATGCACCAGCGCCACATGCTACATCTTGACCTAAAGCCGGGCAACATCATGCTCGACAAGCAAGGACAGGTGCACCTCATCGACTTTGGCCTCTCAAAGCAATACGACAGTAACGGTGAGCCTGAGTCGAGCACCTCTATCGGCATGGGCACTCCTGGCTATGCTCCTATCGAGCAGGCCAACCGCATGGGACAGGGCAAACAGTTTCAGGCCACCATCGATGTGTATGCCTTCGGTGCCACCGTGTATAAGATGCTCACAGGTCGTCGCCCCGATGATGCCTCGGTTATCCTAAACGATGGTTTCCCCTTCGGCTTCTTGCAACAATTGGGTGTGCAGCAGAACATGATTAATGCCGTGCAGCGCGCCATGGCTCCGCAGCGCAACGCTCGTTTCCAAACCGTAACCGAGTTTGTGCAAGCCCTCGACGACGGCCGCACCATACCCTACTCTGCCCCCGACTTCACCCAGATTGACGAGCCCATTATTGCGAGCAGCGAGCCCACACAACCCATTCGTCCTTCTCGCCCATCACAGCCATCAAGCGCAACACCAAGCCCCACCGATGAAGAGTTGGCGCCCAGCACCTCTAAGTTGGCCATGAAGCAGATTATGGTTGTGCTATGTGTGTGCATAGCGGCCGCCATGGTGCTATTCCTCGCAATGGGGAAATTTGGCTCTGCCGATGGAAACCTGAGCAAAGATACGGAATATGCTGATTCTGACTCGGTGGCGTACTATGACGACGCTGAAGCCGATACGTGTGCTCTTGACTCGTGTGCCTCAGTTGATGATGAATATATGTATTAAAACGAAAAAACATGTATGCCAATGAAAAAATATTTGTATATCAACAGCCGCGACGAGCTGTATAAAATAGATATTGCTAAAATAGTGTATTTTGAGGCCGAAGGCAATTATACCAATTTTGTGCTGAGTAACAAACTAAAAGGTGCCGTGTGCATGAACCTGGCACAGATGCAAAAGCTTATCAACGACAACCTGCACGAAGCGGGTGCCGTGTTTGCACGCATCGGCAAGCGATACATCGTCAACCTCGACTTTGTATACCACATCAACGTGCTGAAACAATGCATCACCCTGAGCGACGGAGAGATGTTTGCCTACACCATTAGCATATCAAAAGATGCGCTGAAGAAGCTAAAGGAAATGTATGTCGCCTCGTTCGTCAATGATGCTCTGGGCAACAAGCCCACAGCCACAGGCGCTAACGAATAAAAAAAAACGAATAGAAAGCCGCCCCTCAGTGCGGTAAACAAGTAAATAAAAATATGGACAACAGACTATACGGCAAGACCATACTGGTGGGCAAAGAGGCACAGCAGTCGCGCTTGCTCATCGCCATTAACATCAATGGCAAATATTATATGGCGCCCTACGGCAACGCTGGCAGCGTAGATAATGGCGTGAGCCGCTGCATACCCGATATGCAGAAGGGGCACTGCCTCATTAACATCGACGCCATGGGCAACATGACGGTGCAAAACCTGAAAGACGTAAACGTAACCTTCGTCAACGGTATGCAGATCATGAAGAAGGCGGTAAAAGTTAACGACATTATCGAGATGGGCAAGTTCCACTACAAGGTGGCGCTAAGCCTTATCATCGACGTGGCTACAAAGATACTGCTTCAGGTGTGCGGAGCGCCTGCGCAGCAACAAGCAGCACCCACCGCTGCCCCTCATGCCGCTCAGCCTGGTGCAAAAGCGCCCGCACAAAAGGAGGTAAAGACCTACGACCTGCGACCCTTAGAACGTGTTTGGAACAACTATCACAACGCACAACAAGCCTTGCGTGTGCGCCAAAAGAACCTACAGCTGTTCAGTGGCCTCACACCCATCTTCACCTTGCTCAGCGGTGCCCTGCGCTTCCTCGACCTTGGCGAAACCTTCGCAAACATCGCTCTCGTGCTCTTCGTCATCGGCCTCGTGGTTACGGTATGGGCCTTCTACGCTCGCTTTACCGATGACAGCATTGAAGAACAAGACCGCCTTACCAACGAGTTTCAGCACCAATACGAATGTCCCAACCCCGAGTGTCGCCACTTCTTGGGCATGCAGCCCTATCATGTGCTGTCGCGTTACGACAATTGTCCATACTGCAAATGCAAGTATAAGAAATAATTGTTCAAGTTATTGCTTAAGTAAGTTTTTGCATATTTATGCATAGATAAAGACTTGCTTAGGCAATAACTTATTTTTATATAGAAACTCGGCTACTCGTAACAAAATTGTAACCTCATTGTAAAAGGTGTGAACAATAGGTCGTGTAACTTTGCCATCGGTATTGAGAAATAAACGATTATTAAGAAAAGAAAGGAAAAACTGTTATGGACGTACAATACAACATTTTGGTGGTAGACGATGAAACCGACCTTACCGAGATTTTGAAGTTTAACCTCGAAACCGAAGGTTACAACGTTACCACGGCTGCCTCGGCCGAAGAAGCCCTCACCCTCAATATCGCATCGTATAACCTCTTGCTGCTCGACGTAATGATGGGCGGAATGTCGGGCTTCGCCTTGGCACGCAAGTTAAAAGAAAACCCCGAAACGGCTCACGTGCCCATCATTTTCCTGACAGCTCGCGACACTGAGAACGATACCGTAACAGGCTTCAACCTGGGTGCCGACGACTATATCTCGAAACCCTTCTCTATACGTGAGGTCATGGTGCGCGTGCGCGCCGTGCTGCGTCGCACCTCTACCGACAGCGCTGCCACCGAGCCCCACGTGCTGAGCTATCAAGGCATTGAGCTGAACCTCGACAAAAAGACCGTAAACATTGATGGCGAAGATGTGCCCTTCACCAAAACCGAGTTTGAACTGTTGCATCTGCTCATTGGCGAACGGGGCCGCGTGTTCTCACGCCAAGAACTCATTGATCGTGTATGGCCACGCGATGTTATGGTGCTCGACCGCACTGTCGACGTCAACATCACACGCCTACGCAAAAAGATTGGTCGCTTCTCAAAATGTATCGTCACCCGCTTAGGCTTTGGCTATTATTTTGATGCATAGTGGTTGTTAAGAACATGAATTTCCTCACTTCCCTTGGCATTGGCCGTCGCATCTACTTTAGCGTGCTGTCGGCCTTCGTGCTTTTTGCTGCTGCTTTCATTCTGTTTCAGCAAAATCGCGAAAAACAATATAAGATTGACAACCTGAACCTTAGGTTGCAAGACTATAACTTACGCATGCACGACTGGATGCAAGTATCACAGCACCCCAACGATCAGGCCCTTGACCGCTATGTGGCCACACATGCCCTAAACGAGCTGCGCGTAACCATTATCGACCGTAACGGCCACGTGCTTTACGACAACCGAAAGAAAAACTATACACAGCTGCCCAACCACCTGACGCGCCCCGAGGTAAAGGCTGCCGTGCGTAAAGGATGGGGCTCAACCGTTGAGCGTAACAGCGCCACACTGGGCACCTATTTCTTTTATTCGGCCACACGCTTTTCACACGACAACGGCCTTATCATTCGTAGTGCCTTGCCCTACGATAACAATCTGGTCGAGTCGTTGAAAGCCGATCAGCATTACCTGTGGTTTGCCCTTTCCATCATGTTGCTGCTGGTGGTGGTGCTTTATCCGCTTATCAGCAGGTTGGGCGACAATATTTTTAAGCTGCGAGCCTTTGCCACCAGAGCCGATCATGGCGAGAGCCTTGACACTGAAGACCTGGCCGAGTTTCCCTCTGACGAGTTGGGCGAGATAGCCGAAAAAATAGTAAAGATATATAAGCGTTTACAGTCAACACGTCGCGAGCAAGATATCTTAAAACGCCAACTGACACAAAACATTGCACACGAGCTAAAGACACCCGTGGCCAGCATACAGGGTTACCTCGAAACCATACTCAGCAACCCCAATATCAATGCTGCCACCCAACAGCAGTTTCTTGAGCGCAGCTACGCACAGACACAACGCCTCACATCGCTGTTGCAAGACATCTCTACACTGAACCGTCTTGACGATGCCCCTGAGCTCACACAATTCGACTCTGTTAACATCTCGCAACTGGTGCAAAACATTGTGCGCGAAACAGCCTTACAGTTGCAAGAAAAACAAATGACGTTTCTCAACCATCTGCCCGAAGGTATCGTGGTGCATGGCAATCAAAGTCTGCTATACAGCGTCTTCCGCAACCTTACCGACAACGCCATTGCCTATGCTGGGCAAGGTCGCACCATCACCCTCAGCGCTACCGACGATGCCACACACTACACCTTCCGCTTTGCCGATGAGGGAACGACGATGACCTTGGAGGGGAGGGAGCAAGGCAACAAGTGGCATTTCATCTTCCGTGACAACGGACAGGGCGTGCCTCAGGAACATCTTCCTCGCCTCTTCGAACGCTTCTATCGCGTAGACAAGGGGCGCAGCCGAAAGATGGGAGGCACGGGCTTAGGACTGGCTATCGTAAAGAACGCCGTATTGCTGCATAAAGGCACCATCAGCGTGCAAAACCAGCCCGAAGGCGGCTTGCTCTTCATCTTTACCATTGCGAAAAATTAATTCAGGGCTTAAAAAGCATCAAAGAAGTATCGAAACAAAACTATAGCATAAAACGTTGCTTATAGTATAAAGCGTTATTTATAGCATAAAACGATGCTCATAGCATAAAACGTTACTTATAGCGTAAAACGTTATTTATAGCATAAAACGTTGCTTATAGCATAAAACGGTTCAGATAATATTGTTGTGTCTTTAACAATCTATTTCGTGCTTCACACGTTTTTACTTGAACACGAATTAATCTACGA
>ENA-ORPK01003040-ORPK01003040.1-human-gut-metagenome-genome-assembly--contig:-NODE-3040-length-10812-cov-5.145766_pt1 | contig 10812 bp, 9 predicted proteins | sample MGYA00242139_ERZ509068 | MGnify/ENA primary metagenome ERZ509068 (study PRJEB26280, sample SAMEA2338687) | human gut metagenome | biome: human gut; feature: human-associated habitat; material: faeces... | reverse complement strand
CTTCCGGCGGGTGCGGTGAAAACCTGACTTGGGTACTTACGGGAGACGGTACGCTGACCATTTCCGGCAGCGGGGAGATGGAGAATTACTCCGGAGAATACCAAAACGGAGAATACTTCCGTACAACGACACCTTGGAGTGGATACCGGGAGCAGGTGACTGCTGTCGTAGTGGAATCTGGCGTAACCAGTATCGGCCAGTGTGCCTTCGGCGGTTGCAGCAACCTGACCGGTGTGACAATTCCGGAGGGTGTAACCAGCATTGGCAACCATACCTTCTACGAATGTAGTAGCCTGACCAGCGTGACAATCCCGGAGGGAGTAACCAGTATTGGCAACTTTGCATTCTACGGCTGCAGCAGCCTGACCAGCGTGACGATCCCGGAGGGTGTAACCAGCATTGGCAGCGGTGCTTTCTTCAGCTGCAGCAGCCTAACCGGTGTGACGATTCCGTGGGGCGTGACCAGCATTGGCAACGCTGCCTTCCGCGGCTGCAGCAGCCTGAAGCATGTATGTGTGCCGTGTCTGCGGCGAGGTCTTCAAGGACGAAAAGTGCGAGCAGGCAACCACCGTGGAAGCGGAGACCCTGTCCGCGCTCGGCCATGAAATTACCAAAGTAGAAGCAGCGGAACCCACATGGGAAGCCGCCGGAAATATCGAGTATTACATCTGCTCCCGCTGCGAGAAGCTCTTTAAGGACGCGCTGGGCACGGAGGAGACCACGCTGGAAGAGGTCACTCTGCCGATGATCTCCTATGTGACGGAGATCATCCTGACACGGGACGGCGAACTGGTCCCGGAAACCATGGAAGTGGATGGCCGGACGTCCAGAACCCTGTCCTTCGCGGTGATGGTTCAGCCTGCGGGTGCGGAGACGAAGGTGGAATGGTCGTCCAGCGTCCCGGCAGTCGCCCGGGTGAACCAGAGCGGCATTGTCACCCTGCTGACCTCCGGAACGACCGTCATCACGGCCGCGGCCACGGACGGCAGCGAAGTGACCGCTCAGGTGACGCTGAATGTGACCACCCCGGATTACGCGCCCCGGCTGGGGGCTTCCACGCTGACCCTGAATTCCGTCTCTTCCGCGGGTGTGGACGTTGCTCTGGTGGAAAGCTACGGCAACCAGATCCTGAGCGTCAGTGTGGACGACGAGCGGTTCGACGTGGAGTATGCGGACAGTCTGCTGACCCTGACCTCCAGAGAAGCCGTCGCCAGAGGCACCTACCGGATGACGCTGGAAGCCGTCTGCGACGATGGCCGCACCTATTCTTATCCCATCACGGTGAGAGTCATCCAGACGCTGCCCAGACTGACCGTACGGCAGAGCCAGCGGTTCAACCTGTTCTACCGTGACAGTCAGGCTACCCTGACCATCACCGGCGGGGAGGTCGAAAGCGCGGAACTCATCGGAAACAGCGATTTCGTGCTGGAGAATGAGGACGGCGAGTGGGTCATCCGCTACGCTGACCCGGAGAACGCTCCTGCCAAGCCCAGCACCAGAGCGACCCTGAGCGTCTCCTTCGCGGGCTATAACATCCCGGTGACCAGGGCGCTGACCATCGGCACCGTAAACACCGCGCCGAAGCTTAAGCGGAACCCCACTTCCAGCACGCTGAATACCGCACTGAATTCGGACTGGTCCGTGGAGACGGTCCTGTCGGGCGCGGACGGCGAGAGCCTTTACGCCTATACAGACACCCCGGGCGTGGATGTGGCGCTGAGCGGAAACGTCCTGACCCTGACGCTGACCGAGACGAAGAACGTGTCGGCCAATGTCTACGTGCAGGACGACAACTGGACGAAGCCCGTCAAGCTCACCCACAGAGTTACCGTCACCAACAGACTGCCCACCCTCAGAGCGGCGGCCGGCACGCTGAAGCTGAACAGCTGGTTCCCCTCCGAGACGGCTTCCACCGGCATGATCCTCTCCCAGGGCAACGTCACCCTGACCGATGTGGAGCTGACTCCCGCGGCAAGGGAGGGTACCGCCGCCCGGGCGGAGTCCGACAAGCTGAATGTGTACTATGACGCGGATTCCGGAGAAATCGTTGCGGAAATCGCGGATTCCGGCATCAAAAACGGGACTTATTCCTTCGCCTGCACCGGTATTCTGGAAAGTGGCACGGAAATCTCCGGAGGCACGGTGCGTGTCACCGTATCCAACACGCTGCCCAGAGCAAGGCTGTCCGCCGCCATGGTGCGGCTGAACCGGCAGCTGGCAGGGGAGGAGAGCATTGCCGTGAAGGTGACCCTGACCGGCGGCGATGGGTATACCATTGAGGGCTTCGAGGAACTGCCCGACTGTCTGGACTACGCCGACGGCATCCTGACGGCGACCATCCCCAACGCAGACTTTACCGGCGGCAGCTATGTGCTGAACGCCATCGTCAGCCGGAACGGGGAAACGGCAACGCTGCCCGCAGGGGTAATCCTGAGGGTGCAGGTTTACGACAGAGCGCCCTCCTTCCGGCTGACTGCCAAGGGAAAGCTGGATGTGCTGAACCCAGTAAGTGAGATTATCTACACGCCCAGGCTGACCAACGCGCAGGGCACCGTTACGGATATCCGGCTGGAAGGCGCGGACGCGGAGCTGTTCGCGGCTGAGGTGGTTGACGGCGTTGTGCACCTGACCATGGCAAAGGGCTGCACGTATTCCACCAGAACGACCTACAAGGTGATCCCGGTTCTGACCTTCTGCGGTCAGGAGGTCACAGGCAGCACCCTGAGCATCCGGGTTACGCAGAGCACGGTGAAATTGGCGAAGCTCTCGAACCGGACGGTGTATCAGTCCCAGACCGCGCCGCTGGTGCAGGTGCTGAGCATCACCAGCCCGGCGACGGCAGAATTCGGAGAGATCACCCTGAATTCCAGAAGCACCGCCGCTCTCCGGAACGCGGTGGAAGCTGCCGGAGGGATAGAAGTCAGCGGGGGAGTTGTCAGATTCCCGGCGAAGGCGTTCGCTTCCCTGAAACCCGGCAGGTACACGGTGATTCTGGACGTTACTCCGGAAAATGCCGCCGCAGACGCAAAACCCATTCAGGCCAGATTCACGCTGACCGTTCAGAAATAACGAAAACCTCCCGGGGCAGTTTTGAAACTGCCCCGGGAGAGATTTTTGCCCCCCAAAAAACACCAGCACGATACATCTGCCTGTTTTCCCTTGACGGATGCACCGTGCCGGTGGCTTTGATTCATACTAATACTAAAGCCTAATTAAACGCTTTAATACTATTTCCTGATTAAAATCTTTGATTTTAATCAGGAAATAGTATTAGGCACTTCCAGTGTTCCCAATTTGTGCCATGCAGCTCCATCGCAGCACATCAGAATGGTATCCTGCGGAAATTGTTTGGATAATTCCCGCAGAAACAGATTCATACACGCAGTATTGCAATAGGGCATGACAAGAAAACAGGATTCCCCAGTCAGCGGCTCGACCGCACCATAGGCATACCGGTATTCCCGAATATGGTGACATGGAACGCTGGGTCGGATGCCTTTTTCGCACCAGCAGTACTTGGGATGGTTGATGCGGCCGAAGCCTGCCTCATCCTGGAACATAAGGCGCACTTTTCCACAGCCCCTGTGGAGATTTTAGTATCAACGCCTTTTGTGTCCATGAATAGGATTCAGAAAATACTCAAAATGGTTTTTTGTAATTTCCCCTGATTGCCTTTACTTTTCTCCCTTTTTACAGTATAATTAAGGCAACACCGCACAAATGCGTCTGCGGGTCACAGCGGGTCTTTTGCACCGGCTCCGCAGCTACAAAGCTGGGAAATACATACAGTATTCCTCCGGCTTTGTAACTTTGATCTGGCACAAAATCTTCTGCTATGCCTCCTTGCCGATTTATGCGGTGTTGCCCTAATTACTTAATCAAACTTAACCACCGGCTGTGCCGGCGGCAAAAATTAGCATCCGGCGAGGAGTAAAGCAGGCAAGAAAAAATTCGTTAATGGGCAAGCTTTTCCACTTCCGCCGCAAAGACCATATGGAATGATTTTGGAGGTACTCATGAAAGAATTCGTCCGTGTCCTGAAATTCACCTTTTTCTCCATCAGCGCCGGTCTCATCGAAATGGGAAGCTTCGCCCTGCTGAATGAATTTACCCATTTCCCATACTGGCCCTGCTACCTGATTGCCCTGTGCCTGAGCGTACTCTGGAACTTTACCCTGAACCGGAAATTTACCTTCCAATCCGCTGCCAACGTGCCCGTAGCCATGGCAAAGGTTGCCGCCTATTATGCGGTCTTCACGCCTCTGTCCACCCTTCTGGGCAATTATCTGGCCGGCAGTCTGGCGTGGAACGAATACCTGGTAACAATTGTGAATATGCTGCTGAATTTCTCCACGGAGTTTCTCTATCAGCGGTTTTTCGTCTTCGGCAAGTCCCTGGACAGTGCGAAGCAGGCGTAAATGCAAAAGCGAAAAAGCAATGTCACGCAGACTGAATAATCCAGCAAAAAGCAGGACACAAAAGTGTGTCCTGCTTTGTTCGTTCAGTTCATTGTACCCTCGGAGCGGGCGAACAGGTCGCCGATCCGCTGCCTGAGAGCCTTTGCTTCCGGGGTGTCCGACGCGCCGTAGGCGTCGATCCAGTCCGCCGACGCCTGCTGGGCGTCCTTCATGGCGGCAAGGTCGCAGCCCAGGTCCGCCACCCGGAATGCGGGCAGGCCGGACTGCCGGGAGCCGAAGAAATCTCCGGGACCGCGCAGACGCAGGTCTTCCTCAGCAATCTTGAAGCCGTCGGTGGTTTTACACAGGGCTTTCAGGCGCTGGAGCGTCTCCGGGTTGCGGTTGTGGGTGGTGAGGATGCAGTAGCTTTTTGCCTTGCCCCGGCCTACCCGGCCGCGGAGCTGGTGCAGCTGGCTCAGACCGAACCGGTCGGCGTCCTCAATGACCATCAGCGTGGCGTTGGGAACGTCCACGCCCACCTCGATGACCGTGGTCGCCACCATGACATCCGCTTCCCCACGGGCGAAGGACGCCATGGCCGCTTCCTTTTCCGCACCCTTCATCTGCCCGTGGAGCAGAGCAATGCGCAGGTCGGGGAAAACCGTCTGCTGCAAGGTCTCCGCCCAGACGGAGGCGGCCTTGATGCCTAGCTCCTCGTTTTCTTCCACCGCCGGGCAGACCACGAAGCACTGATGTCCCTCCGCCACCTGCTTCCGGATAAAGGCGTTGATCCGGGGACGGTAGCTCTCCCCCACCAGAAAGGTGTCCACCGGCTCCCGTCCCGGGGGCAGCTCGTCCAGAATGGATACATCCAGATCGCCGTAGAGGATCAGCGCCAGCGTCCGGGGGATAGGCGTCGCCGACATCACCAGCAGGTGGGGGTCCTCCCCCTTGGCGGAAAGGCGGCTGCGCTGTCCCACGCCGAAGCGGTGCTGTTCGTCGGTGATGACCAGCCCAAGATGTTCAAAACGGGTGGACTCCGACAGCAGCGCGTGGGTGCCGATCACCACTTGAACTTCCCCGGCGGCGATGCGCCCCCGCACGTCCTTTTTCTGCTTTCCCGTCATGGAGCCGGTGAGCAGCGCCACGGATACCCCCAGAGGGACGAACAGGGCGCTCAGAGAGGCGAAATGCTGCTCGGCAAGGATCTCCGTGGGCGCCATCAAAGCGGTCTGAGCGCCATTTCTCGCGGCGCAGTAGGCGGCGGCGGCCGCCACCATGGTCTTGCCGCTGCCCACGTCTCCCTGTACCAGCCGGTTCATGGGAATGCCCCGACGGAAATCCTCCAGAATTTCCCCCACCGCCCGGCTCTGGGCACCGGTGAGGGTAAAGGGCAGGCTGTCATAAAAGGGCGCCATGTCGAAATCCGTATAGGGTTCCGTCTTTTTTTCCTTCCGGGCGGCGCGCATCAGGGCGAGTCCCGCGGAGAATACGAAGAATTCCTCGAAGATCATCCGCTTTTTCGCCAGCTCCGCCTCCGCCATGGAATTCGGCTCGTGGATGGCAAAATATGCCCGCTCGGCAGGCAGAATGCCGTATTTCTCCCGCACCTCGGCAGGCAGTATCTCCTCCGGCAGGTCGCACACCGCCAGCGCCTGCTGCACCAGCCGGAGCAGCGCCGCGTTGGTCAGTCCCGCGGTCAGGGGATAAATGGGCAGAATGCGCCGGGTGGTCACGGGCTGGGACTCCGGCGCCTCGAACACGGGGTTCGTCATGCTGTAGCCGATGAAATCCCCGCTCACCGCGCCGTAGAAAATGTACTCCCGGCCATATTCCAGCTGCTGGGCGGCAAAGCGGCTGTTGAAAAACGTCACGTTCAGCCGCCCGGTGGTATCCGCCACCTGCACCTTGGTCAGGTCCAGTCCCTTGCGGATGTGGCTGGTGCGGGGAGTGTTCATCACCATGGCGCGAAAACAGGCGGGGACATCCGGCTCCAGCTTTTCGATGGGAACCAGCTTCGTCCGGTCCTCGTACCCTCTGGGGAAATGGCAGATGAGATCCCGGAGGGTGAAAATATTCAGCTGGGCAAGCTGCTTTGCCCGCACCTCCCCCACGCCCTTGAGCATCGTGACGGGGTCAGACAGTTTTGCCATGGTTACACCTCCCGGGAAAATCTATAGCACATTACGGGCGGTTCTGAACAGATCGGCGATTTGTTCAGAGTTTCCCCTTACAAAATGAAAAAACTCCCTCCAAGCACTGCTCGGAAGGAGATATTTTCAGAGAAATCAGGCCAGCTTGTTCAGCTTCAGAGTCATGCTGCTCTTCTTCCGGGCAGCGTTGTTCTTGTGCAGGAGACCCTTGTTGACAGCCTGATCGACGGCCTTGACGGCGGTCTTGTAAGCAGCGTCGGCGGCAGCCTTGTCACCGGACACCAGGGCGGCGTCGAACTTCTTCAGGTTGGTCTTCAGCTCGGACTTGTCAGCCTTGTTCTTCTCGTAAGCGATCTTGGAAGAAATGACATCCTTCTTAGAGGACTTGATATTGGGCATGGATTCCACCTCCTTCTGTTCGTTATCCATACAGATACGCATTATAACGCCTTGACGCGATAAAATCAACCCTTTTTTCAAAATTTTTTGCCGTTCCGGGCGTAAGAAGCTTCTCCCCGGCCATCCCGCCCCGGTGGGCGGACGCCGGGGCCTGCACGGAGAATTGTCAAGCCCTAATTTTTGCACAAAAAAATGTTCATGGTAAAATCCACGACCCGCGGAAAAGTGGGAAATCCGTCGAAGCGTGTCGGATCTTTTTATGTGAACCAAAACTGCATATCCACAGCATGCCCCGCCTGTGGAAAACCCCTGTGGAAAAACCTGTGGAGATTGTGGAAAACTCTGAGTTATCAACAGGATTTTTTGCTCTTTTCTTTTTTTGCTTTTCTTGTGGAAAAGTCTGCATATATCCATGCATATTCCGTTCTCCGCCCAAAAACGGGACGTGTTACGTCACCGTCGGAAGGAAGCCGTTACCGGAAAAACATCGGGGAAAAGTTGTCTTCCTGTAAAAAAATGCTGTCGAAAGCCATTGGCGCTTTCTCTCAACTGTGAAAAATTTGTGAAAAACCGCCAAAGAATGATTTGGCGCTTCCGGGGAATACTGGAGAGGAACGGGAATGGAAGCTCCATTTCCCAGTATCACCACACAGGAGGCTGCCATGCAGGGAAAAGTAGAGATATGCGGCGTCAACACATCGAGACTTCACGTTTTATCTCAGGTGGAAATGGACGCCCTGCTCCGCCGGGCGCAGGCGGGCGACGAAGACGCCCGGGAAAAACTCATTGAAGGAAATCTGCGGCTGGTTCTCAGTGTCATACAGCGCTTTGACAAGCGGGGCGAAAACCCCGACGATCTGTTTCAGGTGGGGTGCATCGGCCTTATCAAGGCCATCTCCAATTTTGACCCGGACAAGCAGGTGCGCTTTTCCACCTACGGCGTGCCCATGATCGCGGGAGAGGTGCGGCGGTATCTGCGGGACAACAGTGTCATCCGGGTCTCCCGTTCCATCCGGGATGTGGCCTACCGGGTGCTTCAGTGTAAGGAAGCCCTGATCACCCGCCTGGGGCGAGAGCCGACGCTGGAGGAAATTTCCAAGGAGCTGGAAATCCCTCTGGAGGATGTCAGCCGGGCGCTGGACGCAGTGTGCGCCCCTGCGAGTCTGTATGACCCGGTCTATTCCGACGGCGGCGACCCGCTGACGGTGATGGATCAGGTGCGGGACACCAAAAACACCGAGGACGGCTGGATGGAGCATATCACCCTGCAAAACGCCTTCCGCGCCCTGAACGACCGGGAAAAGCAGATTCTCTCTCTGCGGTTTTACGACGGGAAGACCCAGATGGAGGTGGCCTCCGCTCTGGGTATCTCCCAGGCGCAGGTGTCCCGGCTGGAAAAGGGCGCCATTGGCGCCATGCGCAAATCCGTCAGCGTTTCGTAGAACAGTCATACTCCTTCTTCCTGGTGCATAGGCTTTTCCAGAGGAGGGTGGGATTATGTCTATGCGATTCACCCAGCTGCAATGCAAGGAAGTCATCTGCGTCAGCGACGGGCGACGGCTGGGATTTGTTACGGACGTGCAGGTGGAAATTCCCAGCGGGAACGTCTGCGCCATCGTCGTCCCATGCCCCGCGCGGTTTCCGGGGGGCTTCGGACGGCGGGACGATTTTATCATTCCCTGGAACTGCATCAAGCGCATCGGCCCGGACATCGTGCTGGTGGAGGCGAAGCCCGACGACTGCCGGGTGCCGAGAGGAAAGCCGGGGCTGCCAAGATAGCGCAGCCCCGGCGCAATTCTTTTCCCCGCGCCGGAATTTTTTTGCGTTTTTTGGGAAATAATGCTTGCAATTACGCGTTCCATCCTATATAATGACTCAGCATGGGCTTTGACCCGTGACATTTCAAAACCACACACCCGGGGATCGGCCGCCCCCGTGTCCGGAAGGACGGGCTGCCGGGATGATCGGGGTGGAGGAAAAACAAAAGGAGAAATTGTAAAATGGCTGTCGTATCTATGAAGCAACTGCTGGAGGCCGGTGTACACTTTGGTCACCAGACCCGCCGCTGGAACCCCAAAATGGCGCCCTACATCTACACCGAGCGCAACGGGATCTACATCATCGACCTGCAGAAGACCGTAAAGAAGCTGGAAGAGGCTTACGCCTTCGTCCGTGACCTGTCCGCCAACGGCGGCAACGTGCTGTTCGTCGGCACCAAGAAGCAGGCGCAGGATGCCATCAAGGAAGAGGCCACCCGCTGCGGCGGTTACTACGTCAACGCCCGCTGGCTGGGCGGTATGCTGACCAACTTCCGCACCATGCGTACCCGTATCGACCGTCTGGCTCAGCTGCGCAAGATGGAAGAGGACGGCACCTTCGCCATGCTGCCCAAGAAGGAAGTCATCAAGCATCAGGCCGAGATCGAGAAGCTGGAGAAGTATCTGGGCGGCGTGAAGGAAATGAAGAAGCTGCCCGCCGCGCTGTTCATTGTTGACCCCCGCAAGGAGCGCAACGCCATCGCCGAGGCCCGCAAGCTGAACATCCCCATCGTGGCCATCGTGGACACCAACTGCGATCCCGATGAGATCGATTACGTCATTCCCGGCAACGATGACGCCATCCGCGCCATCCGTCTGATCGCCTCCGCCATGGCGAGCGCCGCCATCGAGGGCCGTCAGGGTGAGGACGCCGCCGAGGCTCCTGCCGAAGCGCCCGCCGAGACCGCCGCTGAATAAATAAGCACTTAGGAGGATACGAAAATGGCTTTTACCGCACTGGACGTTAAGAAGCTCCGTGAAATGACCAACGTCGGCATGATGGACTGCAAGAAGGCTCTTCAGGCCACCGACGGTGATATGGACGCCGCCGTGGACTGGCTGCGTGAGAAGGGCCTTGCCAAGGCCGCCAAGAAGGCCGACCGCGTCGCCGCCGAGGGCGTTGCCTATGCTGCCGTCGTAAACGGCATCGGCGTCGTCATCGAGGTCAACTCCGAGACCGACTTTGCCGCCAAGACCGACGCTTTTATGGATCTGGTAAAGAATCTGGCTACCGTCGTCGCCACCGAGAACCCCGCTGATGTGGACGCTCTCAAGGCCTGCAAATATCCGGGCTCCAACCTGACCGTCACCGAGATCATGCAGGAGAAGGTCATGTCCATCGGCGAGAACATGCAGATCCGCCGCTTCGCCCGTTTTGCCGACAACACCTCCGTTGCCTACGTTCACGCGGGCGGCACCCACGGCGTTCTGGTGAATCTGGCCGTGGAGGGCGGCATTGACGCCACCGAGATCGGCAAGAACGTGGCCATGCAGATCGCCGCTATGAGCCCCAAGTACTGGGACAAGTCTCAGGTGCCGCAGGCCGACGTGGACAAGGAGCTGGCCGTGCAGGTCGCTCTGATGGACAACGACCCCAAGATGGCTTCCAAGCCCGCCGCTGTGAAGGAAAAGATCGCTGCCGGCAAGATGGCCGCTTTCTACAAGGAGAGCTGCCTGCTGCAGCAGGAATTCGTCCGCTCCGACCTCTATAAGGGCGACGTGGCCGGCTACATTGCCGACGCCGCCAAGAAGCTGGGCGGCAAGGTCACCTTCGTTGACGCCGTTCACTACGTCAAGGGTGAGGGCATCGAGAAGAAGGCTGACGACTTCGCCGCTGAAGTCGCCGCACAGATCGCCGGTGCTCAGAAGTAATTCCAATTAGCAACAAAACCTCCCTGACCAAACGGTCAGGGAGGTTTTCTGCGTCTATTTCACCAAAGGCTCCGCAATCAGGAAATAGTATCATACTGAACTCCAATTAAAATCTTTAGAAAAGATTTTAATTGCCTGAAGGGCATGGAGTTCATATGAGACTTGTTTTGTGAT
>ENA-ORPK01003039-ORPK01003039.1-human-gut-metagenome-genome-assembly--contig:-NODE-3039-length-10812-cov-9.638003_pt1 | contig 10812 bp, 9 predicted proteins | sample MGYA00242139_ERZ509068 | MGnify/ENA primary metagenome ERZ509068 (study PRJEB26280, sample SAMEA2338687) | human gut metagenome | biome: human gut; feature: human-associated habitat; material: faeces... | reverse complement strand
CAACCTTATCAAGTTCTCCCGACACATCTACAATGCCAAAATCTCTAGGATAGATAACTTTGTACTCTAAGTCTGTGTCCTCACCCATATAGGCAAGAAAGCACTTAACAATCTCTCGCTCGGCAATTTCACAGTTCTCTGCCATATCTGCCAAAGCCTGATTGGTCTGCTCGAAGTCCCACTGTCTTGCCACACCTGACGTTCTCTGCTGAACAGAAGCCACTCCTGTGAGGTTTGCCTGTCGGTATATATCCTCTACAAGACGGTTTATTTCAGCTTGCAATAGATTTGCCTGGTCAGCTGATGGCGAGATAAAGAATGGTGCTTTGCTTGAATTGCCATCGTACACAAGCATATTGTCGCTGCCAAGCCTGATACCCTGTTTCAAGGTATCAATGCTGACTTCATCTGTAATTGGAAAACACAGAATAGAAAATGCTTGATTTCGCAAAAGCTCTCTAAGCTCGGAACAGATATTGTAAATAGCAAGGTTGGTTCTTGCTATAGACATCATTGGAGACAACGGCATAAAATCGCCTGTGTCGGCATCAGTACCATAAAGAGTAACCATAGGGATAAAGCCCAGCTGGTTGGCAGATTCCTCTACTTTCCCATCATGATAGGTGACTTTCCATTTGTCACGCCACCATTCCCATACGTTTTCATCTGTATTGAGGTTTGCCCCACCCATAATCTTGGTACAGGTTTCATGTGTTCTGTACTTGATATATAATAGCTTGCCATGCTCGTCACTCTTATACTCCATAACCTGCTCTGGTTTTACGAAATATAAGTAAGGATATTTCCTTTCATCAAGTGCCGACAAGGCATTAGATGACACCTCACGGCTGTTATCTACCATGATAAAGACAGAGCCGTAAAGTCTAGCATATCTAGCAGCGTTCTTCATAAAACGATTCATGGTAGAACCCAGCCTGTCCACATCATGCATGAATGGTGGCAAGAACTGTGCTTTGCCCTTTGACCAATCCCTAGCAATCATTTTGCGAAAAATAGGATTAGTTAAGGAGTCAACCACAGGCTTTACAAAATTGCTGTAGTAGCTAAGTTCCTGTCGATAAGCAATCTTGGCATCGTCCTCACGTGGATGCCTCAAAAGGTAGGTACCATCAAGAAAGCCACCACCGCCTGTATAGGCATCGTCCAGAAAGGTATAACCTCTCATAGAATATTGTATTGGCACTAAATATCACCACCTTTAGAACAATGTATGTTTAGCAGAATGAATATCAATAGGCTCACGCATCAAGGATTCCGTGGCATAGCGTAGGGAATCTATCGCATGCTGGTTCTTATCAGGGTAACTGCTGATGAACTGACCATTTTTGTTCTTATCGTATTCATAGCTTACTAATTCTCTATAGGTGTTAGGACACCTATTCTTGTCGACCACTATCTTTTGTAGATTCTGTAGCCAGCGGATTCCGTGGTCAATGGAATCTGGGCCTTTTCGTGCTGCCACAACACGCAGTCCCAAATCACGCATTTCTGCAATGGTTCGTGGCTCTGCGCTATCCGCTACTACTCGTCTGTTTTCACAGATTTTCTTCATAGCCTCAACAGCTCGTTTGTTTTTCATTCCTACCTCATATATTTCAGCAAAAATATAGAGGATTTCACGCTTCTTGTCATAGTAAGAAGCAGTAAAAGCAAGAGGATCAATGGCAAAACCGAAATCCAACCCATACAAAAGTTTGTCGAATGTACTAATCTGTTCATCTGTGATTTCCTCGCCTACTACATTTTCAAATACTGCACCACCTGTGCCTGTAACCTCTCCCAAGTATTCATGTCGGTACAGCATTTCATTTCTCTGCTTTAGGCGTTCTGCTGCATTGAAGAACTCCTCGCCGAGCCACGATTTGGGGACATTTAAATAGGTGGTGCTGTGGACTAATTTATCGGGTTCTTCGATTAATCTTTCCGTATTTACCCAATTATCCATTGTTTTAGGAGGATTGTAGGTCAAAAACTCCCAAAATTTATCGCCACCACGCAGTAACGACTGGTTAAGACTTCGTATTTCCTCTGCACTGCTGAAAGAATCCAGCTCTTCACATTGTGTTACGGATATACCGTTTCCGTATACCCTCTGTACATTTCTGCACAGTTCAGACTATATCTTGTAGCATTGTTGCTACCGCCCTGTTTCGAGAGCACTTGCTCCCTACACCATAAAGGTTAGTCGTTACACACATCTATTCTACATCTTGATAACTTCGCCCATATACACAGCGATATATGGTGGGCAGACTCACGTTATATTTTTTTGCAAATGCATGAGCACCAAAATCTTTACTATGAGATTTATAGTTACAGCGTAAGTCCTTAACCATATCTTCTGTAAGCAAATGTCTAGTTTGCAAAATGCCACGCATTGGTTTTTTTAATCCCAGCTTGTAAGCGTGAATCATCTGCTCATTTCTATTTGCCCATTCAAGATTTTCAACATGGTTATTTTTCTTGTTTCCATCCTTATGATTGACGGTTTCTTTATGTTCTGTATTTGGAATAAAGTGTATTGCCACTAGACGATGTGCCTTTACTTCAACAGCCTTGCCGTTCATACGCAATGCATATCGTAAATACCCATCAACGCTTGGTCTAGGCTTTAAAAGTCTTTTGCTGTGATTTTTTAACGACATCACACAGCCAGTATCGCTAACGAGGTAATCCCCATTACTTCCAATTACTTCTTTCCATTCCATAATAAAACCTTTCCATAGTAGTAGAATAGACTTGCTCGGTATTGTCTTTGCCATTACGCAGTAAGAGTTTCACCGAATTAAGGGCGTTTAACGTGACCTGATTTAGTTAAGCCACACTATTCCAACGTATCCAAAGGGCAGTTTTAGAGATTTTATCTTCTGTGGGTCATCAACACCCAAAAAAAGTATCTTCTGGCCTGTCTTTTTAAATGTTATCTCTGGCGGTGCAGTCAAATATCTAAATTTGTCAGTAAGTCCCAGCTTGTCTATAGCCCATTGCATTTGTCCATATACCGAACCTTTTAGTGTGTTGGCATATTTTCTAAGCACAACAGCATGGCAATCTGGATTACGGAGCAATATCTGCGGTATCTCCAAACTTACAAACGAAGATTTTGTACTTCCTCGACCGCCTGGTAGCCAAAAATAGGTGTAATCATGCCTTTTTATAGCATTATGCACACCCCAAAAATGTTTTGCTATCAGCTTAGATAGCTTTGGTCGTGCCATATTATCCCCCTCTCTACTTCAAGAGTGGAATGTCATCGACTATATCCTCATTTTCAAGCGGTATATCATCGACAATCTCAACAGTATCACCATTGTTAGCATTGGTAAGGTTGTCAATCTCCGCCTGTAACTTTTGATTACGGAGTCTGCCCTCAATGACCTCGCCTCGTGAAATGCGCTCTGTCTTAACTCCCAGGTCAAGCAGTTTTATCACATCGTTTATGGTAAGCATTTCATCAGGGGTGTTAAGGAGCTTCTTCATAGCCTTTACTATAAGGCTATTGCCTACCTTGGCATGAGTAGCGTACATCTTGTCCAATTCTTCCTCATACCTAGTCCTGCGGCTCTTTTCAAGAAAAAGGTCGTATGCCCTAACTCTGTCATACCAATCGTATTTATTGGCATATACGCTCAAAGTGCTAGGTTTTACTCCAGCCTGTTCGGCAGTCTTTCTCAACGAACGCCTTTCGCCCGTCAGGCTCGAACTATCCCTGTATATACAGAAATACTTATATGCGGAATCTGTTTCTTTTAAATCGAATCTTCTATCCCACTCTTGGCAATCATCTAGGAATTTATCCATGAAATCATCAGGCTTCTTCCTTTTCTTGCCAGCCATCATTCCACCCCCTTTCCTATTTTGACCAATCAGAGGACTCGAACCTCTATCTTTCATCACTGAACGTTCTTCATTGAACTATTTCGGTATATTAAAAAGGGACCGCCATATGCACAGCAGTCCCTAAAGGGAAATAAAATAGGAGAAATATTATGATGTTTTATGTCACAAAGAGTCCAAAACTATTGAGCTATAGCTTGCATGGACTGCTTTGCTTTGACACTCCCCATGCCTAAAGGCAGGGGATTCTTGGTTCCATGAGCACTGCATATAGACCGTAGCCTATATGTCTTACACGCTCTCCCCAAGCGTAGATTTCCGTGTGCCCCACGGTATTTTATTCTTTAGCTTATCTAAAAAAGCCTTATATCCCCATGTCTAAATACAGGGGTTTTACGGCGTTCTTTGATAAATTATTTGTTTGCACAGAAAACCCCAGCGGTATTACGCTTGAATCAGAGGCTCGCTAGGGGATTGTCTTTCCAATCTATCATTACATCTGGGTGTTCCTGCTGGTACATTGCCTGTATCTCGGAATAGGAATACTCCTGACCATCTCTTTCACAGGTGATAGTTCCAGTAGGAGCAATTTCAGCGTATCGCTTTACAATGGCATCGCAATATTTGGGGTCAAGCTCTGTAGAGCGACATTTCCTACCTGTCATCTCACAGGCAATAAGTGTGCTACCACTGCCACCAAAGAAGTCAAGTACAACATCACCAGCCTCAGAGCTGTTCAAAATAGCCTTGGCAGGTATTTCCACTGGTTTCTGCGTAGGGTGGATTGGGTGTGATTCCTTAGCAAATTCCCAAACAGTACCATTAGCAGGTTCATTATAGAGGAATACGCTTTTGTTTTCATCAAGGCGAATGTACCTCATTTTCTTGCCTTTGACAGTCTTGTCGGAGATAGCTATCTTGTGTCCCTCTCCATCAGTAAGCACTACACCGCCTTTTACTGTGGTGGCCATATCCTTACCGGTACGGACTGTCGCTGTCCATGCCGTAACATTGGAGCGGTCACCAAAGAATTTTGCGTGTTGCCCCGCTTTCTCTGAATAAAGACATGGTTCGTGAATCCAATGATAATCGTTGTGGGCAAGCACAAAGTTATTCTTCACCCAAATTATCTGCTGTTTAGGGATAAGTCCTACAGCCGTCATAGAATCTTCAAACTCTTTCCTGGAAGCAAAGGCATACCAAACGTAGAAAGCAGCATCCAACTTGGTGTACCGCATATAATTCTTAAATGCTGGCACTAAAAGCCCCATCAAGGCATCATCTGTCTTATCGTCATTCTTTATCATGCCGAATTTATTCTCGCCACGACCGCTTCCGACAAAACTAACACCATATGGCGGGTCGGTATGTACAAGTTGTGCCATATCGCCATTCATCAGCCTATCTATATCCTCTGTGCTTGTTGCAGAGCCACACAAAAGTCTATGATCACCCAAATGCCATAAATCATTAGGCTTGGTAAATGGTGGAATCTCTTCATCGGTGTCAGATTCGGAATCCGCACCATCATCTTCAACCTCATCATCACTATTCTCAATTTCATTAAGAATATCAGCTAAATCCTCTGTGGTAAAACCTGTGAGTTCTACAGGCATTTCGCCAAAGTCAGTATCCTTAATCATATCCATGAGCTTGTCATTATCAATATCTGAAAGCTCTGCTATACGATTATCTGCCAGCAAGTCGGCATTTTCCTCTGCCGCAGTAGCATAATCCTGATACTCTACAGGCACTTCCTTTAGGCCTGCGGATATTGCTGCCTGTCTGCGACCATGCCCTTTTACTATATATCCGCTTCTTTTGCTGACAGTAATAGGTGCCCGCCAGCCGTTTGATTTGATGATTGTTGCCAGTAGCCCTATCTGCTTGGCATTGTGCTGATTAGGATTTTTGGGATTAGGCTTCAAATCCTTAATCTTTAAAATCTTATCATGCCCACAGAATACTGGTACACCATCAGCTGTAACCACTCTTGGTTTAGCCTCTGTTTTATACATTTTTTATTGCCCCCAACAAAAAAGACCGCTTGCCAATTAGCAAACAGTCTGCATCTATCTATATATCTTATTATCCATCATATCACATTATAGCGGATATATGTGCGTTTTGTCAACTACAAAAACCCTTGCAAATCATTTCAGACAGGCTTTGTATTGTTCGCTGAACTCTTGGATATTTTTATGGTATTCCCCCAACAGCCTACTAAAATTTAGAAAAAATGTACGATTTGGTCATTTAGAATCTTGAAGAAAACGCATTTTGTAGTTACTACTTTTAAAAAAATACAAATAAAACTACATTTTTATTGTCTTGTTGGTCAAATCGGTGTATAATATGATACAAAATAAAAAGCACCACCCCAGTGGTTGAAATTAGGTAGCAGTGCTTTTTCCATCGTTAGGTCCTTAACACGTAATACAACGCTTTTAAGTTCCGTCTGTAGCTTTATTATAACAAAAATGTTTCCAATATGCAAATGTTTTGTAGGCCTATGGAGAATATGGTCAGTTGTCAACAAATCTTTGACAACTCGCAAGCATTTGGAAGTATTGAAGTTTATTTGAAGTGCTATTGAAGTACTTCAATATGGAAAACCGAAAGGAGTAAATGCTATGACAAAAGAATTGGATATTTTTACCAGTGCGGAATTTGGAACCCTTAGAACCATAGAGGAAAACGGCAAGATTATGTTTGTCGCAAGTGATGTGGCTACGATGTTGGGCTATAGCAATCCACGCAAAGCAATTATTGACCACTGCAAGGGGGTAACGAAACGTGACACCCCTACAAATGGCGGTATTCAGGCAATTAACTTTATTTCAGAGGGTGATATATATCGCCTCATTACTCATTCCAAACTCCCTGCTGCTGAGAAGTTTGAAAGTTGGGTATTTGATGAGGTGTTGCCTAGTATTCGTAAGAACGGTGCCTATATTACGCCACAAGTTGTAGACCAGCTATTAGCCGACCCTGATACCATGATTAAGCTATTAACCAACCTAAAACAAGAACGAGTTAATAGATTGAAAGCCGAACAAGCTCTTATCGAGAACAAGCCTAAAATTATCTTCGCTGAGGCTGTGGAAACTGCTAAAACATCTATTCTGATTGGCGAACTTGCTAAAATAATTAAGCAGAATGGTATAGACACAGGTGAAAAAAGATTGTTTAAGTGGCTAAGAGAACACGGCTATCTAATCAGCAGAAAAGGAACTGACTACAATATGCCCACTCAAAAGAGCATGAAGCTGGGGCTATTTGAAATAAAAGAACGAACCATCGTTACCCCTAATGAAAGCACTAAGATTACTAAAACCACCAAGGTAACAGGTAAAGGTCAGACCTACTTTATTAACAAATTCCTTAACGAAACCGCCTAGACAAACACAAAGACCACCCAAAAGGTACTCTGGGTGGTCTTATGCTTAGTATTTCCGCTAAGTGCGCTGAAACGGAATTTATGATGTTATTATACATTATTCGTGGAAGTTGGGCAAATTGCGGGTTATTTTTCTGTTTCATCTACTTCAAATACCTCTAGGGCATTGATTATTTTCACTAATTCACTTTCACATAATGGCTGCGTACCCCACAACTTTAGACTACATACCTTTTCCAATGGAACTGTTATGCGTGAATCAAGTTTAACAAACGATGGCTTGTTTAGTGGTGGATCGTAATTTACTATAGCCATATTTGATTTCATGGCCAGTTTCCATTCCTTGCCGTCTGTAGATGATATATTTAGCAAATCTACTGATTCACCATCTATTTTTACAATCAGGTACGGTCTGCTATACAATGGCATTTTGCCATCTCTAAAAGGAAGTTTGCCTTTGACTATGTGACCTGCTTTCAATTCCATCAGTAAATCACCAGCTCTCCATCATCAAGGCAGACCGTATAAGAACTATCCTCTGCCTCACCAGACAGTGCAAACTCTGCAAGCTCATGGACAATGCTGTCGGTCAGCTCAAAACCATCATAGTAAAAAGTAATGCCGTTTATTAGCTCACTCTTATTACTATCTTTATGATTTTGTCTGTATATATCAATCATACCTTTTATCACGGATATATCTTGGGGATAATCCTCCATATTAACAACTGATTTTTCTTTGTCATGATAGCTATCATTGACCATGCCTCTATGATATGGTTCATTCCAAAAACTGAACTCGTGATTGACATTGGATAATGTCACGGCACTTTCCTTGCCGAATATTCCTACAGTCAAATTCAGTACATCGTATTCCTGCTCTGTAAAATCTGGCTGAAATACATCGCTATCTCGTTTTAACCCCTTATAATCATTCCTATATCTCAGTCTGACCTTTTCTACAACACAGCCATTAGTAAAAGCTAATATTTTATCATTGAACAGGGGGCTGCCGTATTCTGCAAGGCTTATAGCATTTGCGAATGTCAACATTTTTTGAAGTTTCATGTTTCCATCGTATGTGTTTGGATTGGAATCATAGCCGTTCTTTATAAAATACTTGGCAAAATCATAAGCATCTCTCATTTTTATCCCCTCCTTTAATCACATTATCATGCATTGTTTGGCATATGTCAATCACATTTTTATGGGTGGTGATTTAATTCATACCTAATTCATTGCGATAATCCGCTATTTCACTAGGTGATGGGGCAATAACCCCAAGCAAAAGACTAAACTTCTTAGCTATTTCATCATATGCAAACATTAAAGAGAAATGCTTTCTACTACTATCATACATATCGCTTAACCCATGCATTATAGTATTTCCAGCTAGTTTTTGTACATAAAGTCGTTGTTCAGCATTATGTATTGCATTAGCATGTAAATTTAATGCATCCGCTGTTGTCATTCCGATAGCCATAGTGATTTTACCATAGCTTGCTATGGCAGCATCCCGCTTGTCATCACTATCAAACATTATAGCTGCGGTATCAAGCTTTCCTTTATCATTCTGCGTGAAGTAAATATCGCACGATGAATCTTTATAGTATGCAGTACAACTGTAGGTCTTGTTGTCCCTTGTATGCAGCTCTGTCAGTTTATAATCTGGAGTGTCGTGATATATAGTAGGCAATTGTTCATAGATTGCTTGTGCTCCATGCCGACTTAGCACTGATAGTTCTTCAATTTCCTGCTTAAATATTTTTTCATCGTAACTTTCTGTAGATTCTTCCAAGCCATCAATATCATACCATAAATCATTTAAATTTATAGGTTCGCAGACTATTCCTCTAATGATAATGTCACCATTATAACGATTTCCATATCTTATTGAATACCCCTTTTGCTTATCTAAGAAACTACCTACAAATACTCCATCGCCTATACGCTGTAAATGAGAGCCAAAAGCAAATGTGTGGACGCTATTAGACTCTATTTCTAAAGTATCGCATATGCTTCTGATAAAATCCATATCTTCATAAACTGTGGGATTGCCAGTTTTTAAATACCAAACGACACCTCCTATTGAGCCATTGTTTTTTGTTTTGGCAATCATTCTATAAGTAGAAAATCCACTTTTTTGATTTTTTACGGTAACATCAATATCATTTTGACTATTTTTACTAATTTCACTTGTAATACCTCTACCATTAAGATTTATTTGTAAATGTTTGATATATTCGTCAATTCCAAAGCCTATCAAGCTGTTAGTATTTTCCGCTAGCTGTATGCTGTTCAATGCAGAATCTATAGGTTCATTTCCAAGCGAAAACAGCGTTCGATTATTTTTGCTGTCATATTTTATTTGGTAAAGCAGTTCCTGCTTCAATCGTTTTGAGCGTATATTCCATGTCGTTACCCCTGTGCGACGATTATCAACAGGATTGCTTTCTATCCTATCTTCTTTTGGAAAACCGATAGTGGCGAAAATACTCTCGTTTAACATAGTCAGTATACCTCCACCAGCAGCAGAGCCACCAATATCATACCAGATAAGGTTTTGCAATGTACCATTACTATTTTTGACTGTGACGAACTTATACTTACTAGCTTCTAGGGTTAAAGTCATTTCGTTCGGATTGTCCTTAATGAAATGTGCTCTCATACCCATGCTGCTTAGGTTTATTTCTATGTGTCGTGCTAGTTCATCTAATTCAAAATTCGTTAGAGATGTTTTCTTTGCATAACATTGGCTTGCCATCAACATAACTAACACCACTGCTAGGGTGATTGCTTTCTTAATCATGGCTACTACTCCCCTTTCGATTTATCATGCTGTGGTTTCACATAAGTGTCTATTAGCGTGTCTAGCAGTCCAGTAAGTTTATCTCCCGACTGTGCTAAATAGCCTAGGATTGCTTCTCTGTCATTCTTAGTTAAGGTAAGACCGATAGTGACCGAGTTTTTCTCTCCTCTTTTTCTAGGGGATATAGAAATACCTCCTACTCCGCTATTCTCGTTATTCGTCTTTCCCCTCAGCCATGCCAATAGCAGTGTTCTTATCATTTTATTGGCTGTTGTGTTGTTAGCTTTAGCAACATCGTTCAGAATCTCGCTCGTATTCTTCGTGGTATTAAAAGAATATGCTACCCAATCGTCCCCTCCTAAAAGTGTTAGATTTTTCTCACCTAGGTTCACATCATTCTTATTTGTGATTTGGCTGCTTTCTTCACTATTCTGTAGGTTACAACTGCCACTCATGCTATTAATAACTGTCTGCTTACATACACTGCGTACAAAGTCTGACAATGTAAGCCCCTTTTGTTCAGCTAATGCCTTTAATATTGCTTTTTCATCTTCGCTCATCCTAATTTGTATGCTTGTTTCTTTTACTACTGCCATCTTTTATCCTCCTATAAATATTGTAAATACCTTTTATATGTATAATACCATATTATAGCGTTGCTATCAATGATTTTTTTGTAGATTTTTATACAAAACGCAGTTGATTAACCTTGCACAAATGGATTTCAAATTTGGGAAAAATTTTAG
>ENA-ORPK01003034-ORPK01003034.1-human-gut-metagenome-genome-assembly--contig:-NODE-3034-length-10824-cov-4.260934_pt1 | contig 10824 bp, 6 predicted proteins | sample MGYA00242139_ERZ509068 | MGnify/ENA primary metagenome ERZ509068 (study PRJEB26280, sample SAMEA2338687) | human gut metagenome | biome: human gut; feature: human-associated habitat; material: faeces... | reverse complement strand
CACCACCTTTGAAAAGGTGGACGAAACTTTAAGTGTTTTTGCGCTGTTACTTTTGCTTGGTTCATCTGGCTTTGTGCCGTGCTGCCGCCGCGGGTGCCATCTTTGGGTTCGCACTTAATTCGGGCGCGTCCAAATAAAAAAATATAAGATCTCAGCAAATCCTTCCTTTTAACGCAAGACCCCCGAATGTTCCACATGAAACATTCGGGGGTCTTTCATTTATTTACTTATGCGGCTTTTTGCGGCTTACTTCTCTTCACCGTAAAGCTTTGTAAGTCTTGTGAGGTAGTCATATCTGTCCTTAGCATTTTCAACAGCCTTATTGAAGAGCTTTTCTGCTCTCTCAGGATTCTGTCTTGCGAGGGAGTTATAACGTACTTCACCCATAAGGAATGCCTTATACTTATCGTCAACATCAGGAAGCTTGCTGTCAAGTGTGAATGGGTTCTTGCCTTCAGCCTTGAGTGCTGGGTTGTATCTGTAAAGGTGCCAGTAACCTGCTTCAACAGCCTTCTTCTCTTCTTCCATTGCCTTTGCCATACCGGCCTTGATACCGTGGTTGATACATGGAGCGTATGCAATGATGATTGATGGACCGTGGTAAGCTTCAGCTTCGCTGATTGCCTTGATACACTGATTCATATCTGCACCCATTGCAATGTGTGCAACATATACATAGCCGTAGCTCATTGCGATACCTGCGAGATCCTTCTTCTTTGTTTCCTTACCTGCAGCTGCGAACTGTGCGATAGCACCTGTTGGTGTGGACTTTGAAGACTGTCCGCCTGTGTTGGAGTAAACTTCTGTATCGAATACGAAGATGTTGATGTCTTCATTCTGTGCGATTACATGGTCAAGACCACCGAAACCGATGTCGTATGCCCAGCCGTCGCCGCCGAAGATCCACATTGACTTCTTGCCGAGGTAATCCTTGAGGTCAAGAACTGCCTTAGCTTCTGCAGAGCCGTCCTTTTCGAGTTCAGCTACGAGTGCAGCTGTTGCAGCAGCGTTTTCTGCGCCGTTATTCATTGAACCGAGGTATGCTTCGATAGACTTCTTGAGGTCACCCTTAGCTTCCTTGTCCATTTCGAGAAGTGTGGATACTGCTCTCTGACGGAGTGTGTTCTGTGCAAGGAACATACCGTAGCCGTATTCTGCGTTATCTTCAAAGAGGGAGTTAGCCCAAGCAGGACCCTTGCCTTCCTTGTTTACTGTATATGGTGTAGAAGGTGCTGAACCGCCCCAGATCGATGAACAGCCTGTTGCGTTTGCAATGTACATTCTGTCACCGAAGAGCTGTGTTACAAGCTTAGCATATGGTGTTTCACCACAGCCTGCGCATGCGCCTGAGAATTCGAGGAGCGGCTGCTTGAACTGTGAGCCCTTAACTGTGTTTTCCTTGAACTTAGCAGCAACTTCAGGCTTTGTCGGGAGATCAACTGCATAGTCAAATACCTTCTGAGCATCTGTCTGTGTTGCGAGTGATTCCATTGTAAGAGCCTTGTTGCCCTTCTTGCCCGGACATACGTTTACGCATGAGCCGCAGCCTGTGCAGTCGAGTGCGGAAACTGTCATAACGAAGTTCATTCCGTCTACGCCTGTCATCTTGATCGCCTTTGTATCGGCAGGTGCATTCTTAACTTCTGCATCTGTCATTGCAACAGGACGGATTACTGCGTGAGGACATACATATGCACAGAAGTTACACTGGATACAGTTATCGCTGTTCCAAGCAGGAACGTCAACTGCGATACCTCTCTTTTCATATGCAGCAGAACCCTGTGGGAATGTACCGTCTGCCATATCCTTGAATGTTGAAACAGGAAGTGTATCACCCATCTGAGCATTTACAGGGATCTGGATATTGTTTACATAGTCAACAACTTCCTTGCGGCCCTTTGTTGCAGCAGGCATACCCATTGCTGTATCTGCAGCATTCTTCCATGAAGCAGGAACATCGATCTTAACGATGCTCTGAGCACCCTGGTCGATAGCGTCGTAGTTCATCTTAACAACATCGTCGCCCTTCTTGCCGAATGAAGCAAGAGCCTTTTCTTTCATGTACTTGATAGCGTCATCTTCAGGAATGATCTTAGCGAGCTTGAAGAATGCGGACTGGAGAACAGTAGAAGTTCTGTTGCCGAGGCCGATCTTTCTTGCAATATCAACACCGTCGATGATGTAGAAGTTGATGTCGTTTTCAGCGATATATCTCTTTACCTGGCCCGGGAGGTGAGCATCGATGTCCTTAGCTTCCCACTGGCAGTTGAGGAGGAATGTACCGCCCTTCTTAACATCCTGTACCATATTGTACTTGTCGATGTAAGACTGGTTGTGGCAGGCAACGAAATCAGCCTGATTGATAAGGTATGTAGACTTGATAGGTGTCTTACCGAATCTGAGGTGAGATACTGTTACGCCGCCTGACTTCTTGGAGTCATATGCGAAGTATGCCTGAGCATACATATCTGTATGGTCGCCGATGATCTTGATGGAGTTCTTGTTAGCACCAACTGTACCGTCAGAGCCGAGACCCCAGAACTTACAAGCAACTGTTCCTTCAGGAGCTGTATCGAGCTTGCCTTCGGATTCGAGTGAGAGGTAAGTAACATCATCGTTGATACCGATCGTAAATCTCTTCTTGTATGTTGACTTATCGCAGGAGTTCCAGTAAACAGCCTTGATCTGGTCAGGAGTTGTATCCTTTGAACCAAGACCGTATCTGCCGCCGCAAATTGTAACGTCGTTGAACTTTGTGCCCTTGAGAGCAGCAACAACGTCGAGGTAAAGTGGTTCGCCGAGTGAACCCGGTTCCTTTGTACGGTCAAGAACAGAGATCTGCTTAACTGTATCAGGAAGAGCTTCAACGAGCTTATCAGCAACGAATGGTCTGTAAAGACGAACCTTAACAAGACCGAGCTTAGCTCCTGTTGTCTTATTGAGGTAATCAATTGTTTCTTCAATAGTATCACATACAGAACCCATAGCAACGATAACGTGATCTGCATCAGGAGCACCGTAGTAGTTGAAGAGCTTATAATCTGTACCGATCTTAGCGTTTACCTTGTTCATGTATTCTTCAACGATTGCAGGGAATGCATCATAGTAAGAGTTGCATGCTTCACGAGCCTGGAAGAAAATATCGCCGTTCTGAGCTGTACCGCGGAGAACAGGGTGTTCAGGATTGAGCGCACGGTTTCTGAATGCCTGTGCAGCGTCCATATCGAGCATTTCACCGAGGTCCTTCTGATCCCAAACTTCGATCTTCTGGATCTCGTGAGAAGTACGGAAACCATCGAAGAAGTGGAGAACAGGAACTCTGCCCTTGATTGTTGAAAGGTGAGCAACGGCACCGAGATCCATAACTTCCTGAACGTTGGAAGAACAGAGCATTGCAAAGCCTGTCTGACGGCAAGCATAGATGTCGGAGTGATCGCCGAAGATATTAAGAGCGTGTGAAGCAACACATCTTGCGGAAACGTTGATTACGCAAGGGAGAAGTTCACCTGCGATCTTGTACATATTAGGGATCATAAGAAGAAGACCCTGTGATGCTGTATAAGTTGTTGTAAGAGCACCTGCAGCGAGTGAACCGTGTACTGTACCTGCAGCGCCTGCTTCAGACTGCATTTCCGCAACCTTTACCGGCTGACCGAAAAGATTCTTCTGATTTTTAGCAGACCACTGGTCTGTTACCTCTGCCATTACAGAGGAAGGGGTGATAGGGTAGATAGCAGCAACGTCTGTAAAGGGATATGAAGCCCATGCAGCAGCGTTGTTACCGTCCATGGTTAACATTTTTCTTGCCATTTTGGACAGTCCTCCTAAAATTATTTGTATGGTCTTATAATTACACATACTTTAATAGTATTTTAGCACATAACTCAACTATTGTAAAGTATTTTTTTATGATTTTCGTTAAATTAACCACAAATTTTCAAGCTGCGGACAAACAGATCCAAACGGCTTAGCTGCGTTATTCTGTAAGCATATGCTAACTCGATTGAACAGTGATTTATCCCGTTAAAGCAGCATATTATGCATTCTGTTTGGATTTTATTGTGCATATTTCCGCAATGCGGGTAAAGCTATTGTTTTCAAGTAAAAATTTATACTAATAGCCATTTGTTCTATGGATAAAGACGGTGGATAGAATACGTCCAATCAAAGAAAACGACCGCAGACAGGCTGCCGCCTTTCAAGGGAGTTTGATGCAGAGTGGGCGTATTATACTAAACACCATTTAAAATTTGGAAAAAATCAAGCCGATAATCTCGCATATATAGGATTTCGGCGCAGATTTTTTCCTGTATTTTATTGGTGTTTAGTATTATAGCCGCCGTATTTTATCCATAGGTTAAATGGTTATTAGTATTAGATATTGTATTGACAGACCATTATTTTTCACTATAATAAAATCAGACACATTTTTAAGGTATAATGAGGATAATTATGGACATAAAGAAAATTTTATGCAGTATTATTCTGGCAGCACTTTCATTGTGTGGGTGCAGTACAGATGATAATAACATCAGGCAAGACCACATAATCAAGCTTTCAGATACAAATGAAAATCATAAAAATGCAAAGGACTTTTTCAAATCATCGGAAAATCTTTCAGAATGGTCTGTTTCCGCAGACAACATATATGAATTATATAAAAATACGATCGCTTCCGAAGAACTTATGGAAAACACTTCAGATATGTATGATGCTGTCAAAGACCTTGACGGCGACGGAGAGCAGGAATACATTGTTGCAAGCAGATTTGCTTTCTCCGATACAACAGACAGTTTAATTATTTTTGACAGATCTCCTGACGACAGTTTATATGCAGCATATGATTCATTAAAAGATGAAAATATCATATGGTATGATTTTCAGCATATTACGGGACACTTTTCAAGCTGCCCAATAGACAGCTTAAAAAAGCTTGATGCGTCATTGTTTGAACCTGAATACGGCGGTGTCTGGCTTAGTGACGATAATACTTTTTACACTGCAAGGTGGTCAAATAACGCTATACACAACATTTGCTATAAAATACAATATAACGGAACAGATTTTGTGCTGACCAAGCTTTCCGATGTCGGTTGGAAAGCAAGCATAATTTATGAAAACGAAGAACCGACAAACAGCTGCAGGATAACATATACTGATTTCAATGATGAAGAGCTGTTTGAAAAATTTGATGAAGCCGAAAATTTTATTAAAAGCGGTCAGAAGTTTTTCAATGACGGAAACGGTATCTTTCTTAATGATAACGGTCAGACGCCCTATCAGTTTTATGAGGATTCGGAAGAAATTTTTACAGATGGATTTTTAAATGATTATCTTGATCTGTACGGACAGCTTTACTCACCTTTAAGCACCGACGAAAATAAAATAATGTGGTTTCATTACAGCTATGATGATATTCAAGATAAAGACGAATATACAAAGCTTGATATTAATGATCTGAGCAGTTTACAGGAATATGATTCCGTTTATATCGGCGGCAACATAAGAGGAGATGATATTTCCATAAAAGGAAATGAACTCAGCATTACCGAAAAAAGCAATGAAAAAATCGTTCTTACAATGACTGTATGGAGAACGCACGACCCGTATTACGAAACTATACAGGAGGGCGATAATATTTACCGTCTTGAAAACAGCAGGCTTGTGATAGACGGGGTTTTCGGAGGCCGGGACAAAAACAATGGATCTATTGTTCTTGACACACCTCTCAAAGATACTGTTGATGAAAGCATTTCAGCCGATTCAAGTCCCGACTATCTTACCGAATATAAGTATGATGTTGTTTTTGACAACGGAGAATGGAAATTTGACAGTTTTCCTGTCTGGTATTGATGTATTTTCTCCTCTGCATTTGATTTTGCGGGGGAGAATTTTATTTTTTGCCTTAATATTGCAGTAATAAAAGTGCTCTTAGGTTTATTTTTTTGTAATATTATCCGAAATTCCGACAATATTTGATTTATTAATAATTTTATGGTATAATTAAAATTACTATAGGTCACCTCTAAAAACCATAGTGCCTCAGATGCGCAGTCAGATTTTTCGTCAGATTGTATAGAAATTTCGCAGGCATACTGTCGTATGTCAAGAAATTTATGTGCAAGATGACGGAAAATATGCAAGCAGATGAGGTGCTAAGGCTTTAGCCGGTGGTTTTTAGAGGTGACCTACATTCTTTTTTGGGAAAGACTTTAAAATAAGCTTTTAAAGGAAGTATTTTATTATGGCTAAAAATTATGATGTTATTATTGCAGGCACAGGTGCAGGCGGTCTATATTCCGCTATAAATCTTCCGTCAGACCTTAAGATCCTGCTTATTACAAAAAGAGATCTTATCCTCTGTAATTCAGCACTTGCTCAGGGCGGTATCGCTGCCGTTTACAAGCCTGTTGATGACAACATCCAGCTCCACACCAACGATACTCTTATTGCAGGCGGTTTTAAAAACAACCCAGATTCCCTGAAGGTACTCGTTACCGAAGCTGCTCACGAAATCGAAGAGATAATCAGCCTCGGCGTTGATTTCGACAAGGACGAAAACGGCGATCTTCACCGTACGCTTGAAGGCGGTCACTGCCGTCACCGTATTTTTCATCACAAGGACTCAACCGGCTTTGAGATAACCACAAAGCTTCAGGCTGTTGTAAAAAAGCTGCCTAACGTTGATATTCTTGAAAACGCTCTTCTCTGCCGCCTTAAAAAGACGGGAACAGGCTTTTCCGCAGACATAAGCGTAAACGATGTACACGAAACCTTCAACTCACGCTATTTCATTATGGCAACGGGCGGTATCGGCAGAGTTTATGACTACACAACAAACTCCGCTATCGCAACAGGCGACGGTATCACTCTTGCTTATGAAATGGGTGCAAATATAAAGAATCTTTCACTTGTTCAGTTCCACCCGACAGCTTTCAACAACAAGCACACAAGAGAATGCTTCCTTATTTCCGAAGCCGTAAGAGGCGAGGGTGCATATCTTCTCAACTGCAAAGGCGAACGCTTTATGCAGAACTATGACGAACGTCTTGAGCTTGCTCCGAGAGATGTTGTTTCACACGCTATCGTTACCGAGGGCAGACGTCTCGGCTCAGATGAATTTTATCTCGACATTTCACATAAAGACCCTGAGTTCCTTAAAAACCGTTTCCCTATGATATACAAATATCTGCTTGAACAGGGTATTGATATGACTAAGGACCGTATTCCGATATATCCTTGCCAGCATTATCTTATGGGCGGCATCAATGTCAATACAAAGGCTCAGACTACTGTTGACGGTCTTTATGCTGTCGGTGAATGTTCTCATACAGGCGTTCACGGCAACAACCGTCTTGCTTCAAACTCTCTTCTTGAGGCTCTCGTTTTCGGCAGACAGGCTGCTCTTAACATTGCCGACAGGATAAAAGAAGATGATACCGACCTTGACAAGCTTGAATCCGCTGAATTTCATATTGATGAAAATGCTCCCGAGATCCCTCACGGCATAAGGACCGAAATACGTCACATTATGCAGAGATCTTATTTTGTTATTCCCGATATGCAGGAGGCTCTCAAGGGCTTTGAACGTATCTCCGAAATAAAGCGTATGCTTGAAGAGGGCAATTTCAAAATTGACCACAACTATGTTGAAGCAAAGTCACTTGCAACAGTTGCTTATCTTATTCTCAAAGAAGTTATCTGATATTGACGTTTCAACGCAATGATTTGTTAAACTGCACTAATTTGTACGGAAAATTTCGTTATATATCCAATATGCACAGTTATTTGTTTGAATAATTGTGCATATTATTTTTTATAATCTGCTAATTTAAATACCAACATAACTTGACTTTTTATTCATAAAACGTTATAATATTAAGTATCTATTCTATTTAAATACATGGAGGTCTTTGAAATGTCCAGAGTTTACAATTTCAGCGCAGGTCCGGCTATGCTTCCGGAAGAGGTTCTTAAGACAGCAGCCGAAGAAATGCTCGATTATAAGGGAACAGGAGAATCCGTAATGGAAATGTCTCACCGTTCCAAAGAATATCAGGCAATTATCGATTCCTGTGAAGCCTCTCTCCGTGAAATCATGGCTATTCCTGATAACTATAAGGTTCTTTTCCTTCAGGGCGGTGCATCATCTCAGTTCGCAATGGTCCCTCTCAACCTTATGAACAAAACAGGCAAGGCTGACTTCGTTATCACAGGTCAGTGGGCTAATAAGGCTTATCAGCAGGCATGCAAGCTTTACGGTGAGGAAAACTGCAATGTTATTGCTTCTTCCAAGGATAAGACTTTCTCTTATATTCCTGAACTCGACAAGTCCAAGTTCAACCCGACAGCAGATTTCTTCCACATCTGCCAGAATAACACAATTTACGGTACACGTTTCTCCGAGCTTCCTGACACAGGAAATGTTCCTCTCGTAGCAGATATGTCTTCCTGCATCCTTTCCGAACCTGTTGATGTTTCAAAGTACGGTCTTATCTATGCAGGCGCACAGAAGAACATGGGTCCTGCAGGTCTTACTGTTGTTATCATCCGTGAAGATCTTATCGGCGGTGCTAAGGATAACTGCCCTACAATGTTCGATTACAAGACTCACGCTGAAAACGGTTCAATGTTCAACACACCTCCTACATACGGTATCTATATTCTCGGTCTTGTTCTTGAATGGGTAAAATCCAAGGGCGGTCTTGAAGCTATGAAGAAGCTCAACGAAGAAAAGGCTGCTGTTATTTATGATTTCCTTGACAGCTCTTCTATGTTCAAGGCTACTGTTCAGGGCAAGGATCGTTCACTTATGAATATTCCTTTCGTAACAGGCAATGATGAGCTCGACGCTAAGTTCGTTGCAGAAGCTAAGAAAGCAGGCTTCATCAACATCAAGGGTCACCGTTCCGTTGGCGGTATGAGAGCATCTGTTTACAATGCTATGCCGATCGAAGGCTGCCGCAAGCTTGTTGAATTCATGAAGAAATTTGAAGCTGAAAACAAGTAATTTTATAATGTAATATTTTACTCAGGGTGAGTTCTTCTCTGCGCTCACCCTTATTCATTAATTTAGGGGGTAAACTGAAATGTATAATATTCAGACTTTAAACAAGATCTCAACCTACGGTACAGATAATTTCGATAAGGCTAAGTACGCTATTTCCGATACCTGCGAAAATCCTGACGCTATTATGGTCCGCTCCGCTGCTATGCACGATATGGCATTCGGTTCAAACCTTCTTGCTATTGCAAGAGCAGGCGCAGGCGTAAACAATATTCCTGTTGACAAGTGTGCGGCTGACGGTATCTGTGTATTCAATACTCCGGGTGCAAATGCCAACGCTGTTAAGGAGCTTGTTATCGCAGGTCTTCTTATTTCTTCCCGTAAGGTCCCTGAGGCTATGAACTGGGCTCAGACACTTAAAGGAAACGGTGCAGAAGTAGGAAAGATGGTAGAAAAGGGCAAGTCACAGTTTGCAGGTCCTGAAATTCTCGGCAAGACACTCGGTGTTATCGGACTTGGTGCTATCGGTGTTCTCGTTGCAAATGCAGCAATCGCACTTGGCATGAAGGTTGTCGGCTTTGACCCATATCTCTCCGTAAAGGCTGCTCTCGGTCTTGACCCACAGGTAAAGGCTGTTGCAGATGTAAAGGAGCTTTATGCAGCTTCCGATTATGTTACTATCCACGTTCCTTTCAATGCTGACACAAAGGGTACTATCAATGCTGAAACTATCGGTATGATGAAGGACGGTGTTCGTATACTCAACTTTGCAAGAGGCGAACTCGTTGACAACGCTGCAATAATCGCTGCACTTGAAAGCGGCAAGGTTGCAGCATATGTTGTAGACTTCCCAAGCGATGATATCCTCGGCGTTAAGAATGCAATTGCAATTCCTCACCTCGGTGCATCAACACCTGAATCTGAAGATAACTGTGCAATGATGGCTGCTCTTGAGCTTATCGATTACATCGAAAACGGCAACATCAAAAATTCAGTAAACTATCCTGACGCATCTATGAATGCTGTCGGAACAAAGATCTGCATTATGCACAAGAACGTGCCTGCTGTAATTTCAGCACTTACAGCAGCTCTCGGTGATGCAGGGATCAACATTGACAATATGCTCAACAAGTCCAAGAAGGACTACGCTTATACAATGATCGACACTTCCGCTGACATCAGCGATGCAGTTGTTGATAAGCTTAAAGCGGTTGACACAGTAATCAAGGTAAGAGTCATCAAGTAATCAAAATTATCAGGGGGTAAAAAAATGAACGAAGAGATCGTATTTGACCAGGAAGACGTAAACAAAAATAAGACTAACGGTATTTTAATGGCAATTATCCCGATTTTGTTCTTCCTCCCACTCGTATCAAATGATATGAAAAACTCTGCATTTCTGAAATTCAGAGCTAACCAGACATTTATTTGCTTTCTTGCAGCAATAGCAGTAAATATCTGCGGCTGGGTACTTGGATACATTCCATATGTTGGCGGAGTTCTTTCATGGGCTCTCTCTATTGCAGTATTTGTACTTTACGTTATCAACATTGTTTATGCCGCAAACGGAAACGGCAAGAAGCTTCCACTTATCGGCGGAATTGAAATCCTCAAGTAATTCAAGATAACACTTTAAACGGGCAGATGCTTTATCTGTCCGTTTTTTATTTTTTGGGGGACGGCGGCTGTTTGCTGTGACCGTAAGAGCGTATGTATTTCTGCCGCCGTTGGGTTCTTGCAGGTTCACTTTGAAAAATCTTTAATACTAATTCTCGATCGTTCTATAGACAAAATCGACAGATAGAATAAGTTCAGTC
>ENA-ORPK01003031-ORPK01003031.1-human-gut-metagenome-genome-assembly--contig:-NODE-3031-length-10831-cov-2.896808_pt1 | contig 10831 bp, 10 predicted proteins | sample MGYA00242139_ERZ509068 | MGnify/ENA primary metagenome ERZ509068 (study PRJEB26280, sample SAMEA2338687) | human gut metagenome | biome: human gut; feature: human-associated habitat; material: faeces... | reverse complement strand
CTCCAAATTTCTTTATGGTTATTATTGGCATTTACACAGTTTATTATTCAGACTCAAAAAATCCGACAATAATGTTTTTTACGCATTATTGTCGGATTTTTTACTTAGCTGATAATGCACGCTTTCCTATATCTTTTCTGTAATGTGCTTTATCAAATTTGATTTTTTCTACTGCTGCATATGATCTATCAAGTGCTTTCTGCAATGTTGCACCTGTTGCTGTTACACCGATAACACGTCCGCCGTTTGTGTAGAACTTTCCGTTTTCAAACTTAGTGCCTGCATGATATACAAACACGCCGTCGACCTGTCCTTTATCGTCCATGCCAAACATTTCAATGCCTTTATCATAGCTTTGCGGATAGCCGCCGCTTGCCATAACTACACATGAACAGCACTCATTTTTCCACTTAATATCCATATCAGCAAGCTTTTCATTATAAACTGCCTCAAAAATATCACAAAGATCTGTATCAAGAAGCGGAAGGACGACCTGTGTTTCGGGATCTCCAAATCTGCAATTATACTCGATGACTTTCACGCCCTTTGGTGTTGCCATAAGTCCGAAATAAAGGCAGCCTTTGAACTTTCTGCCCTCTGCATTCATTGCATTAATCGTTGGAATAAATATTTTTTCCATGCATTCCTTTGCAACTTCTTCGGTATAGAACGGATTTGGCGCAATTGTTCCCATACCGCCTGTATTCAGTCCCTTATCACCGTCAAGCGCACGTTTATGATCCATTGACGAAACCATTGGAACAACAACATTACCGTCTGTAAATGACAATACCGAAATCTCAGGTCCGGTAAGAAATTCTTCAATAACAACTGTTGAGCTGCTTTCTCCGAACTGCTTATCATCGATCATTGATTTTACTGCCGCAACAGCCTCAGCTTCATCTGCTGCAATAATTACTCCCTTTCCGAGAGCAAGTCCGTCAGCCTTTATTACTGCAGGGTAGCTGTTCTGTTCTTTAAGATACGAAATAGCAGACGCACTATCTGTAAAGGTTTCATACTTTGCAGTAGGAATGTTATACTTTTTCATAAGGTCCTTTGAGAAAACCTTGCTGCCTTCAATAATTGCAGCTGCCTTATTTGGACCGAATGTCATAAAGCCTTCAGCATTGAGTGCATCTACCATACCAAGTACAAGCGGATCATCAGGAGCAACTACCACCATATCAACTTTAAGCTGCTTGGCAAGAGCAACTACCCCTGTAATGTCAGTAGCCTTTACATCAAAACACTCTGCATATCTCGAAATACCACCGTTGCCGGGTGTGCAATAAAGCTTTTCCACACGCTTGCTTTCTGCAAGCTTCATTATAATTGCATGTTCACGGCCGCCGCCGCCAACTACTAATATTTTCATTCTACCAATCCTTTCAGCAATATAAAAGCTTAATCCAGATAAATCGTACTTATCATTTCTTCAAAATCAGGAAGTACAGTTTCAAAACTGTCATCACTTGCTGTTAAAGTAAACACCGTCTGCAAGCCATTTTTAAGGAAAATATACTGCTGCATTCTTACGGTAATTCCAGACTGCTCAACTTCAAGACCGCATTTCAGACAATCAGAACCATTTATAACAACCGATTCCCAACCAAGGAATGTATAACCTTCAACTGCAGAATAACTTTCTTCCATATAAGGTCCTAAAACGTCTGCATCCATATTTGCATCGGCACCGATATTCTGTGAAACGACATTAACATTTGCCGAAAACTCGCTGTCTGCAAGATTGGCATATACCCAGAATGCGTCACACATTTCTGAATAATCATCGGCACTGAAATCCAATTCTGTATTAATTTCTTCTGCTGTTTCGGCAATCTTCTGCTTATACTCAATAACATCTATCCACTTTTCAGGATCGACATTTAAAGTATACCCTGTTCCCGAATAAACATCTGTCTCTACATCTTCCGTTGTTTCGGCATCAGTATCGATTTCCGATACAATTTCAGTTTCAGTTGTAATTTCTTCTGTTGCAGCTTCCGGTTCGGTTTCCGGTTCTGTTACAGAAATTGTTTCAGAAGCAGTATCAGTTGCTGTATTTTCTATTGCATCACCTGTGTTTGAGCAGGCAGCAAGCATAAGAGTGGCTGGCACTGCAATAACTAATTTTTTCTTCACCTTTACGTCATGTCCCTTCATATAACAAAATGGGAACGTTTTTTCATTCCCATTTTGCCCTTTTAATTAATGGTGGAAAAGTCTTATTCCTGTAAATGCCATTGCAATGTTGTACTTATTGCAAGTATCAATTACGTTATCGTCACGGATAGAACCGCCTGGCTGTGCGATATATTCAACACCGCTCTTATGAGCACGTTCAATATTATCTCCGAATGGGAAGAATGCGTCTGAACCAAGGCATACGCCTGTATTCTGTGCAAGCCATGCCTTCTTTTCTTCAGCTGTAAAGATTTCAGGCTTTACCTTGAATATCTTCTGCCAAGCACCGTCTTCAAGAACATCCATATATTCATCTGGTGACATATAAACATCAATAGCGTTATCTCTGTCTGCACGGCGAATATCATCAATAAACTGAAGTCCGAGAACCTTTGGCGACTGACGCATCCACCAGTTATCAGCCTTCTGACCTGCAAGACGTGTGCAATGGATTCTTGACTGCTGACCTGCACCGATACCGATAGCCTGTCCGTCCTTTACATAGCAAACACTGTTGGACTGTGTGTATTTAAGTACGATAAGTGAGATAAGAAGATCACGCTTTTTATCTTCGGGGATATTTTTGTTTTCTGTTACAACATTTGCGAGGAGTTCATTATTAATATCAAGCTCATTTCTTCCCTGCTCAAATGTGATACCGTAAACCTGCTTTGTTTCAATTGGTGCGGGAACATAATTTTCGTTTATCTTTACGATATTATATGTACCTTTTCTTTTTGATTTAAGGATCTCAAGAGCTTCATCTGTATATCCCGGCGCAATTACACCGTCTGAAACTTCACGCTGGATCATCTTTGCTGTCGGAACATCACATACATCCGAAAGAGCAATAAAATCGCCGTATGATGACATTCTGTCTGCACCTCTTGCTCTTGCATATGCACAGGCAAGCGGAGAAAGCTCAAGATCATCTACCCAATATATCTTTTTAAGTGTATCTGTAAGAGGAAGTCCTACTGCTGCACCCGCAGGTGAAACATGCTTGAATGATGTTGCTGCGCAGAGTCCTGTTGCCTTTTTAAGCTCCTTAACAAGCTGCCAGCCGTTAAAAGCGTCAAGAAGATTGATATATCCGGGCTTGCCGTTGAGAACTTCTATCGGAAGCTCGCTGCCGTCTGCCATATAAATTCTTGATGGCTTCTGATTTGGGTTACAGCCGTACTTTAACTGCATTTCGTTCATTTTTAAATCCTCCCCGAATTTTTGAAAATTACTTTGTATTCTTATTTACGATCCTTGTTTCAGCTTTGCCGCTTTCAAGGTCAATATAGCGTACAAAAAGTGATACCTTATTATCTGCATTAAGTGCATTCCATACCTTTGATGTGTATGTATCAATATCGTCATTTGTCATTTCAACAAGCTTAGGCTCGCCCTCAAAGCTTGGAAGCGGATTTCCGTCGCCCATATATGTGTGAATGAAGTGACCTTCACCTGCGATCGGATTGCTGTATGCAAATGTATAACGCTGGCAGGAATCACCGTTTCCGTTGGCACTCTTCAAAATTGACATTGCATAGTTCATCCCGCCGTTTTCAGTATGGATAATACCTGAAATTCTCGGTGTGAAGTTTGGTGCATCATCTTCAAATTCTCTTGTGCGGAGAGCCTGTTCAAATGTCTGCTGCTTATCCATAAGTTCGTAGATAGTATCTGTCTGGTCACCGTTTGTTACAATAGTTTTATTGCCAAGCACACGAACAGGCGCATAAATGATAAGGTGCGGATCAACCATTTTTGATGGATCGAAAGCTTCTGTACGGATACCGTCAGCTGTCGGTACAAAAACTCTGTTGCGGCTGTTTTCACTTCTGCCCATAATAAAATAAGCTGTTACAGCATATTTGCCGTCCGCAGACTTGCCAATTACGATTCCTCTTCCGGGATATGCATTTTCTTTAAGCTCGTTTTCCAATGAAAGCATTTTCATTTTAATCATAATTCCTTTCTGTGTTTGGGTATCTCCAAGCAGAGATTCGGTAAATATATCATTTTTATGTAAAGCTATATAGCATCTCAATATGTATATCACTCAATTACATAAGCTTTTCCGTCACGAATTTCGATCTTATCCTGACAAAAAAGTGATACAGCCTTAGGCAGCAGCTTCCATTCCACATTTTCCATAATTTTTCTCTGGAGCGTTTCGGGAGTATCATCATTTTCAACTGCAACTGCACCCTGAAGAATTATTGCACCTGCATCAGCTTCTTCATTTACAAAATGAACTGTTGCACCGCTGACTTTAACTCCGTATGCAAGAGCTGCTTCATGCACCTTTAAGCCATAATAGCCTTTGCCGCAGAAAGACGGTATCAATGCAGGGTGGACATTTATTATCTTATACGGATAAGCCTTTGTAACGCTTTCATCAAGAATTGTCATAAAGCCTGCAAGAACAACAAGGTCAGCATTTTCTTCATTAAGTGCATTGAGAACAGCAGCACTGTATGCCTTTGTATCGGAATAGTCCTTACGGACAAGAACACGGGTAGCAATTCCCGCATTTTCTGCACGGGTCAAAGCATATGCATCTGCCTTTGATGAAATGACACAGGTTATTTTGCCGTCTGCAATATCTCCCCTGCGTTCAGCATCAATAAGCGCCTGGAGATTAGTTCCGCCTCCGGAAACAAGTACAACAATATTTTTCATAGCATTGACCATTTTCCAAAGCGGAAAATGAACTCCTTTTAAGATTTTAGGTTTATATGATACACAAATCGGAATCAGCACCCGAAAGCACCGATCCCGAGATAATTATGCGATTACTACACCTTCGTCGCTGTCAAAAAGCTCACCGAGAACATAAGCGTCCTCGCCTGCTGCCTTGATAGCAGCAATAGCCTTGTCAACGTCGTTCTTATCAACAACAACTGTCATACCAACACCCATGTTAAATGTGTTGAACATATCTCTTTCAGGAATTTTGCCGACTTCCTTAATCACATTGAAAATCGGAAGAACCTGAACAGCACTGCGCTCGATCTTTACTGAAATACCCTTTGGAAGAGAACGTGGGATATTTTCATAGAAGCCGCCGCCTGTGATATGGCTGATAGACTTAACTGTTACGGCATCAAGAAGGCTCATAACAGCCTTTACATAAATTTTTGTAGGAGTAAGGAGACATTCGCCGAGAGTTGTACCAAGGTCGCCATAGTGACGTGCAAGATTCTGTTCATTTACTGTGAACACCTTTCTTACAAGTGAGAAACCGTTGGAATGAACACCGCTTGACTTAATGCCGATCATCACATCTCCTGCCTTCTGTGAGTCAGGATCAAGGATCTTATCCTTGTCAACAACACCAACGGAAAAACCTGCGAGGTCATACTCATCCTCAGGATAAAAACCCGGCATTTCAGCTGTTTCACCGCCGATAAGCGCACAGCCGGACTGGATACAGCCTTCAGCAACACCTGAAACAATATCAGCGACCTTTTCAGGATAGTTCTTGCCAACAGCAATATAGTCAAGGAAGAACTGTGGCTTAGCACCGCAGCAGATAATATCATTTACACACATTGCTACACAGTCGATACCAACTGTATTATGCTTATCCATTAAAAATGCAATTTTAAGCTTTGTGCCAACGCCGTCTGTACCTGATACGAGGACAGGCTTTGTGATACCAGTCATATCAAGTTCAAAAAGACCACCGAAGCCGCCAATACCGGAAAGTACGCCGCTTGTCATAGTCTTTGCAACGTGAGCCTTCATAAGCTCTACTGCCTTATAGCCGGCTGTTACGTCAACGCCTGCTTCTTTATAGCTTTCAGAAAAACTTTTCATTTGATTTCCAAACCTTTCTTAAGTAGGTGCAGTCCGAAATATAAGGTGATTATTTCTTTCCGCCAATTTTAAATTCAAACTTATCCTTCGGCATTTCCTTCGGTACTTCAACAGGATAGTTTCCTGAGAAGCAGGCATCACAGAATCCCGTGCCTGCTCCCTCGGCAACATTATTGACAGCGTCAATGCTGAGATAACCGAGAGAATCAGCACCGATCTCCTTTGCTATCTCATCAATGGACATTTTGCAGGCAATAAGATTTTCACGGCTGTCAATATCCGTTCCGAAGAAACAAGGATTTTTAAAAGGAGGGCATGATATTCTCATATGAATTTCTTTTGCTCCTGCCTCACGGATAAGATTTACTATACGTTTTGAGGTCGTGCCTCTTACAATACTGTCATCAACAAGGATAACTCTCTTGCCCTTTACAGTATCTTTAATAACATTAAGCTTGATTTTTACCGAATTGGTACGTTCAGCCTGACTTGGCTGAATAAAAGTTCTGCCGACGTAACGGTTTTTTATAAAGCCTACGCCGTAAGGTATACCCGAAGCTCTGGATAATCCCAATGCCGCATCAAGTCCGCTATCAGGAACTCCGACAACAACATCAGCCTCAACAGGATGTTCTTTCCAGAGATATTCACCTGCTTTAAGACGTGCTCTGTGTACGCTCACACCCTCAATAACCGAATCGGGACGAGCAAAATAAACATATTCAAAAACACAGAGGTGCGGTTTTTCTTTACCGCAATGCGACTTATCGGAACGCACTCCGTTTTCGTCAATAACTATCATTTCTCCGGGTTCAATATCACGGATAAAATCCGCACCGATGCTGTCAAAAGCACAGGTTTCCGATGCAACGACATATGAGCCGTCACTCATTTTGCCAAGGCTCAACGGACGAAAACCTATCGGATCACGAGCTGCTATAAGCTTTTTAGGTGACATTACAACAATTGAAAATGCACCCTTCAATTTTTCCATTGCCTTAGCGACCGCTTCTTCTATTGACGGACAGACAAGACGCTGCTCCGTTATTGCATAGGAAATAACTTCCGTATCATTTGTTGTGTGGAAAATAGCACCTTTAAGCTCATACTGCTCACGCAGCTCACGGGCATTTACAAGGTTGCCGTTATGAGCAATGGCAAGAGGTCCTTTGACATGACGCACAACAAGCGGCTGAGCATTGCTGCGGTTTGAATTGCCTGTTGTAGAGTATCTTACATGACCTATGGCAATATTGCCCGTTCCGAGTTTTGCAAGTGTATCCTTATCAAAAACCTCGTGAACAAGTCCGAGATCCTTATGATAACTGAACACACCGCAACATCTTTATGAACTGTAATTATACCGCGGTCATTTACTGCAATGCCACAGGATTCCTGACCTCTGTGCTGAAGAGCATACAAGCCAAGGTAAGCTTCCATTGCAACATCAGTAGATTCCTTGCTGTAAACAGCAAAAACACCACATTCTTCGTGTATACTACCAAACAAAACAGGTCATCCCTTTCCATTCCAGCAATAGCTGCACAATTTGCATCCAGGCAGACCGATTGCCTGAACAGTTCCTTCAAGTGACTGAAATTCAAGAGATGTCAGCTTAAGACGTTTACAGATTTCTGCTCTGAGTTTTTTACCTCTTTCAGTATTAGCATTGCTGTATTCTTCAATATACTTAACACCTTCAGCACCTTCAAACTCATCAATTATCTTACGGGCGATAAGATCAAGCTCAGAATTGCTTCTTGAGAAGTTAAGATATTTACAGCCATACATAATGGGAGGACAAGCCGAACGCATATGTACTTCCTTAGCACCGTTTGCATAAAGAAATTCAACGGTTTCACGCATCTGCGTACCACGAACGATACTGTCATCAACAAAAAGAAGTTTCTTGCCCTCAATAAGCTCATGGACAGGGATAAGCTTCATTTTTGCAACACGGTTACGCATAGCCTGACTTTGCGGCATAAAGCTTCTCGGCCATGTCGGAGTATACTTTATAAACGGTCTTGCAAACGGGATACCGCTTCGGTTTGCATATCCTATGGCATGAGGCACACCTGAATCAGGTACGCCGCAAACATAGTCAACATCAGGAAGATTACCGTTTTTGATGTCCGTCTCAGCCATTATCTCACCGTTTCTTGTACGCATTGTTTCAACTGTCACGCCCTCATAAATTGAGTTCGGATAGCCATAATACGTCCAAAGGAATGAACATATCTTCATTTCATCTCTGCCGCTTGCAAGCACCTCGCAGCTGTCAGCTGTGACCTTTACAATTTCACCCGGCAGCAATTCACGATATGTTTCGTAACCAAGCTTCTGAAATGCAAACGATTCAAAGGACAAGCAGTAACCGTCATCACGTTTACCTATTACGATAGGAAGTCTGCCGACTTTATCTCTTGCCGCAATAATACAGTCCTTAGTCAAAATGAGCAGTGAGATCGTGCCGTCGATCTTCTCCTGAGCATACTTGATGCCTTCAACAAATGAATCCTTCTGTGCGATCAAAGCTCCGACCAAAGAGCTTGAATTAACATTACCGCTGCTCATTGTTTCAAAGCTTGCAAGGCAGCTGTCAAGTATCTCATTCTGCAGCTGATCGGAATTGTTTATAACACCAATAGTACACACAGCATAAAGACCAAGCTTAGAGCGAAGAAGTATAGGCTGCGGATCTGTATCACTTATGCAGCCTATACAAAGATTGCCGCTCATGGATTCAACGTCAGCTTCAAATTTTGTTCTGAACGGTGAATTTTCTATGCTGTGAATACTCCTCTGAAAGCCAAGCTTATCAGAATATGCGGTCATACCGCCTCGTCTTGTACCAAGGTGTGAGTGATAGTCTGTACCGAAGAAAACATCGCTTATGCAGTCATTTTTTGAAACTGCTCCAAAAAAACCACCCATCGATTATTCTCCGAAAATTCTCTTCATTATTTCCTGATAAGCCTCTTCAACGCCGCCCATATCTCTGCGGAAACGGTCCTTGTCAAGTTTTTCATGAGTTGTGCTGTCCCAGAAACGGCATGTATCAGGTGAAATTTCGTCTGCGAGAATAATTTTGCCATGGAATCTGCCAAATTCAATTTTGAAGTCAATAAGGTCGATATTAAGTTCCTTAAAGAACTTAACCATAAAGTCATTTACCATAAAAGCATACTTTGTGATGTCTGCAATTTCTTCCTTTGTAGCAAGTCCGAGACCAAGTGCATAGTAATCATTAATAAATGGATCACCGAGGTCATCATTTTTGTAGCTGAATTCAAGTGTAGGAGTCTTGAGAGGAGTACCCTCAGGGATGCCAAGCTTCTTTGAAAAGCTGCCTGCTGCAACATTTCTTACGATTACTTCGAGAGGAACGATCTCAACCTTTTTAACGATAGTTTCACGGTCGCTGATTTCTTCAACAAGATGAGTTGGAACGCCTTCCTTTTCAAGAAGCTTGAACATATAGTTAGACATCTTGTTATTGATTACGCCCTTACCTCTGATAGTACCCTTCTTTTCACCGTTAAATGCAGTAGCATCATCCTTATAGTCAACAATAACGTAGTCAGGATTTGATGTTGCATAAACCTTTTTTGCTTTTCCCTCATAAAGCTGCTCTGTCTTCTGTAAATTCTCCATTTTAATACTTCCTTTCAAAATTGAAATAAGGCATAACCTTAATATTTATAACTCTTTAAATCTAAAAAAGTTCGGACATAGACCTGAAGCTGCAAACTTATATTTTTGCTGCTTCTTCCTGAAGCTTCTTATCTTTTTCAATAACAGCTTCACGCATATCAACCTTCATCTTTTCAAGCTTTTCAGCAATTGTATCATCAGATAAAGCGAGCATCTGAGCTGCAAGGATACCTGCATTTCCTGCCCCGTTTATTGCAACTGTTGCAACCGGAATCCCCTTAGGCATCTGAACTGTTGCAAGGAGAGCATCCATTCCGTCAAGTCGTGAACCGCTGACAGGGATACCAATAACAGGGAGAATAGTCTGTGCAGCAAGAACACCTCCAAGATGAGCAGCCATACCTGCAGCAGAAATAATTACGCCGAATCCATTCTTCTTTGCATTCTTAGCAAACTCAGAAGCTTCTTCAGGAGTTCTGTGTGCAGACATAACATGGATCTCATAAGGAATGTCGAGTTTTTTGAGTTCAACAGCCGCATCCTTTACAACAGGAAAATCGCTGTCGCTGCCCATAATAATCGCAACTTTCTTAGACATTATTTACCTCCAAAATTAAATAAATAAAAATAAAAAGACCGTGATTATACATCACAGTCTGCATTTACATATACCTATTCTGTAAAAAGAGAAATTTGCATCAGTCAGACAGTCCGCACCTATTCCGTAACAAGATCGTTCCGCAAAAATATAATCAAATGATCTGATATTATCAGAGAAAAATTTCATATCTGACACAATATTCACCCCCATTGCTTTATCGCAAAACAAGCTAAACAGAATTTAACATTTTTCGCAGCTAAACAATAACACATACTATTGTACTTGATTTCAAAGCAAATTTCAAGTAGTATTTTAAAAATATAAATGCGATTTAGATATTGCATTTTTCTGAAAATATGTTAGAATAGTACATAGGAAATACAAGAGTAGGTTTTAAACCGCAGTTTCCGTTAAAAATACTTAGGAGGTGCTTTTTCAATGGCATACAAAATTTCTGATGAATGTATTTCATGTGGTGCTTGCGCAGACGGATGTCCGGTAAGCGCAATTTCTGAAGGAGACGGCAAGTACGAGATCAACGCTGATGCTTGCATCGATTGTGGTGCTTGC
>ENA-ORPK01003028-ORPK01003028.1-human-gut-metagenome-genome-assembly--contig:-NODE-3028-length-10839-cov-2.935274_pt1 | contig 10839 bp, 9 predicted proteins | sample MGYA00242139_ERZ509068 | MGnify/ENA primary metagenome ERZ509068 (study PRJEB26280, sample SAMEA2338687) | human gut metagenome | biome: human gut; feature: human-associated habitat; material: faeces... | reverse complement strand
CAAGTGTGCGCAGACACAAATCTCGCGATTGAAAAATTTTATTTTTCAATCTTTCATCCTCATTTTCCAAACATTCTATTTTATCATATCACAAAAACACCGGTAAGCAAAGCTTACCGGTGCGCAGCGTATCATGTTTTAATTATTTTTGGTTTCCTCATAATTCAGGATCATTTTTGCAAGAGCATCTGCATAGAGCTGCCTTCCCGCATCTGACAGGTGGATCCCATCCTCCAGGTAATCGGAAGCTGTATAGCCATCGATCCCCAGATCCTGATAAGCATTAAAGAACAGCGTCTGATATGCATTGGCAACATAGTTGCAGATTCCCTTGTAATCAAACAGTGTTCCGTAGCCATTGTTAACGCTGTTTCCGTCTCCGATCATCCAGCCGTCCGCATTATAAAACTGTGCGTAATTGGGTGCACAGAGAATGATCGTTGCATCAGGCGCATAGGCCTGCAGGGTCATTACCGCATACCGTAGCGCTCCCGCATAGGTATGGAGATCATAAAGCTGCCCGCTCTCGCTGTCAAGGGGCCTTGCACTTAAAAAATCATTCATGCCGTATTCAATGATAAAATAATCTGTGGCGGAAAAGTCAATATTGGGATTATTCAGCAGCTCCTTTGCTACCGTATCTGCAAATCCATCCGTTTTCACTCTGCCGATCATAGCATTGACAATTCCTGTCATGCTGGATGACGTCCAGGTGCTCAGGTCTCCGGAATCCTCAAGCTCCAGGGTCGCACAGCTTCCTCCGATGGCCAGATTATACACATCTGCCTGACACTGCACTGCCGTCCGGTAAGGAATGCCAGTGCCGTCCCGGTAAGTATCAAAAATACTGTCTCCCAGAAAAACAAGCTGCAGTTCATTTCCCTGCGGTTCCTTTTGATCCTCCTGGGTGATCACCTGCTCCTGCTGCGGTTCTACAATATCTGATACGGGAACCGTACTTGCCTGTGCCTCCGCTGTGGGATCCGGGCTTGCCGTATTTACAGCGTCCTCCTGCAGTTCCTCCTTGGAAAGCACTTCCCCGGTTTCTGTAATCACCACGTTTTCGGCTTCATTATTATCCTGGCCGTTCTTTTCTATTGTAATCTGGCTGCAGCCTGTAAGCATCAGAGCTGCCAGAATTACCGCTATTACTTTTTTCTTCATAATTCTCACTCCTAAAGGCTTCTGTCTTTTGTGTTAAGAATAACACAATCCCTCTGAAAAGAAAGACCCAGACCGGTTTTTTAAGACTTTTTTCGTTAACCTTAAACAATTCTTAATATCTTCTATACTATTTTATTCAGCTTCCGCTAAAAAATGTAGTTTCGTTTTTATTTTTTTCTCAGGTATTGAAAACCCTGTCCTTCTTCTTATATACTAGAAAAAGAAACCTAAGGAGGCATTTATGCAGGAAAACAAAACCCTGTCCCTTATCCTTCCTTCCTATAATGAGCAGGATAATATTGAGCGGACTTTTCATATCATCAAAAAAATTCTGGATCAGGCATCCATTCCTTTTGAAATCTTATTTGTTGATGACGGATCAAAGGACCAGACCTATTTGAAAATAACAGAACTGGCTGCCCGCTTTCCGGAGGTCAGAGGCCTTTCCTTTTCCCGGAATTTTGGAAAAGAAGCGGCAATCTTTGCAGGACTTGAGGCCGCTGCAGGCGGATGTTGCCTGATCATGGACTGCGATCTGCAGCATCCCCCGGAACTGATCCCGCAAATGTATCAGTTATGGCTTGAGGGTTACGAGGTGATCGAGGGGATAAAAAGCTCCCGCGGAAAGGAAAGCAGGCTTCACGGTCTGTGTGCCAAAGCTTTTTATCATCTGATCAGCAAAGCCGCCCAGGTAGACATGTCAAATGCTTCCGATTTTAAGCTTTTGGACCATAAGGCAGTAGAGGCTCTGCTGCTTATGCCGGAACGTGCTCCCTTTTTCCGGGCACTGTCCTCCTGGATCGGTTACCGAACCATTGCCGTCCCCTTTGAGGTGCAGGAGCGGCAGATCGGCGTCTCTAAATGGTCCCCTGTGAAGCTGACCAGATATGCGATCCAGAATATCACTTCCTTTTCCGGAGCCCCTATGCAGTGTGTGACCTTTCTTGGCTGGATGATGCTGCTTTTTGCCTTCCTTCTCGGCATCCAGTCCCTGTACCGTTATTTTAGCGGCACCGCTCTGGAAGGCTTTACCACCGTCATCCTTTTGCTTCTGATCATCGGAAGCATTTTAATGATCAGCCTGGGGATCATCGGACATTATATTTCCAGGATTTATGATGAGATCAAAGCAAGACCAAGATATCTGATCAGCAAAAGATGCGGCTTTTAGGCCGCATCTTTTTAATAAAAGTCATTGCTGAATATCAGATAATCATTTCCATCCACCAGGATTACTCTTCCTGCCAGCGTATTACTGTAGGTTTCAAACAGATCCTTTGAAATGATAAGAAGCGCATCCTTGTCTTCTACAAACAGCGGCACTCCTCCATTTATGGGCTGCAGATCTCCCGCCAGATAAGCATCCGCCACACAGTTCTGCTCCCATTCATTTTGCAGATTATATTCCTGTCTGCTGTTTTCCAGATAAATTCTGCTTCCCCGATATTCCGGGTGGTCTGCTATCAGTGACTGCATATCTTCCCTGATATCCACATTGCAGGTATATCTGAGCGTCGACAGCTTAATCACTGCCTGACGGGCCTGAACTATAACGCATATCCCCAGTGCAACTGAAAAAAGTGCTTTGACCGCCGTCCATTTCCGCACTTGAAACAGCTCTGAAAATCCCACTGCAAAAAGAATATACACAGGGAAAAAGCATGTATATACATACCACTCTGTAAAGCTGCCGGAAGCTGAATAAATAACGAACGGTACCACCGCCCACAGCACAAATAAATACAGCCTGCTTTTCACCAGCTTTTTGAGCGAAAACGATTTATTTATTATTGCAAGCAATAAAATTCCCGCCAGACAGATCACCATCACCGGCTGCTTCAGGAAATAAAAAACATATCCAAAATATCTATTGTTTGCAATGATTTTGCCCATAACCTCCTGGCTGATCATTCCTCTGAAAAAAGTCAGTCCGTCATAGCTCAGACGGATCACCGCCCATATTCCTGTAGGGATTATAGCTGCCAATCCCCCCAATATCCAGTGTTTTGCTTTCAGTCTTTTATATAATCTTGGCAAATAGCACAGCAAAATAACGATTGCCGTTGCTATATGCATACACTTTGCCATAAAAGCCAGAGAAAGGCATAAGCCACAGCCGATCATGCAATATGGCTTTTCCTCTGAAAGATACAAAAACAACATAGCTCCAATATAACATAGCAGATATACCGCATCTGCATCAGCGCTTCGCGCTGCGTGGAAAAGGAAAAGATCCAGCCCTGAAACAAATGCTAAACCAAAGAAAATGGTTGATAACGGGTTCATTTTTTCCCAAAGAAAAAAACACAATGGCCGCATAAGATAACATCATACAGATTGCTGAATAAACTCTTGCCGTAAACAGGCTTATTCCACCTATTTGAAAATTTAACATGATGCACCACATGCTGAGCGGCGGCTTATAATTAAAGTAATCCGTCTCCTGTCGATAAGTATTAATCCAGAAATTGTGATTTTTAAACATTTCATATGCATTTGCAATGTGTCTTGCCTCATCTGTGTTATGAGTTCCTGCTTCTCCTAAATGGTAAAAGCAAAGTATCCCCACCCAGATCGCAATCAGCGCTATACCGATCAGGCAAACTATTTCTTCTATCCGTTTCTGCTTCACTGCGTTCTTCTCCTTTAATTTTGTTACTTTTATGCGCTGATCCCGGCTTTCTTTTTATTGCATTCTATTATGGTTTCCACAATCATATAAAACAGTATCAGCAGGTTGATCACTGCAAACACCTTGTAATGCTCGATCAGGTCAAGTCCATATAGGCAGTGGCAATATGTGATCGTCGCAATCCCATCCAGAATGCCTGCTAAGATTACCTTCCGCCTGTCATAAATAATAAAGTAGAGATAAGACAGCATAATAAATAATACGGAATACCTCTCATGCATTTCAGGAAGAAACATGCAGCAGATCCCCGCGCTGACTGCGCACATGATAAGGAAAATCCTTTCATCAATCCTGTAATCCCTGTAAAATACCACACCTGCCAGAATGCAGAAGATCAGCATGGTTGCAGCCACTCCCCAGGAATAGAAGAAGTTGTATCCTTCATCGGTAAGAAAACGGTAAATATTTGGAATATTCATGGAAAGCTGTCCAAAGCCATGACTTTGCGTCACATAAATTCCATAAGTATCCTTTATGCTCTTTCCTTCCAGAATTGCAGGAAGCCCTCCGATCAGGTAACACAGGGGAATATACAAAAATCTGGTGATGGGAAATTTTCTGCTGCAGAAATAATAAATCACATAAGCCGGAAGGATAAAAATGGCCTGAAGCTTAAAAGCAAACGCAATCCCTAAAAACACAAAAGCCAGCCTGTATTTCTCGCGAAGCATTGCCCATATACTGACAAAAATGAATGCTGTGTAAATGTAATCGCACTGCCCCCAAAAGGCTCCGTTCATAATCGTGGTAGGCGACAGCCAGATAATCGCAAAAGCAATTGCCGCATATAGCTTCCCCTCTTTTTTGTCCTTCAAAAGCCTGTAGGCGCAAATCCCTCCAAAGCACGCACAGACAAGCTCTGCCATAACGGAAATCACCTTTAAATACAGCATATAATCAAGGCTTTCAAAATAGGTTGCAATGGCTATCAGGCACATATACGGAATATAATAAGTATAAAAATCAAGTACCAGCCCCTTAAAGCCTGTGTTGGCCTTCATTGTGTCATACCAGGGCTGCAGATAATTCTGAAAATCACTGGACACAAACTCCAGTCCCATTTTCCGCAGCTTAAGGCCTGCAATAAAAGCAAAGATCCCAAAAATAATAAAATAATACCTTCTGATCCAGTCTGTTATTTTCCTTTCGATACCTAACAACTCTTCTCTCTCCCTTCCTTATCTTCCAATACTGTAATACTCGACCCCAGCTTCCTTCATTTTCACCGGGTCGTAAAGATTTCTGCCGTCATAAACTAACGGCGTATGCATTTTTTCCTTAAATTCCTCCGGCCTTATTTCCCTGATCTGGGGCCATTCCGTAAATACAAAGCAGATATTGGCTCCTTCAATGGCCTGCCTTGCATCGGATACATAATTCATGGTTCCCTGCTCTGATCTCCCCTCCGGGAAAAGCTGTTTTGCACGTTTTACCCCTTCCGGATCATACGCATAAACCTGTGCTCCTGCTGCCAGGAGCAGCCTCAAATTATCAATGGACGGCGCCTCCCGCAGATCATCCGTTCCCGATTTAAAGGTCAGTCCCAACACTGCCACCTTCAAACCGTTAAAAGTGATCATGCGATCCTTCGCCTTTTCAAACAGACGGATCTTTTGCTTCTGGTTAACCTCCACGCAGGCCTCCACGGTTCTTAAACGATACCCATGCTCTGCTGCCAGGAATTTCAGCGCTTTGGTATCCTTAGGAAAGCAGCTTCCTCCAAAGCCGATCCCTGCATTTAAAAACTTGGCTCCGATCCTGGCGTCATAGCTCATCCCCTTGGCTACATCTGTTACATCTGCTCCCACCAGTTCGCACAGATTGGCAATATCATTCATATAAGAAATTTTGAGCGCAAGAAAGTCATTGCTTGCATATTTGATCATTTCTGCTGAACGGCGCTTTACCGATACGATCGGCAGGCCAAAGGGCTCATAAATCTTACGAAGCAGCGCCTCTGCCTCTTTGCTTTCCGTTCCGATAATGATCCTTGCTGCATGAAGGGTATCATGCACTGCCGTTCCCTGTGCCAGGAATTCCGGGTTGGAGGCAACCTCCACCTTCACATCATGAACCAGAAAATCCTTGATAAACTGTTCTACCTTGTCATTGGTCCCTACCGGAACTGTGGACTTTACAACCACCAGGCAATCCTTTTCAACCGTTTCGGCGATCTGTCTGGATACAGCGGCAATATAGCTTAAATTAGCGCTGCCATCTGGCATTTCCGGCGTTCCCACCCCGATAAAGATCGCATCTGAATCCCGGTATGCCGTCTGGTAATCTGTGGTGAAGTGAAGGGTTCCCCTGGCATTGTTTTTCTGCATCAGCTCCTCTAACCCCTCTTCGTAAATAGGAGAAATTCCCTGACGCATCACTTCGATCTTTTTCTCGTCCACATCCACACAGGTCACATCATGGTTCATCTCTGCAAAGCATACCCCGGCAACCAACCCTACATAACCTGTTCCTGCAACTGCAATTTTCATTTTCCTCGTCTCCTTCTTATGAATTCCATTATGCCTTCACACCCTGCTGCAGCAATGGGCAAAAGCATTACAAAATATACCAAAACATATCTTCCCTTTGCTTCCCACAGCATATGAAACAAAAAACCGCCAAAAATATTCAGTCCGTAGTAAGCCCTGTCAAGCCTCCAGTGCCGGAGCAACAGCCATCCTCCTGCTGCCGCACATACCAGAAACAGGAAATGATACAGATTCATTCCATACAAAAGGATCCTCCGTCCCCCTCCATAGATCAGGGAGTCCGCCAAAGCTGATTTTCCTTCTGTATAACGGCTGTACCATTCGCTGACCAGCATGGACTCAAAGGAAGGATCATTCCACTGGGATACAAACTTGCGATAAAAGAAATATACCGTATCCCGGGGATTATGGGCAAACCGCCGTATGGACTGTTCAATATTCTGGATACAGGCTGCCTGCGCCTTTTGCCTGTCATAGCCATTCTCTTCATAGACATGCATATTATAGCCATTATACCAGCCGCAGCCATTGTCCGTTTCCACCGCTTCCTGAAGTCCCATGGCGATCCATGCCGTCTTGGGCACTCCCTCTGGGACGGCCTGTCCCGATCTGGCGGCATAAATCCCGTTTACAGCTGCCACCCCCGCCTGCGACATCAAAGCAAGCAATAAGATCCACCCTAACAGCCAGACCTTCTTTTCCTGCAGCATTTTTAAAAGAAGGGCGATCACAAGGGCTACCAGCATAATGGCAGTATTGGATTTTACCACCTGCGCCAGCATAAGCAAAAGGCCGGCATAAAGTAACTCTTTTTTCCTTTCCCTCTGCAAAAATAAAATCCCATGGTAGCTTGCCGCCACTCCCAAAAACATGCCGATCACATCCCCGTAGACCAAAGAGGCATATAAGTAAAGAGGAAGCATTCCCATGGAAAGCAGCATTTCCAGATTACATACTCCCTTTTTTTCAAAAAGAAGTCCCGTAATCTTTTGCAGGCACCTGACAATCCCGGTGATTGCAAGAATATTAATCACCTGGAAAACCAGAAAATTTTCCACCCCCAAGAGGCGGTAAAGCAGTTCCAAAAAGGCGATCATCCCAAGCTGGAAGGGAAAATGATATAAATAAGAGCCTTCCTGAAAGGCTTCATAATTTCCCTTCATAAATTGTATGGCATATTCACTGATCGCACCGCTGTCGCACACCACACCGCACCGAAAAGTCAGCACAAAAAAGCTGCTCAGGGCCACAGCCCAAAAACAGGAAAGCCATGGCAGCCCTTTGGCAATAACAAAATGCTTTTCCGCTATCAGCCAAAGTCCAAAAAGCAGAAAAATAGCTGCGGCCAAAAAAAGAAGCAGTGTCAAAGGATGATCCTTTTGATAGCTTGGCACCTCATTCTGCATATAAAGTTCAAAATAAGTGGTTCCGCACAGGCTGAAGACTGCTGCCGCCGCAAGCATAAGCTCCAGCGGAACCAGATAAAAGTAAGTCAGCTTTTTAGCCATGGATCCCTCATTTCACTTTATAGTAATCCAAAAACCACTCTGCGAAGCGGGACAGCCCCTCTTCAATGGTGGTGGACGGCTTAAAGTCAAAATCACGCATAAGATCTGTTACATCTGCATAGGTTTCGTATACATCTCCCGGCTGCATAGGCAGAAACTCTTTTTTCGCCTCTTTTCCCAGGCACCTTTCCAAAACGGAAATATAATCCATCAGCTTTTCCGGTTTGTTATTTCCGATATTATAAATCTTGTAAGCAGCACCGTTTTCATCCTTTCCGGGGGGATGACACAGGATCTTTTCTATTCCTGCTACAATATCGTCAATGTAAGTGAAGTCTCTTCGCATATCTCCATGATTGTAAATCTGGATCGGTTCGCCCGCCATGATCTTTTTTGCAAATTTGAAATAGGCCATATCCGGTCTGCCCATAGGCCCGTAAACCGTAAAAAAGCGAAGTCCCGTCAGCGGAATTCCATACAGCTTGCTGTAAGCATACGCCATAAGCTCATTGGATTTCTTGGTTGCTGCGTACAGGCTTACCGGCTTATCCACCTGATCTTCTGTGGAAAAGGGCACCTTCTTATTTCCACCATAAACAGAACTGGAAGATGCAAATACGAGATGCTCTACCGGATAATGGCGGCAGGCCTCCAAAATATGGAAAAATCCTTCTATATTGGAGCTGATATAGGCATCCGGATTTTCAATGCTGTATCTGACTCCCGCCTGGGCTGCCAGATTAACCACCACCGCAGGAAGATGCTGCTTAAAAATTGCAAATACCGCTTCCTTATCCGCAAGATCCGCCCGGTAAAACTGAAAGTTTTCATACTTCTTTAAGACGGCAAGCCTGCTTTCCTTTAATGATACCTCATAATAATCATTTAAGTTGTCAAGCCCGATCACCTGCTCTCCCTTATCCAGCAAAGCCTTTGATAAGAAAAAACCGATAAATCCGGCCGCTCCCGTAACCAAATATGTTTTCACTCTTCTTCCGCCTTTCTTGGAAGGAACTGGGAAAGCACCCGCATTGTCCTAAGCAGATCCACGAAAGCCGCCCCTTTGATCCCGTTCTTTTTGAGGGCCCGGTGTCCCTCCTGTAATGATTTCAAATAGCTTCCCGTACTTCCCGTACTGGTACCTCCATAGTACATGCGGATGATCGTTTCCGGAACATATGCCAGACGGTTGGTATGATCCTTCAAAAACCGCACCATAAACTCATAATCCGCAGCAATACGGTAACTGGTATCATAAAGCCCGTATTTGGCATAAACTTCTCTTTTCAGAAAAAGGGTTGGATGTCCCGGCATCCACCCTGAGTAAATACTTTTCTGGGGTCCCATACGCCAGTATCTTACCACCTTTTCTTCCGTGGCATAGACAAGATCCGCACAGGCTCCCACACAGTCAGGCTGCTCCTTCATGGCCTTCACCATGTGAGATACTGCATCCTTCCGCAGAAAGAGATCACTGAAAAAGACAACGATTTTTCCAGAGGACAGACTGTAGCCATGATTCATGGCGTCATAAATCCCTTCATCTGCGCCGGAGCTCCAGATCACCGGAAACCTGCTGCTGTGTTCGTATTCCCTGATCACAGACACCGTATCGTCCTTAGACCCCCCATCCTTGATACAGACCTGAATAGCCGGGTAATCCTGCATTTCAATGCTGTTAAGGGTGCGTCTTAAATTTTCAGCGCTGTTATAGGTTGTAATGATAATTGAAACCATATCTGTTTTTTCCATAGCAGCTTCCTATTCCTCAGTCTCCTTCTGATTTCCAAGCTTTTCCCTTGACTTCTGTGACAGACCGTCATTTACCATTGCATGAAGATCGCAGGTAGAGCAGGCATCCAGTTCCTCCTTCGACACCTTTCCGTCGCGATAATCTCTTACGATCTTATTTTCATACATACTGTATTTTTGCTTTGTCCAGAATTTGAGCTTATGACGCAGTACCCAAAAAGCGGGAACCCAGATATATTTGTGCATGGCAGGGGAAACAGAACCGATCATCCAGCAGTTCCTGTCACAGCAGCGCACTTTGCTTCTTACTGCCTGCGCCCTAGGGCTTTGCCACAGCTCGTCCCAGCTTTCGCACTCATTTAAGTTGCCCATGACTTCTTTATCCTTTGTTCCATTACAGGGCATCACATCTCCATATGGATCAATAAAAAAGGTGTCAAATGCCATATCACAGGGCAATAAACGTTTTTGCCCATAAATATAATTGATCAGTCCATGATTAAAATAGGCCCGGAACCATTTCTTGGGGCTTTTTGACTTTAAAAGCTCATTGATCAGACGTTCAAATTCCTTAGCTACCATGGGCCTGTCATGAATAATATTCTTGGCCTCCACAAAATAAAAGGAATTGTGGAGAGATGCCGTTGCAAACTCCATATTCATTTCATTGGAAAGATCATAAAGCGCTACCAGATCCTTGGCATTCAGATCCTGGACGGTCATGCCAAAGCCTACATCCTTCATTCCCATTTCCACCAGTTTTTTCAGTGTGGAGTAGCCTCTGTTAAAGCCATCCTCCAGCCCCCTGATCTGATTATTGGTCTCTTCCAGCCCTTCAATGGAAATGCGGATCCCAATATCCGGAAATTCCCTGCACAGCTCCACGATCCTGTCTGTAAAAAAGCCGTTGGTGGAAATGACAATTCTGTCACTTTTTTTGCGCAGTTCCCTGACAATTTCCTTCAAATCTGTGCGGATAAAGGGTTCTCCTCCTGTGATATTGGTAAAATACATAGGAGGCAGCTTTTTGATCGTTTCAAGGGAGATCTCCTCCTCCGGCTGGGAAGGTTTTTTGTATCTGTTACACATATTACAGCGGGCATTACAGCGATAAGTCACGATCACTGTTCCGTTTAATTTTTTCATATTCCTCTCTGCACAATTATGTCTGCGGCAGACCTGCGCCCGCTGCAGCATCCGTTTCTCCATCCGGGATTTCCGGATATCAACAGTT